>Ga0209495_1003216_pt1 | contig 10207 bp, 8 predicted proteins | sample EN1Hudsemesocosm_FD_184629 | JGI IMG/M metagenome (GOLD analysis project Ga0209495, IMG submission 184629) | Methane-oxidizing microbial communities from mesocosms in the Hudson Canyon - EN1E Hudson Canyon (SPAdes) (version 2) | ecosystem: Environmental > Aquatic > Marine > Cold seeps | place... | reverse complement strand
AGCCAAGATCAGTGGTTGGTTCTAAACAAGATGGATCTCGTTCCTGAAGACATTCGTGAAGAGCTTTGTGAAGATGTATTAAAGCGCTTAAATTGGAAAGGGAAAGTCTATCGAGTCAGTGGTCAATCTGGTGAAGCATGCGATCAGTTATGTGCTGATATCATGGATTATCTTGACGATCTAAATGAAGCTGAGCAAGCAGCCTTGGATGCAGAACAAGCAGCGTTAGAAGCCGAGGACTAAAGTGTGAGCACTCCGCACCAACAACTTACTAATACGAAACGGTGGGTCATTAAGATAGGTAGCGCCTTATTGACACGTGAAGGCGAAGGTTTAGATCGTGATCGTATTCGTTGGTTGACGGGGGAAATTGCTTATCTTCGTGCGCAAGGTAAAGAAGTTGTTCTTGTTACATCGGGTTCTGTTGCCGCAGGTATGCAACAACTAGGTTGGACTGAACGCCCCCATGCTTTACACCAACTACAATCAGCAGCAAGTGTTGGTCAAATGGGCTTAATTCAAGCCTATGCAACTGAATGTAAAAAACATGATATTCATACCGCACAGATATTATTAACACACTCTGATTTATCTGATCGCGGACGCTACCTCAATGCACGAAGTGTTTTACACAGCTTATTAGAATTAGGTGTATTGCCTGTAGTTAATGAAAATGACACTATCGCAACAGAAGAAATTCGTTTTGGTGATAATGATACCTTAGCGGCAATGACGGCAAACCTTGTTGAAGCAGAAGTTTTGGTTATATTGACTGATCAAGATGGCTTATTTGATTCTGATCCTCGCAGCAATCCTGATGCACGAATGATTGCTGCTTCAGCAGCATCTAATCCTGCTTTAGATGATATGGCAGGAGAAGGGACTGGCTCATTGGGTCGTGGTGGAATGGCGACAAAATTACTTGCAGCACGTCGTGCTGCACGCTCTGGTGCTGTAACGGTGATCTTATCTGGTAAAGAAGCCGATAATTTACGCCATTTAGCATCAGGAATTGGTATAGGTACTTTACTATGGCCTGATGATGAACCTATGTCTGCAAGACAGCAATGGTTACTAGGCCATCAGCCTAAAGGTCGAGTTATTTTGGATGATGGTGCGGTAAGTGTTATTCGTCAACAAGGTCGCAGTGTATTACCTGTTGGTGTGCAGCTGGTTGAAGGCCAATTTGTGCGTGGTGAACTTGTTGTTTGTTGTGATAGCGCAGGAAAAGAAGTCGCACGAGGCTTAGTAAATTATAATTTTGATGAAGCAAGCCGACTGATGGGGCATGCAAGTAGTGAAATTGAACAGCGATTAGGTTATGTTGATGAACCAGAATTGATTCATCGGGATAATTTGGTTGTCACCAGTTAATAACCACAAAATTTAGACATAAAAAAACCGACATAATGTCGGTTTTTTTATGAGCGTTATTAGACGCTTATATTATAGTGCGCGAACAGCGTTGTTCAAACGACTTTTGCTACGTGCTGCGGAATTTTTATGGATAATACCTTTGCGAGCCATGCGATCTAAATGAGGAACAGCAGCTAGGAATGCAGCAGTTGCTTGTTCTTTATCGCCATCATCAATAGCAGCGTGTAGTTTTTTAATGCTTGTGCGCATTGCTGAACGTTGACCAGCGTTAAGTTGGCGATTGTCTTCCGCCTGACGTGCGCGTTTTTTTGCTTGTGCTGAGTTTGCCAAAGTACTTCTCCGAAAATTTTAGCTTATATGTATTGAACCGAGCATTATCCCGATCTTTATTTCGATTGTAAAGATATTTTACGATAAAGTGTAAAAAATACGTAACGAGATCGTTGGGTTACGCTTGAATGTGGTTATTTTACATGATCTTTACAATGGAGCGAATGATTATTCTTAATGCTATTATAGCGTCATTATTATTTTAGGTAGAACTATGAAAATCATTACTGCGAATGTAAACGGTATTCGTGCTGCAGGACGAAAGGGTTTCTTTGATTGGCTGGCAAAGGTACAAGCCGATGTGGTGTGTATTCAGGAAACAAAGGCTCAAATAGATCAGTTAAGTGATGAGCTATATCACCCTGAAGGATATTCTTGTTTTTATCATGATGCGGAAAAGAAAGGCTATAGTGGTGTTGCTCTCTATTGCCGACAAAAGCCTGATAGTGTGATTGTTGGTATGGGTAATGATGAGTTTGATAGTGAAGGTCGTTATATTGAAGCGCGTTTTGGTAATTTAAGTGTTATCTCTTTATATATGCCATCAGGTTCATCTAAAGAAGAACGCCAACAGCTAAAGTATCGTTGCATGGACCATATGATGGCTAAGCTTGAAGAGATGAAAGCATCTGGCCGCGATTGCATTGTCACGGGAGATTGGAATATTGCCCATAAAAATGAAGATATCCGCAATTGGAAAGGCAATTTGAAGAATTCAGGTTTCTTACCTGAAGAGCGTGCGTGGTTAGATACTTTATTTGATGATGTTGGTTTTATTGATGCCTTTCGTGAACTAGAGCAAGAAGAACATCAATATACATGGTGGTCGAATCGGGGCCAGGCGCGAGCAAATAATGTAGGTTGGCGGATTGATTACCATATATTGACTCCGAGTCTTAAAGGAAAAGTATTAGCAACACAGATCTATAGAGAAGAAAGCTTTTCAGATCACGCACCCCTTATAATTGATTATGACTATGAAATGCCTACAGCATGAGTGAAGTCGGGCATGCTAAAAGTTGGCTGGAGACAATAAGAGCTTTTAAGCATCCTAGAGTTGTCACCATGTTATTTTTTGGTATCTCGGCTGGCTTGCCAATACTGCTCATATTTTCATCGCTTAGTTTATGGTTGCGAGAAGCAGGCGTTGAAAAATCTGCAGTAACCTATTTTAGTTGGGCGGCTTTAGGATATTCATTTAAGTTTATCTGGGCACCGCTTGTTGATAAATTGCCTTTACCGTTATTAACACAAAGGTTTGGCCGACGTCGGGCATGGCTACTGTTATCACAAGTAATGGTTATGTCGGCAATCAGTTTGATGGCCTTTATTAATCCCGCAGAAGATGCATTGACTTTGATGGCATGGGCAGCGGTATTATTAGGTTTTTCATCAGCAACGCAAGATGTGGTGATTGATGCGTATCGAATAGAATCAGCCGAGAGTGACTTACAAGCATTAATGTCATCTACCTATATTGCAGGTTACCGAATAGGAATGTTGATTGCTGGCGCTGGCGCTTTATTCCTTGCTAGTTATCTTGGTTCAACAATGGAACTATACAGTTACGTGGCTTGGAAATGGAGTTACCTGGCGATGGCATCGGTCATGCTTATAGGCGTATTTACGACACTGATAATTACAGAACCAAAGCAAAAAATAAGTGAAGAGATTGTTTATGGAAGTCATGAATATATTGGATTTTTAGTATTATTTGCATTATCAGTTGCAGGTTTTATTGCGAGTTTCGCTTATAGTGCAGAAGTGGCTCAAATGGCAAAATCAACATTGAGTAATGCTTTTGCTAATAAGCATCTAGCAGGGGCTATTGTTGAATTATTACGCTTGAGTTTTGCACTTATTATTGCTGCTGTTATAGCGAAGTTAGTCATCTTGTCAGGCGTTATACAGCAGAAAGTTGTTGAGCAGACCTATATTGCCCCACTAAAAGACTTCTTTCAGCGTTATGGCTGGTCATTGGCGTGGTTATTATTGGCTTTGATTGGTCTATATCGAATTTCAGATATTGTACTGGGTGTTATTTCAAATGTATTTTATCAAGATTTAGGCTTTACCAAGCCTGAAATTGCCAGCGTAGTTAAAAGTTTTGGACTATTGATGACCATTATTGGTGGTTTCTTAGGAGGCTTATTGGCGGTACGTTTTGGCGTGATGCGGATACTATTTTTAGGTGCATTACTCTCCGCACTTACTAATCTATTATTTATGATGCTAGCGCAGTCTGGTCATGATATGACCATGTTATATATTGTTATTTCAGCAGACAATCTATCAGCAGGCTTAGCAAGTGCTGCCTTTATCGCCTTTTTATCCAGCCTGACTAATATTTCATTTACGGCGGTGCAATATGCCATTTTCAGTTCATTAATGACATTGTTGCCGAAGATTCTAGGTGGTTATTCAGGCGGAATGGTTGAAACAATGGGTTATCAACAATTCTTTTTATTAACGGCTTTAATGGGAGTCCCTGTTCTGCTCCTGATTTTGTGGGCTGCTAAACGCTTTGATTTGCAGGATGTAACGATAAAATGAAGAAGCTAGCATTAATCTTGTTTTTAGTTGCACTAGCCTGGAAGCTGTTTGTTTCTGATTCTGTTGAATTAGGCCCTGGCATAAAAGTGCTTAAAGCACCGCTACAAAAAACGCTTGTTGGTGAAAAGCCATTTGCCTTTGATGATTATAAAATTACCCGTTTAGCGAGTTTTGATCTTAAAGCAAAAATTTTATCAAAAACAAACTACAGCTTAGGTCGAGAATCTGATCTGTCACCTGTTGATCTCGCATTAGGTTGGCAAAACATGTCAGATGAAAGCATAGTGAGTCAGATTGATATATCGCAATCTAATCGTTGGTATTATTGGCGTGTTAAACAGTTTCCTATTCCTAGAAAAGAGATTGAAAGCCAAAGTGCAAACATGCATTTAGTGCCTGCAGACGCCTTGGTTGAGAAGATGATTAGTCGTGCAAAGCAGGGTCAAATTGTTGAAATAACAGGTGCTCTTATACGAGTTGATGCAGCTGATAATTGGCACTGGCAGAGTTCATTATCGCGAGATGATACAGGTGCCCATGCGTGCGAATTAGTGTATGTAGATAGTTTTAATATTATTGAGTAACAAAAAAGCCACTGTAAACAGTGGCTTCTTATTATGCGTTTTATTTTGTAAGTCTTTCTTTAAAACGGAATATCATCATCTAAATAATCAGCACCACCTTGAGGTGCGCCATAAGCTGGGCCGGCAGAAGGTGAAGCAGGTTGAGGTGCCGAGTTTTGTGGCGCCGCCGCTGGTGCATTTTGTTGATAAGCAGGTGCACTGCCGCCGCCAGCACCTTTGGTATCAAGCATGGTCATTTCATTTGCCATAATTTCTGTTGAGTAACGGTCTTGGCCACTTTGATCTTGCCATTTACGAGTTTGAATACGACCTTCAATATACACTTGTGAACCTTTGTGTAGGTATTGCTGGGCAACTTCACCTAAGCGGTTTCGTAAGGTGACACGATGCCATTCAGTGCGTTCTTGACGCTCACCTGTTTGCTTGTCTTTCCAGCTTTCAGATGTTGCTAAACGTAAGTTACAAATTGAGCCACCATTAGGGAATGCACGACTTTCTGGTTCTGCGCCGAGTCTGCCGACTAAAATTACTTTATTTACTGACATGGTGTGCTCCTTAAAGCATAAATTTATTTTTGATTGTTCATTCTACGATGACTAGACATGAAATGCATCCAATGCCGTATCATCAATTTCATCAGGTGAGAATTTAACGTAGGCCACATGCTCTTCAACAACAATAATAGTTTCTACAACGCCTCGAATGTCATTAAGTTTTTGCGCAATATTACCAGCATTGGTTTCAGAAATATTACTCAGATGGATAATGCGAGTTGATAAATGTTTGGGTGCTTTCATGGGTAAAATTACCAGCAGCCAAATTGAACTTAAGACAGCACCTGCGATAAACACACCTGATACGCCAAATTTACTAAATAACACTCCACCCGCGGTACCACCAATAAAGGCACCAATAAATTGAGCGCTAGAATAAACGCCCATTGCTGTTCCCTTATTGGCAAGAGGACTAAGCTTGGACATTAATGAAGGCAAGCTTGCTTCTAAAATATTAAAAGCGGTAAAAAATAACCACAGGCAAAATAACATACCCGTTAATGAGTTTGACAGTTGACTCCAACCTAGTTGAGCAATTGCTAGAACCGCAATAGCACCTAGAAAGATTGGTTTCATCTTACGACGTTTTTCAGCAATGATGATAAAAGGAACCATGCTGATAAAAGCTAAGATTAGGATAGGTAGATACGCTAAGGCATGTTGATCTTTAGCTAGTCCAGCATGTTCAAACAAGGTGATTGGGAGCGCGAAGAAACTAATTGTCAGCAAGCTATGCAAGATCATAATACTAAAGACCATACGCATAATGTCTGCATTACGAAACACATTTAAAAACTGCTGTGGAACAGGTTCAATATCTCGATGATTAACGAGGCGAGTAGGGGTGGGCACCCAAAGATGTAATACAGCAATTCCGACAAGAGAAAGTAATGCTGTAGCCCAGAAAATACCTGATAAACCGATCCAGCTTTCCAAAGCAGCACCTGCGGCTAATGCAACTGAGAATGATAAGCCAATGCTAATGCCAATGCTCGCCATGGCTTTGGTGCGGTGTTCATCACGCGTAAGATCGGCTGTTAATGCCATAATCGCTGCAGCAATGGCACCACTACCTTGTAATAAGCGGCCCGCAATAACCATATAAATAGAATCCGCTAATGCTGCAACGACACTGCCTGCAGCAAACAGCAATAAACCAATAGTAATGACACGCTTGCGACCAATGCGATCGGACAGCATACCAAAAGGAATTTGTAATAAAGCCTGTGTTAATCCATAAGCACCAATTGCTAGACCTATTAACATCGGTGTTGCGCCACTGTATTGATCGGCTGCCAAAGAGAATACGGGCAAAATCATAAATAAGCCCAACATCCGCAGAGCAAAGATGCTTGAAAGCCCAGTAATACTTCGCTTTTCTAGAGGTGTCATTGCTGATGGCATGTTTTGTTTTTGCTTCATATATGGCTAGATAGTATATTGGTCTGTTAGTTCATTTTTAAATACCCACGATCGTTGGGTATTGTTGATTATACGGTAGCTTAATGAAAAGCATAAGTATTCGTGGTGCTCGCACCCATAACTTAAAAAATATTGACTTGGATTTGCCTCGTGATTCACTGATTGTGATAACAGGACTTTCTGGTTCTGGTAAGTCCTCACTTGCATTTGATACCTTATATGCTGAGGGGCAACGGCGTTATGTAGAGTCATTGTCTGCTTATGCTAGACAGTTTTTGTCGATGATGGAAAAACCTGATGTTGATCATATCGAAGGTTTATCGCCGGCCATTTCGATTGAACAGAAATCAACTTCACATAACCCGCGCTCGACAGTGGGTACTATAACTGAAATCTATGATTATCTGCGCTTATTATTTGCTCGGGCAGGAGAACCTCGCTGCCCAACACATGACGAGCCGTTAGCTGCTCAAACTGTTAGTGAAATGGTTGATCTTGTTTTAGCCATGCCAGAAGGTCATCGAATGATGTTGTTGGCACCTGTTGTACAAGATCGTAAAGGTGAGCATAAAGATATATTAGAAAATTTACGGTCACAAGGGTTTGTACGTGCTCGAGTTAATGGTGAAATTATCGAATTGGATAATCCACCTGAATTAGAGTTACGTAAAAAACATACCATTGAAGCAGTAGTTGATCGTTTTAAAGTAAGACCTGACTTGCAGCAACGCCTTGCTGAGTCATTTGAAACTGCATTACAAATGGCTGATGGTATTGCGCGTGTTGCATCAATGGATGACGCTGATAATGAAACACTTTTTTCAGCTCAGTTTTCATGTCCAAGCTGTAGCTATTCCATTGCTGAACTTGAACCTCGGATGTTTTCTTTTAATAATCCTGCTGGGGCTTGCGGTACGTGTGATGGTTTGGGCATTAAACAATTTGTTGATCCTGCTCGGGTTGTTTCTCATCCTGAGTTAAGTTTAAATGCCGGTGCTGTTCGGGGCTGGGATCGTCGCAATGCTTATTATCATCAATTATTAAAATCTCTTGCTGCGCATTATGAGTTTGATTTAGATGTACCTTTTGAAGATCTTTCAGATGTAGTCAGAAAGGCCGTGCTTTACGGCAGTGGCAAAACTCAAATTGATTTTAGTTATATGAGTGATCGTGGCAAAAGTGTCACTCGGAGTCATACTTTTGAAGGTGTCATTCCCAATATGCAGCGCCGTTATCACGAAACAGAATCAAACAGTGTACGTGATGACCTAGCTAAATATCATACCGTTCGTTCATGTCCAGAATGTGACGGCGCTCGCTTAAATCAGGCCTCACGCCATGTTTTTCTTGAGCAGACTTCATTACCAATGGTAAGTAATATGCCTATTGGTGAAGCAAAAGTATATTTTGAAGAATTAAGTTTGCCAGGAAATCGTGGTGAAATTGCCAGTAAGATTATTTTAGAAATATCTCAACGTTTAAGTTTCTTGGTCAATGTAGGTTTAGATTATTTAAGTCTGTCTCGAAGCGCTGATACTTTATCTGGTGGTGAAGCTCAGCGTATTAGACTTGCAAGTCAGATTGGTGCTGGTCTTGTGGGGGTTATGTATATTCTTGATGAACCTTCAATCGGTTTGCATCAGCGTGATAATGAACGCTTATTAGGCACGTTGACCAGCTTACGAGACTTGGGCAATACCGTCATTGTGGTCGAGCATGATGAAGATGCTATTCGAGCAGCAGATTATGTTCTAGATATTGGACCTGGTGCAGGTGTTCATGGCGGTGAGATTGTCGCGAGAGGAACACCACAAGACATTATGGATAGTGAGCAGTCACTTACTGGAGCATACCTTTCTGGTAAACGTAAGATAGAAGTACCAGAAAATCGAATCCCCTATCATACCGGACGCTCAATTTCTGTCCGTGGTGCATGTGGTCATAATTTACGTAATGTCGATATTGATATTCCTGTTGGTCTTATGACGTGTGTAACAGGTGTGTCGGGTTCAGGAAAATCGACATTGATAAATGATACCTTGTTGAAGATGACCTCTAAAACATTGAATAATGCATCAGATGAGCCTGCACCACATACAGACATACTGGGCTTAGAACAGTTAGACAAAGTGGTGGCGATTAACCAGAGGCCGATTGGACGAACACCACGATCAAACCCTGCAACGTATACCGGAATATTTACGCCTGTTCGTGAATTGTTTGCTGGAACACCTGAAGCGCGTTCTCGAGGTTATGGTCCTGGACGCTTTAGTTTTAATGTTAAAGGTGGTCGTTGTGAAGCCTGTCAGGGTGATGGTTTAATCAAAGTCGAAATGCATTTCTTACCTGATATCTATGTGCCGTGTGATATCTGCAAAGGTAAACGTTATAACCGCGAGACATTGGATATTCGATATAAAGGTAAAACAATTGCTAATGTATTAGATATGACAATAGAAGAAGCTAATGAATTCTTCACTAATATCCCCACCGTGGCGAAGAAAATAGAAACATTGATGGATGTTGGACTAACGTATATTAAGCTTGGTCAAAATGCGACGACCTTATCGGGTGGTGAAGCGCAGCGAGTTAAATTGGCCAAAGAGTTATCAAAACGAGATACAGGAAAAACACTTTATGTGCTTGATGAGCCAACAACAGGCCTACATTTCTTTGATATCGAACAGCTAATGAAAGTGCTGCGCAGCTTACGTGATCGAGGTAATACCATTGTGGTGATTGAGCATAATTTAGATGTTATCAAAACAGCAGATTGGGTTATTGATATGGGGCCTGAAGGTGGCTCAGGTGGTGGAATGATTGTTGCGATAGGCACGCCAGAAGATATTGCAAAAAACAAGGCGTCTCATACGGGTCATTATCTAGCACCTTTACTAGCGTCATGAGCTTAGAGCAAGAACTAAAGTTAGTCGTCAACAGTGATGATAAGGTTGATTTAAGCTCTCTAGTCTGGCCGAATGAGATTCACTGCAGTGAATGTGAAGATATACATTTAATTAGTGTTTATTACGATACGCCTAACTTACATTTACTTAAACAGGGATTAGGCTTAAGGCTACGTAAAAGTGGTGATGATTGGCTACAAACTGTCAAAACATCAGGCATAGTGAAAAATGGTTTGCATCAAAGAGATGAATGGGAACATGAATTGGAAGCTAAGCAATGGGACTTGGATAAACTAAAACAAACGCCGATTGCCAATGTAATCAATGATGCTCAACAGTGGGCTAATATCAAACCTTTGTTTACCACTGATTTTGTTCGCCAAATACTTCTAATTAGTGTGCCTGATGGAAGTACTGTTGAGCTGGCTTATGATCGAGGTCATGTCACTGCCAGTGAGAAAAAAGCCAATATTCATGAAAT
>Ga0209495_1003213_pt1 | contig 10214 bp, 5 predicted proteins | sample EN1Hudsemesocosm_FD_184629 | JGI IMG/M metagenome (GOLD analysis project Ga0209495, IMG submission 184629) | Methane-oxidizing microbial communities from mesocosms in the Hudson Canyon - EN1E Hudson Canyon (SPAdes) (version 2) | ecosystem: Environmental > Aquatic > Marine > Cold seeps | place... | reverse complement strand
GGAAGATATAAAAGCGGACCTGCTGGCAGGTTTGTAAAATAGACTTCGCAGAAGCCAACAAAAGCATCGTATTATCGATAAATGTCGGGTTACGTTATCTCGCTACGCTCAATAAGGGGTATCATAAAAATATTCATACCCAATCATGATAATTTGGCTATAAAAATAAGCTTATCGGGGCGCAGTGCTTTAGCCTGCTATTTTTAGCTATGAATGCAGGCTAAAGCACTGCGCCCCAACGGACTAACCCCTTAACTTAATGGCAGTGATGCTCTGCGTGGGAATTCATTGCTGAGTGCTCCAGCGTTCCGTGACGCTGAAGCATCACAAGCTGCATTCCCACGCTGGAGCGTAGGAACGATGAGTAGTAATGGTTTATTTATTGCGAGTTGCCTAATGCAGGTTAAAGCACTGCGCTCCATTACTCTTAAACTTAATGGTAGTGCAGCTTTAAAGCGGGTAAGTTCATTCTTTTAAGGTTCCTAAGCTAACCCGAGCTACAGATAATGGATAAATAATCTTCTGTGGCTTATTTAAAAAGATCTTGTTTATCTTTGAGTATTTGACTGATTTGTTCTGCTGAAACGGGTTTGCTAAAGTAAAAGCCTTGAACTTGGTCACAATGATGGGATTGTAAAAAGTTAAGTTGATCTTCCGTTTCAACGCCTTCTGAAATGATGCTCATATTTAAACTTTGCCCCATTGCAATAATAGCCTTAATTAAGCTGTCATCTCCAGAGTCTATAGTAAGTCCACTGACAAAGGATTGATCAATTTTTAATATATCAATAGGAAACCGGCGTAAATAGCTGAGAGATGAATAGCCAGTACCAAAGTCATCAATAGAGAGCTGGAATCCCATCTTTTTGAGTTCTATTAGAATATCTATAATAAATTTTGAATCTTCCAGCATTAAACTTTCAGTTATTTCCAGTTGAATCTTCTGTCTTGGTATTTGATACTGTTGCAGCAGTTGATTTAATAAATTGATGGTATCATTTTCTCTGTCAAATTGACGGCTAGACATGTTGATTGCAAGGTTCAGATCAGAAAACCCTTGCCTTTGCCATATGGATAATTGTTGACAGGCTTGTTTTAAAATCCATTCCCCCAGTTTTAAAATTAAGTCACTTTCTTCTGCAATAGAAATTATTTTTTCTGCAGCAATTTGGCCATGCAGGGGATGCTTCCAGCGTAAAAGTGCTTCAACTGTGCAAATGCTTTTTGTTTTTAAGTTAATAATAGGTTGGTAATGAAGATATAACTCATTATTTAATAAGGCTTTATATAAGTCCTTCTCCAGTTCCATGCGATAGTTCAGATGCGAGGCCATGTCAGGAGAGAAAAAGGCATAAGAATTTTTACCGCTTTCTTTCACTTCATACATAGCCATATCGGCATTTTTTAACATACCCTTTAATTCTTCTCCATCATCTGGAAAAGTAGTAATACCTATGCTGCAGCCAATATGAATAATTTGACCATGTATTTCAAATGGCTGGGCTAGTTCATATATGATTTTATCGGCAACAATTGCAGCATCCTGTTTTTTCTGTAATTCAATTAAAGTGACGGTAAACTCATCTCCACCCAGGCGAGCAACCGTGTCTACACCGCGTAAACAGTTTGAGAGTCTTTGACCAACCTGCTCTAGTAATAGATCCCCTATATGATGTCCTAAGGAATCATTTACCTGTTTAAAGCGGTCAAGGTCTATCAGCAGTAAAGAAAAGGAGCTGTTATTACGCTTTGATAATTTGTAAGCATAGGCAAGGCGCTCATTAAACAAATTCCGGTTAGGCAGTAATGTGAGTTGATCATAATTTGCTAAGTAGTGCAGTTTTTCATATGTTTTTTGTTTTTCTGCAATTTCTCTGGTGAGTTCTACTGTGCGTTGCGAGACCAGTTTTTCTAGATCGGCTGTATGCTGCTGTAATTTTTTAGTGGTTCTTGCCAACGCTAGATGGGTTGCAACGCGTGCTTTGACTATAGGAGGACTAATAGGCTTGATAATATAATCAACAGCACCGGAATTAAAGCCTTTTACCTCGTCTTCTGTTTCATTTTTGACCGTTAGATAGATGATCGGTATTTTACTGGAAAACTCATTGCTCTTGATTGCTTTACACACCTCATAGCCATTAATATCTGGCATGACAATATCAAGTAAAATTAAATCAATATGATGCTTGTTTACTGCCTCTATGGCTTGTTGTCCATTATTTGCAATGATTGTACGATAGTCCTCTTCAAGGATGTTTTCTAATAAATTAGAAAAGAAACGTTCGTCATCTACTATCAGGATAGTGGCTTTGGACATAATATATTTTGACTATTACAGTTGCAAACTCTAGGCTGGCTTGATTAGGAGGAAATCTAATTGACTAGAATATAAACTTAGTCTTTAGCTACAGCAAGTGTTGCATTTTATAGGCCATTAAGCAACAGAGATTTGCAAGTTATCAGATATTTCTATAAGGATGATGATGGCTTGTTCAAAATCATAATTTTCAATAGTTTGTTGAAGTTGCAATACTTTTTGTGCAGAACTGGCTGGAAAATAGCTTTCTATCCCTGATAGTGTATCAATTGCATCTGTGTCACCGTCATTGAGTAATTGATAAAGTTTTTTGATTTGTATGCCCAGTTGCCCATCAGATAAGGCGGGAGCCACTTTAGAGGTATTTAATTGCAGGTTTTTAAAATGCTTTAGCTCAGACATTAAGGCATTAAAGTGTGTCTTAAATAGATTGAAATCCAGCTCGTAATCTTGTTTTAAATTAATTGATTGTTCTAATAGCATCGCTTGTTTGTGAAGTTTTTGAGCGCCAATATTTCCAGTAACACCTTTGATGGTATGGATTATACGCTTCATATCCTCAGTTTGTTTTTGCTCAAAAGCCATTTCTAGTTTTTGAATATCGTTAAAATGATCGTCATAAAAGTCTTTCAGTAACTTACTGAATAGCTTTCTATTTCCGCCAATTATTTTAAGCCCCCATGCAACATCAAGATGTTCTGAGTAGTCAGGTAATAGAGTTATATCTTCAGGTTTTGTGATGGATTTAACAGGCAGGGAAGGGGAATCTGAGCGTTGTAACCATTGTTGTAATTGCTTGTAAAGTTCACTGGGGTCTATAGGCTTGGTTATATGTTCATTCATACCCGCGGCTAAGGATTTTGCTTTATCCCCCGTCATGGCGTGTGCAGTCATTGCAATAATGGGCAAGGATTTAAAGCTAGGGTTAGCCCTGATTTTTTGAGTTGCTTGTATACCATCCATTTCTGGCATTTGAATATCCATTAGCACCAGATCAAATGTATGATGATGAGCGCTTTTCAGCGTCAATTGTTCAATGGCATCTAATCCATTAACTGCGATTGTGACTTTTAAGCCAAAAGATTTGAGTAATTCTTCAGCAACTTGCTGATTAATTTTATTATCTTCAACCAATAAAATTGAGCCTGAGAGTGATTTCTGTGATTGAGTGTTTTGGCTGCTTGTTAGTGCTGGGGATAAAGAGGGGTGTAATACTTTTATAATTTGGTCAAATAATGTTGAGGGTGTCGCTGGTTTAAGGATAAAACTGTCTAAATTATGTTGTTTAGCTTCATTAATGACCTCTTCCTGAGCGTAGGCTGTGAGCATAATAATGGCCGGGATATGGTTTAAATGCAGCTTGTTTTTTATGTGTTTAACGGCATCTAATCCATTGATTTCAGGCATGGACCAGTCCATTAGAATAAGGTCAAAGGCTTTTTCGGCAGACTTTATGACTGCATAGGCTTCATTAGCACTGGCTACGGTGGTTACTTTAAAGGATAAAGAGGCTAATTGGTTACGCAGTACCTGACGGGCAGTCATATTGTCATCTACCACTAGGACTTTAAGATTTTTTAATTCAGGCTGCATCAAGGCGGGCGAGATTTTTTGCTGGGAATCAATACCACAGTCTATAACAAAGAAAAAATGACTGCCTTTTTCAGGCTCGCTATTGACGCCAAGCGAACCATTCATCAAACCGATCAATTGTTTACTGATAGCTAGGCCTAGCCCTGTTCCCCCATGTGTCCGAGTCGTGGAAGCATCTGTTTGAAAAAAAGAATTAAATAGGTATTGTTGCTGTTCTGGTGCAATACCACAGCCAGTATCTGTTACTGAAAATTTTAACGTAGCTTTATGAGTTGAGGTTTCAATACTCTCAACTGTTACTTTTATTTCTCCCTGTTCGGTAAATTTAAGGGCATTACTGCAAAGGTTTATTAAAATTTGCGATAAGCGGGTGGGGTCGCCAATTAAGGTTGCAGGTATTTTTGGATCAATATCAAAAATTAATTCAATGTTTTTTTCTTCGCAGCTAAACCTGAATAAGTCAGCCAGTGTTTCAAAAACAGAATCTAATTGAAAGCCTATGGATTCTAGATGCAATTTGCCTGCTTCAATTTTAGAGAAATCAAGAATGTCGTTGATAATGGTTAATAGTGATTGGCTGGCAGTTTGAATCTTTTTAATATAATCCTGCTGCTGAGAGCTCAGTTCAGTTTGCAGTGCTAAATAGCCTAAGCCTACGATAGCATTCATCGGGGTACGAATTTCATGGCTCATATTAGAGAGAAAATTACTTTTAAACTGATTGGCCTTTTCAGCTATTTGTTTGGCTTTGGCTAATTCAATTTCAGCCTGCTTATTTTTTGTGATATCAAAGATCGCTCCTTGTAAATAGTGTGCTTGATGGTTGTTATCATAGACTGCAATACCTTTTTCATGGATCCAGCGGATAGATTTGTCTTTATGAATAATACGATATTCCATGGTGTAGGGCAGCAGTGTTTTAATGGCTCTGTGCACGGTTTCTGCAATGATGTGAATATCATCAGGATGGGTGATGGCGGTTAAACTCTGCTGCTTGCTAACAAAAAGACTTGCCGGATAGCCACTAACAGTTTGAATGGCGTTGCTAATAAAAGAAATAGACCAGCCATGATTGTATACAAATTGATAAAAAGTACTGGGTATTGTGTGGATTAATGAACTGAATTGCTGTTCGCTTTTTTTGAGTTTTTGTTCAGTTAGCTTCCGCTTCGTTATATCTGTACGAATAGCAATGTACTGTTCTAAGATGCCTTGAGTGCTGAATATTCCGATGATTGTACTGTCGACCCAATACAAGGAGCCATTTTTAGCTTTATTACAGATTTCTTGTCGCCAGGGGATGCCTTTTGAAGCTTGTCTGAACATTGCTGTCCAAAATGATCGGGGGTGGGTGTTGGAGTTTAAAATGCGATGGTTTTGTCCAATCAACTCCTCTTGGCTATAGCCACTAATGAGACAAAATTGTTCATTAACATAGCTGATGGTTCCCTTTACATCGGTGATTACCACGATAGATGAAGCATCCAGAGCAAATTTTTGCTGTTCCAGTAAGGTCTGGGTGTTTTTTTGTTCAGTAATATTTTGTTGGGTGCCTAAAGAACGTATGGCTTTACCATTTTCTGTGCTTACAACAGAACCAATAGAGCGTATATGTAGATATTGGCCAGATTTGTGTCGCAGCCTGAATTCATGGCTATATTGTTTAGAGCATTGTTTTATTTCTCTCGCTAAAAAATGTAAGGTGGCTTTTTTATCATCAGGGTGTAGTAAGTTTTTCCATGAGGCATGGATTTTTTCAAGTTCCTGCTGCTGATAACCTAACATTTCCGCATAGCCAGGGCTAAAATAGACTTCATTTGTTTTAATATTCCAGTCCCATAATCCTTCTTTAGAGGCCTGCATGGCTAACTGGAAACGTTCCTCACTGAGTCGGAGGGCATCTTTTTGTTTTCGAATTTGCCATATCCAAAGGCTATACATTAGAAAAAGGCCTAAGCCTATAGCGATGATCTTCCATATCAAAGTTCTATCAACTCTGTGATCGTAACGGATAGAAAACCATTTCTTTTTAAAGGCATTACTTTGTTTTGCTGAAATACTATCTAAAGCGTGTTGAATAATATCAAGCAGTTCAGGCCAGTCTTTACGAATTGCAATGGACAAATCATTGCTATAGGGAGTCGGTGCAGCGACTTTTATATTAGTGATCCCCGTTTGTAACATGATATGGCTGGTGGCTGCCAGGTTACCCATATAGGCATCTGCTTGTCCTAACGACAGCACTGATAATGCTTGCTGAGTATTATCAACCAGGATTAGATTTATTTCTGGGTAACTGCTTTTTAGGATGTCGTGGTTGGCATAATTTTTTTCAACGACGATGGTTTTATCAATAAGTTCCTCAATACTGGTAATCAGGTCTGCATCGTTGCGAGTAAAAATAACATAAGGAAATTTAAGGTAAGGTCTGCTGAAGCTGAGGTATTTTTCACGTTCAGCTGTTTTTGACACGGCAGGTAACATATCAATTTCGCCCGTTTTTACTTTCTCAATCACCTGTTCCCAGCTTAGTTCTGGATTGTAGCTGGCTTTAATGCTCAGGGCCTTTTCAAAATAATTGATATATTCTGAAGCAATACCTAAATATTTTCGTGTGTGGGGATCTATATATTCAATGGGTGCCCAGGCAGGGTCTATCCCTATACGAATATTTTTGTGGGCTTGTAGCCAGCTATGATCTTCTGTACTGAGAGATAATGACGGTGTTTTTTTTGTCTCTCTATTGCTGTTAAAGTGTATCCACTTTCTTGAAATCTCTCGATGCTGGTCATTAGAAATGCTATCCAGTACTTTCTGCAATATGCGATGAAGTATGGGGAGGTCTTTATTAATGGCAAACGCTATTTTAGATTTTTCTGCGGGCAAGCGATTATCGATTCGAAGATTGGTTAACAAATCTTGTTCGATAAAATGACTGACAACAGCTAAATTTCCCACGTAAGCATCTGCTGTGCCGAGTGAAACAGCTTGTAGTGCTTCCTGGTTGGATTTAACAAATAGAAATGAAATTTTTTGAGCTTGTTTTATTAGTAATTCATGGATATAAGTCCCTTTGGGTAAGGCAACTGTTTTATTGGCCAGCTCGGTGAGTGAGTTGATGGGTGTTTTCTTAACACGAGTAACGAAAACAGTATCAATTTCTATATAAGGGTGGGTGAAGTTAAGATACTTTCTTCTTTCTTCAGTGTTAGAAGCACAGGCGAGCATATCCAGTTGTTTGGATTTAACACCATTAATCATATCCTTCCATACGCCAGCTGTAATCTTAAATTGAATGTTAAGTTTTGCAGAGATTAGATTGAGATAGTCAGATGAAATTCCCTGATGTTTTTTTTGGGCATTAACAAAGTCAAAAGGCGGCCAGTTTTGATCCGCACCGACAGTAATTTCAGGGTGATTTTTTAACCAACTTTGTTCTTCTTTAGTTAGTTGCAATGGGCTGACCGTTGCATAAACCTGGCTATAAAATAAAAAAAGCAGAACGATGAATATTGCCTTTTTTAGAGAGCTCTGAAATAAGTTTATAAAGTTCATGCTAATCAGGTAAATGTTCGTTGCATAGTTGGGATATCTGTTCAAAATCAGTTTCTATTTCAATAAAGGCATCCACTATATCGGGGTCAAAATGCAAGCCTTTTTGCTGTTTAATATAGTTAACTGCCTCGTTATGTGAATAGGCAGGCTTATAGATCCGTTTATTTACTAAGGCATCATAGACATCAGCAATGGCCATAAGACGAGCGCTGAGAGGGATTTGTTGCTGTTTTAATCCCTCCGGGTAACCACTGCCATCCCATTTCTCTTGGTGCGAGTAGGCTATCTCCCTTGCTAGCTTTAGGAATGAAGAGCTTCCAGATAGTTTTTCTGCATTTTTAATCGCATCGCCTCCGTAAGTGGTGTGCTTTTGCATTTCTATGGTTTCTTCAGCCGTTAGAGGGCCTGGTTTTTTTAATATAGTGTCAGGCACAGCAATTTTACCAATATCATGTAAAGGAGCCGATTTAAACAGCAAGTTTATGGTGTGGTCATCAAGAACATCAGAGTATTTGGGGTTTGCTTGTAATTTTTTCGCCAGCGCCCTAACAAATTGTTGGGTGCGTTGAATATGTTCACCTGTTTCCTGATCCCTGGCTTCTGCCAGCATAGACAGGCTATAAATGGCCGCGTCCTGGATGAGTTCAATTTCACGCGTCCGTTCACGAACTTTTTGTTCCAGAAGATGGTTTTGATGCTCCAGAGACTGCCGACTGTTTAGCAAAGAGAGTTGGGTTTTAATTCTCGCTAGCACAGTGGCTGGGGTGACTGGTTTGCTGATGAAATCTACAGCGCCATAATTAAAAGCTTTTTGCTCTGATTCCTGGTCAGTTTTTCCTGTTAAAAAAATAATAGGAATATCAACCCAGGCAGGATTGTTTTTGATTTCCAGACACGCTTGATAGCCATCCTTTTCAGGCATCATTATATCCAGCAAGATTAAATCGGGTTGATTATCCGCTATTCTTTTTAATGCCTGTTCAGCGCTTTTGGCAATATAAAGTTTATATTTGCTTTTAAGCAGTTCGACTAATACATTAATGTAAAAACGCTCATCATCAACAATCAGAATTGTTTGTTTGGTGTCCATATGAATTATCCTAGCATTTCCCCCAGTGTTGCTAACTTCTAGTGTCTTTGTCAAGTCCTTTGAAGATATTGCTTCTAGGAATCTGTCCGAGAATATTTCTCGTTCCCCGCGTATTCGGTAGAAATGCATACCGTGCTGTGATCCTAGGTAGATATGTATTCCCACGCGGGAGCATGGGATCAAAATGGGCTAATTTTTTGCTAAGCTGTGCTTTGTTAATAGCCATGTTAAGTTAATAATGTTCCTGATTACCCACAAGCTTCAGTCTTTTTATACAAGCCTTCAATGTCTGGATCAAGACATTCTTTACCGAGATGGGGTGTGAAGCTTGCATTACTAGTGCTCTAAAATATCTGAGACTCGTATCTAACCCTATATGTTTTTGTTTAAAACGTAGAGTCAGACATTTTGTAGAGACGTAGCATGCTATGTCTCTACGTATCTGGAAAACCTCAGTTGAATAATCAATTCTAGCTTATTTCTCGTTCCCATCGTCTTCGGTGGGAATGCATACCGTGCTGTGATCCCAGCTATGTATTCCCACGCGGGAGCATCAATGCCATTAAGTTAACAGTAATACAACATGGGGCGCCGTGCTTTAGCCTGCTATTTTTAGCTATGAATGCAGGCTAAAGCACTGCGCCCCAACGGACTAATCCCTTAACGTAACGACATTGGGCTAAGCTGGTTTTAGCTCAGTTATTTTTGACAAACTGAACAAAAATAACTGGCTCGTTGAGCAATTTTTAATTGCTGTATAGAGGATGAACAGTTAATACACGGTTCATTTTCTCGCCCATAAACGGCTAAAGATTGCTGGAAATATCCTGGTTTCCCTTGTTCGTTAACAAAATCGCGTAAAGTGGTGCCGCCTTGTTCTATGGCTTGTTGTAGAACGATTTTTATACATTCAGCCAGTTTCTGATAACGTTTGAGGGAGATTCTACCTGCTTGTCTGCTGGGGTGTATGCCTGCCATAAATAGAGATTCGCTGGCGTAGATGTTACCTACACCGACCACATTATGAGCATCCATAATGAATGACTTTACAGTTGCTTTTTTATGTTTTGCTAATTGATGCAGGTGTTTTCCTCTGAATTGCTCGGATAATGGTTCAGGACCTAATTGGCTGATCAGTTTGTGCTGAGTTATTGGTTCGGAAGTGGCTAAAATTGCACCGAAACGCCGGGTATCATTAAACCTTAAGATGGTGCCATCGGTGAAGATGAAATCGACATGATCATGTTTACCCGCTGCTTTTTCGCTATTAACGATGCGTAAACTGCCTGACATGCCTAAATGAATAATAATGGTTTCAGTCGCCTGCGTTTTCAGTAGACAATATTTGGCTCTGCGACTGACTGATTTGATAAGCTGGCCTAAAAGTAATTCTTTAAGGTTTTCAGTGATTGGCCAGCGTAACTGCTTTTGCCGAATAACAACATCAGCAATAGTTTTGCCGAGGATGTGCGGGCGTATTCCTCGACAGGTGGTTTCAACTTCGGGTAATTCGGGCATTTGTTTGGAGTAATATAATAGTTTTTTCGTAGCTACTTAGCATGAATTTGAAATGTAGTGATATTCTGTCATGTTGTATTGACTGGGCTTGCCTTTAAGCCCTCCCTTGCTGGGGAGGGTTGGGTGAGGAGAGGTTAA
>Ga0209495_1003211_pt1 | contig 10219 bp, 8 predicted proteins | sample EN1Hudsemesocosm_FD_184629 | JGI IMG/M metagenome (GOLD analysis project Ga0209495, IMG submission 184629) | Methane-oxidizing microbial communities from mesocosms in the Hudson Canyon - EN1E Hudson Canyon (SPAdes) (version 2) | ecosystem: Environmental > Aquatic > Marine > Cold seeps | place... | reverse complement strand
AGAAAAGACACATAATAAAGCACTTTCTCAGCAACGTATTTTTATTGAAAATGTTAACCGGCGTTGTAAGGTTTTTCGTATTGTTAAGGAGGTTTATCGAGGCAAACATAAAAACTATTCTTTAACCTGGCGTTTAGTTTCAGCTTTGGTAAATTTACGGTATGGACACGCTATTTAGGAAAGATGTCTATTGTAAGCTATCCAGCTTATGGAATTACAAAAGAATATGCATCATGTATATCGGTTATGGATGCAAAGTTATTTTGTTAAAACGATAGGGAATGCTAATGAGGAAGTGATTGGATCTTATGTTCAAGGCCAGATTAAAGGGGCATAAGAAGAAGGAAAATATACCGCAACAGCTCGGTTGTTTTAAGGTCTAAATAAAAAACTCGGCTCGCTTGCGGCCGAGTTTTTTATTTAGACCTTAAAACAACCAGGCCTAGTAAAATGAATAGGAGAATATATGAGTTTGCTCAAACAAGGTAATTTAGCCTTTAAAAATAAAGACTACAATGCGGCGGTAGAGCTGTATAGCCAAGCACTAAAAATATTACCAAGTCTTAATAAAATTATTCGGTTTAATATTGAAATTGCTGAGAAAAGACTTGGAAAAACTCTTACATTGCCAATATTAGAGCCAATTAGAAAACTACCAATAACTGCTTTAGTTATTACTTGGGATGTTGGGCATAATCCTTTAGGTCGCTCTTATATGCTGGCGGAAGCTTTAACTCAAAGTGTACGTAATGTTGTATTAGCAGGTTTTCAATTTCCTCGTTACGGTGATGATATTTGGGAGCCAGTAAGGCAAGGGGCTTTGCCTGTAGTAACTTTGCCCGGTAAAAATTTCCCCGAAATTTTGGATGACTTTGATCGTATAGTTCGGAAGTTTAAGCCAGAGATAGTGATTGCTTGTAAATCAAGACTGCCCTCTGTCCAGCTTGGTATTACTTTCAAAGAACGCTATAATATTCCATTGATTATTGATGTAGATGATCATGAGCTTTCTTTCTTTAAAGAACAGTCATCATTAAATTTAGAACAGTTAGAGAGTTTAGATAAAGTTCAACTACAAAATGAAAAAGAGCCTTATGCGGAGCCTTGGACGCGATTAACAGAGCATCTTACAAAATCTTATGCTGATGAAGTGATTGTGTCAAATATTGCGCTTCAGCGTGAGTTTGGTGGTACTTTAATACCGCATGTGCGTGATGAAAAAACGTTTGATGCCGGTTTATTTGATAAGGCCACGCAGCGCGCAAACTATAGCATTCCCAAATCTGCAAAAGTAGTGATGTTTTTTGGAACTCCAAGAGTTCATAAAGGCGTTGGAGATTTAGCAAAAGCAATAGGCACTATAGACGATAAGAATTGTATTTTAGTCGTGGTTGGAGCAGCCCCAGACAAAAGGGTAACCTCCCAGTTAGATACGTTAAGCAAAGGAAAGGTTATTTATTTACCAAATCAACCTTTTTCGGCAATACCAGAGATTATTGTTATGGCTGATTTAGTGTGTTTACCACAAGATGAAGGGCACGCGATTTCTAAGTATCAATTACCGGCCAAAGCCATTGATGCAATTGGAATGGGGATACCACTACTGGTTTCAAATACCGAACCCTTAATGCAATTGGTTCATGATGGTGTTGCAAATTTAATTGAAAACAAAGATTTATCGATTGTGATAGGGCGAACTCTCAATTCCAAGCCAACTGTAAGTGAAAACATGGCAGTACGTAAGCGATTTTTAGAGAACTATAGCTATCATTCTGCTGCTCTTAAATTAAAAGCTTTAATTGAAAAAACGCTACGGCAAGAACCAAGAGCTTTGACTGGTTTTGATGAGATTCGTCGTTATCAAGAATTACTTTTCTCACCTTTTAGAACTCAAAAGATCTTAAATTTAGCGCCGAATCCAATAGATATTGTTGTCTTTTGGAAGCAAAACGATACTGGGTTGTATGGACGGCGTTCAGATATGGTTATTAAATATCTTGCCAGTAGAGACGATGTTAGAAAAGTTGTGGTATTTGATGCGCCAATCTCAGAATTTGATATTGAAAATATGAAACAAGGCCATGGGCTAACCCAGTCTAGACAAATTTATGTTAAGACTTATGAAAAGTTACTTGGTAAGTTAGACACAATCAAAACCTCTTTTAATGTTTTTGCTCATAAACCAGGAATTTATACAAACAACCAAAATGATAATAGTGGTAAACAGTTTATTTTCGAGGGTTATTCAGATTATATAAGTCAAGTGTTGTCTTTAGAAGGTGTGAATACTTCTGAAAGTGTATTTTGGTTTTATCCAAAAAATTATTTGGCAGACGAAATTATAGATTTTTATAATCCTAAAAAAATAGTGGTTGATATTGTTGATGACCATCGAGCTTGGCCCAATGTTACAAAAGAAGAAAAACTGCGTTTAACCAAACATTACAAAAGCATCTTGAGTAAAGCTGATATAGCCATTGCAAATTGCCAACCAGTTATTGATTCTATGAAGCATTTCAAGCCAGACATTAAGCTCATCCAAAATGGCTGTGAAGAAAACCCAGAAATGACAGCGCCTAAAAACAATTTATTGTATGAAGAACTCAAATATTTTAAAGGCAAGGTTATCGGGTTTGTCGGGAATTTAGAAGCAAAAATAGATTTAGAGCTTATAGGATTGATTGCAGATGAGTTTAAAGACGCATTAATTGTATTGGTAGGCTCCACGCACGCTAATCCTAAAGTAAGAGATTTGCAAGAGCATGTAAACATTAGAATGTTTGGTGTGGTGCCTTATGAAAATGTTAATGCTATTGTATCAAGGTTTGATGTTGGGATTGTTCCGCATAAAAAAATGGAGTTGACGGATAATATGAATCCACTAAAGGTTTTTGTTTATTTGTCAAACAGGATACCTGTGGTAGCTACTAATATTCATAACTTGCCACAAAGTGATGTTATACAAATAGCGTTGGATAACGCACAATTTATTAATATGATTAAAAGTATTTTTATGAAGAAAATTTTATTTAGTGAAAATAGTTTTGATTTAACTATTTCTAGCTTTACCTGGGGTCAAAGGTTTAAAAAAGTACTTTGGTAAATTTCACTCGTTCAGCATCGATTTGTATAAAAATTTATGTGTTGACTGTTTTTATTTTAATGATAACTATGGATATTCTGGATAAATATGAAAAAAAAAATATGTTTTGTTGCAAAGCGTACTGATGGTTTAGGTGAAAGGTTGCGATCGATGTTGAATGCAATCGCTTTGAGTATTATTTACGATGCTGAGTTCAAGTTTTATTGGGATGATGTTAAGTTTAATCAGGAAGGTCATGCTATTGATAATAAAACAAAAATCTTTAGTTTAGATTTTCTAGATAAATATCATATAGATATTAATGAATTATCATTTTGTAAAGCTGTAGATAGTTTTTTTGAGTTAAAAGAGGATGGTTGCTATTTTTGTGATCAGACTATATCTCGAAATCTATTTGTAGATACCCCAGAGGACTATACAAAATTTCAAAAAGAACTCAAGCATGCATTTTCCTTTGTTGAGTTTTCGGATTCAATAAAGGAAGCTATAAGTTTTGCCAATGAAGTTAATTTTGAAAAAGGACATATAGCTCTTCATCTTCGTGCTGGGGACTTAATTTATGGTAGTTACCATCAGTGTCTTGGTTATGTTATAAAGGCGATGTCTTATCCTATAGCATTAAAAATTATTGAAGAAGCCCAAGGTTCTGGTCAGAGTGTTTTAGTTTTTGGACAAGATGTCGAATTAATTGATATGTTGGTTAAAAAGCACAACGTACTATCCTCGACTAGTTTAATTCCTAATGGTTTAGGAAGAGTTGAGGCTGCTTTCTTTGACATTGCTTTGATGGCAAGGTGTTCTGAAATATACGGTGGTGCAAGTGGTTTCGCAATTTTGTCTGGGATGATTGGTGACGTAAATTACATAAGGCCACATACTAAATTTAGTAACTATGAATTAGTGAAAGAGATTTTGAATAAATTGGAATCCTTGGCAGATTTAGAAGGCGTGCCTATGCAACAAGTAAGTTATGCATGTAAATCAGCCCTTGTTTTTGGTAATGATATTTTAGATGAAGAACAATATTCTAGGTTGGTTTATCATGGAAAGAATAGCGATCCCACGAATGTTTTATTTGATTTTTTTGATGCTTGGCAATGCTATAAAAAAGGCGAGACTGGTAAAGCCGAGTCAATTATGAATCAAGTGCTTTGTGAAAATGAGTTTAAGCTCGAAGATTTCTTTATTAAAAACTCTTTAACGCCTTTTTTAGTATCAAGTTTTATAAGGATATTTGATCCTTGCGTAATTGAAAAAAATATTAATAAAGCCAGTACAGCTAAAATTTATAATATGCTTATCAGCATATAATATAATATAATATAAAATAAAGTAGGAAAGGTTATGAAAAAAGCATTAATCACCGGTGTGACAGGTCAAGATGGCTCTTATTTGGCAGAGCTTTTATTAGAAAAAGGATATGAAGTCCATGGAATTAAACGGCGTGCTTCGTTATTTAATACACAGCGAATAGATCATATTTTTCAGGATTTACATGTTAAAGATAGACGTTTTATTTTGCACTACGGTGATTTGACCGACTCATCCAACTTAACACGTATTTTGCAAGAAGTTCAACCTGATGAAGTGTATAACTTAGGAGCACAGTCTCACGTTGCAGTTTCATTTGAGTCTCCAGAATATACTGCTGATGTTGACGCAATAGGAGCTTTACGGTTATTAGAAGCGATTCGTCTATTAGGGTTAGAAAAGAAAACAAGATTTTACCAAGCCTCTACTTCTGAGTTGTATGGAGAGGTTCAGGAAATACCGCAAAAAGAAACTACGCCTTTCTATCCTCGGTCACCTTATGCCGTCGCCAAAATGTACGCTTATTGGATTGTAGTGAACTACCGTGAATCTTATGGCATGTATGCCTGTAACGGCATATTGTTTAACCATGAATCCCCTCGTCGCGGTGAAACCTTTGTTACCCGTAAAATCACTCGTGGGTTGGCTAACATTTCACAAGGTTTGGAATCTTGCTTGTACATGGGGAATATTGATGCGTTAAGAGACTGGGGACATGCCAAAGATTACGTGCGTATGCAATGGATGATGTTGCAACAAGATGTTGCAGATGATTTTGTAATCGCAACGGGTGTTCAATACTCAGTTCGTCAATTTATCTCTTGGTCGGCTGAAGAACTAGGGATTACCTTAGAGTTTACCGGTGAAGGTATTAATGAAAAAGGTATGATTGTGGCTATTAAAGGTGATAAAGCCCCTGCCTTAAAAGTGGGCGATGTGATTGTACAAATAGATCCAAGATACTTCCGTCCTGCTGAAGTTGAAACATTATTAGGTGACCCAAGTAAGGCTAAAGCCAAACTAGGTTGGACACCAGAAATTACGGTACAAGAGATGTGTTTTGAAATGGTTGCAGAAGATTTCAAAGTTGCACAGCGTCATGCCTTGCTTAAAAAGCATGGGCACGATATGCCTATTTCTGTGGAGTAAGTCATTATGAAGATCTTGATTACAGGTGCTAGTGGGATGGTTGGGAAAAACTTAATTGAGCACTCAGCGGCAAAAGAATATGAATTGCTCACGCCGAGCAGTAAGGTCTTAAATTTACTTGATAAAGAAAGTGTAAAGGCGTACCTGAAAATTCATCAACCTGATTTTATTGTTCATGCTGCTGGAAGAGTTGGGGGTATACATGCGAATATAAACAGCCCCGTAATGTTTTTAGCAGAAAATATACAAATTGGGACTAATTTAATAAATACTGCTTATCAACAGGGCATCAAAAACCTCTTAAATATAAGTAGCGCCAATATTTATCCTAGTGATGCACAGAATCCTCTAACAGAAGAAATGATACTACAAGGTGCACTGGATTATGCAACTGAAGGTTATGGCCTTGCTAAGGCAGTTAGCACCCGGTTATGTGAGTATATTCATAGAGAAGATAACTCTTATCTTTATAAAACGGTTATACCCTGTAACCTCTATGGCCGACATGATAAGTTCGATCCAAAGCATTCGCATATGATACCTGCTGTCATTCAAAAAAATTCGCTCGCTAAAGAGCAGGGATTGAAAACGATTGATATTTGGGGCGACGGTTTAGCACGACGTGAATTTATGTACGCTGGGGACTTAGCTGATTTTATTTATTATGCGATTCAAAACTTTGAATTAATGCCACAGAATATCAATGTGGGGTTAGGGCATGATCATACAATTAATGAATACTATACTGAAATTGCGAAAATTGTTGGCTTTGAGGGTGAGTTGGTTCATGATTTGTCTAAACCAATTGGCATGAAACAAAAGTTAATTGATGATTCAAAGTTAAAAGCGTTTGGTTGGCAGCACAGTACTTCTTTACAAGAAGGTTTGAAGAAAACTTATCAATATCTAAAGGAACAAAAAAAAGATGTCTAGTTATTCTCTTGCGAGTAGTACATGGGATGCAAAGGAGCTGAATGCAATTCAAACCGTGATTGACTCAGATATGTTTACTATGGGTAAGCATGTTGCTCAATATGAAAAAGATTTTGCAACATTTTTTGGAGCTACATATGCGGTAATGGTCAGTTCAGGCTCTACTGCGAATTTATTAATGATTGCCGCTCTTTTTTTTACTAAAAATGAAAATTTGAGATTAAAGCGTGGAGATGAGGTTATTGTGCCAGCAGTATCATGGTCAACAACCTACTTTCCTTTGCAACAATATGGATTAAGGGTTAAGTTTGTTGATATCGATCGTGAAACGTTAAATATCGATTTAAAAAAATTAGAAGCGGCTATTACAGATAAAACTAAAGTGATACTTGCTGTTAATTTACTTGGTAACCCAAATGATTTTAATCAAATTAATACGATAATTAAAGATAAAGGAATAACGCTTTTAGAAGATAACTGTGAATCTATGGGAGCAACTTACAAAGGAAAACAGGCGGGTACTTTTGGGGTTATGGGGACATATAGTTCATTCTTTAGTCACCATATAGCCACTATGGAAGGAGGTTGTGTAGTTACTAATGATGAAGAACTTTACCATATTCTTTTAACGATTCGAGCTCATGGTTGGACGAGGAACCTACCTACAGAAAATCATGTCACAGGTATTAAAAGTGATGATATGTTTGAAGAAGCATTCAAGTTTGTTTTGCCTGGCTATAATGTTCGGCCACTTGAAATGAGTGGTGCAATTGGAATTGAGCAACTTAAAAAATTGCCAAGCTTTATTGAAAAGAGACAAGAGAATGCAAAGCTGTTTGTAGCGCTGTTTGAAAAGCACCCTTTTATTCAAATACAGAAAGAAACTGAACAAAGTAGTTGGTTTGGTTTTTCATTAATACTTAAAGAAAATGCCCCGTATACTCGTAAAGAATTAGTGGCAAAGTTACAAGCTAATGATATTGAGTGTCGACCTATTGTGACAGGCAACTTTTTAAAAAATAAAGAAGTGCTAGAGTATTTTGATTATGAAGTTGCAGGTTCTTTAGAAAATGCTAAATATATTGATGAATATGGGTTGTTCGTAGGTAATCAGCAAGTTTTTATAAGAGAGAAGATTGAATATTTGTTTGAAATTATTAACAGTTAAGCGTAGCTAATGAAATTAAACAACGATGATTTTTTAGGTGTCATTAAAAATGCACCTTTATTTGCAATTGACCTAGTGGTTGTTAACGAAAAAAGAGAAATTTTAGTTGGTAAAAGGTTAAACCCACCAGCTAAAAGCTGGTGGTTTGTTCCTGGAGGTCGAGTATACAAAAATGAGGCTCTTCATGATGCTTTTAAACGGATTGCAATTGTAGAGCTTGGTTTGTTTTGTGAGTTAGATCAAGAGTATTCACTTGGTTTATTTGAACATTTTTATGAAGATAGTGCTTTAAGTGACAAAGTGTCTACGCACTATATCAATGCACCTTACTTAGTAATTTGTAATAAAACAAATATCTCTGCGCCACATACTCAGCATTCAGAATATAGATGGATTTCGGTCGAGGAGGTTCAAAAAGATGCTTCAGTACATCAGTATAGTAAAGTTTTTATTAGCGCTTTAGAGGAAAAACTAAGTGGTGCAGGCAGGGCGAAAGGGCCTCTCTAATCATGCTCTGAGATAGCGTACCAGACTTTATTGGCGCGAATAAACCGGCGTTTACAATAAGGTTGTGCAAGTTAATTTATGCTCATTCCTTAGTCCCCATGTGAATAGAAAAATTTCTTTATACATCCACTATCCGTAATTTCCCATTATCCGCCGGCACAGAATAATACAAAACACGTCATCCTATGCTTATAGCAGGAATCTATATTTGCAACAATAGATCCCCGATAAAAGACTTCGGGGATGACGTTTTCCCCTACAGTAATGAGAAGTTATCACTATTCAGAGTAAGTCATTGAAAAAAAATAAGTTTTTTAGTTTCCTCTTTGATTTCGTAAAAACTAAGTCTCTTAGTTTTAAACAAAGGCAGCAGTTAGTTAAGCAGTCTGGTATTTTAGATGAAACCTGGTATTTATATCATTATCGAGATGTAGATATAGATGCTGCTTTGCACTTTGCTATTCATGGCCTTAATGAAGGGAGAATAGCAGATGCTAAGCATTTAGATTTATGGACTGGCATCATTGATCCTAGTTTAATTCATGATCTACGTGAACAGGTATTTTCTAAGAATCCTGTAGTTATGCCTTATGCTGCTTGGTTGTTAGGGCGTTGGTTTGCTTCTCGTGAGCTTTGGAAAGAGGCTTTAGAGGTGGTTTCTGTATTAGTTTCTAAACAGGGCCTAAAAAAAGTATCTACGCCCGTTTTTCTGCTTTGGATTGATGCCTTAAGGTTGACTGGTAAGTTAAAAAAAGCACAAAAAGTTTTGTTTAAACGTCTTACATATGAATATAGTGTTGATTTAAGGTTAAGTCAGGCAAATTTGATTAACGAGTCTGCCATAAATGTTGAAGTAAAAACTGAAAAATGGTTTGAGTCGATTAATGGTATTTTTGATTATCATCAACTTGCATCTATATCTTTATTGGATTCACTTAATAAACTGAGCATTGATAATTTAAAGTGCATTACTTCTAGTAATGTGGTTGATAAGCAGAAGGATTTAATTTCTGTTGTAGTACCTTGTTTTAATGCGGCTAGTATCATTAAAACTACTATTAGGTCTTTACAAAATCAGTCGTGGAAATTTCTTGAGATTATTGTTGTTGATGATGCATCAACTGATGATACGGTTGATGTTATAAGGGTTATGGCGGTTGATGATGAGCGGATTAAGCTTGTTACCTTAGAAGAAAACTCGGGTGCTTATTTTTGCCGTAATTATGGCGTTTCATTGGCGACAGGTGAGTTTATTACTGTGCATGATGCGGATGATTGGTCGCATTGCCAGAAATTAGAGCTTCAAGTTATGGCATTAGAGCAGGATGCTTCTTATATGGCGAGTTTTTCTAGTTGGGTAAGAGTATCATCGGATATGGAGTTTGGTTCTTGGCAAACTCCGTCTGGCTGGAATGGATGGGTACACAGAAATACATCTTCTTTAATGGTTCGCAAGCAAGTTATTGAAGATATAGGTTTTTGGGATAATGTGATTTGCAATGCTGATACTGAATATCATCAACGTATCTTAATGTATTACGGAAACGATTCGATTATTCAAGTTTTACCCAGTGTTCCTTTGTCTTTTGGACGGTTTCATGCGCAATCTTTGACTCAGCTTGGCCCGACTAATATTTTTACTATTTTTAGTGGGCTTAGAAAAGATTACACTGAAGCCTATATGAATTGGCATCAGACCATTGAGTCTAAGAGTGATTTATATATGCCTTTAAATGCAGGTAAAAGAGAATTTGAGGTGCCGGCAGCAATGCTGAGATAAAAAATTATGATAAAAAATATACCACTAAAGATTGCTATTGGCGCTATTGTTAAAAACGAAGCTGACTATCTATTGGAATGGGTTGCTTACCATTGGGTTGTCGGTGTTCGTCATTTTTTGATTGCGAGCAATGATAGTACCGATGGATCCAACGCAATTTTGCAAAAACTGGCAAAACTAGGACTTGTTACTTTTGTTGACTTCCCTACTGTTGGCGCTATTAAACCGCAAATGCCTGCGTACAAAAAATTAGCCTCTATTTGCCCAA
>Ga0209495_1003210_pt1 | contig 10220 bp, 8 predicted proteins | sample EN1Hudsemesocosm_FD_184629 | JGI IMG/M metagenome (GOLD analysis project Ga0209495, IMG submission 184629) | Methane-oxidizing microbial communities from mesocosms in the Hudson Canyon - EN1E Hudson Canyon (SPAdes) (version 2) | ecosystem: Environmental > Aquatic > Marine > Cold seeps | place... | reverse complement strand
AAATGATTGCTGCACGTAACTTCCAATCAGCAATGATAATGGTGCGCCAATTGGAATTTTCCTTATTTGATTTCCGTCTGCATTTGGAATTTGATCCAACACAAGACAAGCAAGTTGAAAAAATATTAGCCGAAGTCCGCGATCAAGTAGCGGTGGTTAAACCACCTCAATTTAATCGTTTTGCACATAGTTTTTCGCATATCTTTGCTGGTGGTTATGCCGCCGGTTATTACAGTTACAAATGGGCTGAGGTTTTATCGGCAGATGCATTTTCTAAATTTGAAGAAAAAGGCATATTTGATCGAAATACCGGTTTGGAATTTTTGCAGTCAATTCTTGAGCAAGGTGGTTCTCGTGAGCCAATGGATTTATTTATTGAGTTTCGTGGTCGCAAACCAGAAATTGATGCATTGCTTAGGCATACCGGCATTGCAGCGTAAGTAAGGACTTAGTACGTGAAATATACCGATTTAAGAGACTTCATTAAACACCTTGAAGACAAAGGTGAATTAAAACGCATTACCGCAGAAGTTGATCCAGTGTTAGAAATGACGGAAATCTGTGATCGAGTTTTACGTGCCGGTGGGCCAGCATTATTGTTTGAAAATGCTAAAGGTCATGATATCCCTGTCTTAGCCAACCTGTTTGGTACCGCAGAGCGTGTGGCGATGGGTATGGGGGAAGAGTCTGTAGAAGCTTTGCGTGAAGTCGGTCAGTTATTAGCGTTTTTAAAAGAGCCTGAGCCTCCGAAAGGCATGAAAGACGCTTGGCAAAAAATGCCGATATTTAAGCAAGTTTTAAATATGGCACCTAAAGTGGTCAAATCAGCAGCTTGCCAGCAACAAGTCATAGAAGGTGAAGATGTTGATTTAGGCCAATATCCGATTCAACTTTGTTGGCCAGAGGATGCCGCGCCATTAATTACTTGGGGGCTAGTAGTCACAAAAGGGCCAGATAAAGAACGCCAAAATATGGGGATTTATCGCCAGCAAATTATAGGTAAAAATCGTGTCATCATGCGTTGGTTATCACACCGTGGTGGTGCTTTAGATTTTAAAGAATGGCAACAAGCTCATCCAGGTGAACCGTTTCCTGTTAGTGTGGTTTTGGGTTGCGATCCAGCGACTATTTTAGCGGCAGTGACACCTATCCCTGATACCTTATCGGAATATGCCTTTGCTGGTTTGTTACGGGGTTCAAAAACCGAATTAGTTAAATGCATAGGCAATGATTTGCAGGTGCCTGCCAGTGCCGAGATTGTTTTGGAAGGTGTGATTTATCCAGATGATATGGCTGATGAGGGACCTTATGGTGATCACACAGGTTATTACAATGAGATTGATCAGTTCCCTGTGTTTACAATAGAGCGCATTACCCAACGGAAAAACCCAATTTATCACAGCACTTACACTGGGCGGCCACCTGATGAACCCGCTATTTTAGGTGTGGCTTTGAATGAAGTGTTTGTGCCTATATTGCAAAAACAATTCCCTGAAATCGTAGACTTTTATTTGCCACCTGAAGGTTGCTCTTATCGTGTGGCCGTGGTCAGTATGAAAAAACAATATCCTGGTCATGCCAAGCGAGTAATGATGGGCGTGTGGTCGTTCCTTCGTCAGTTTATGTATACCAAGTTTGTCATCGTAGTCGATGATGATATAAATACTCGTGATTGGAATGATGTGATTTGGGCGATCACTACGCGCATGGATCCTGCTCGTGATACTACAATTGTTGAAAATACACCGATTGATTATCTCGATTTTGCATCACCAGTCTCAGGTTTAGGCTCAAAAATGGGTATGGATGCCACGAATAAAATGCCTGGTGAAACGGAACGCGAATGGGGGCGGCCGATAGAGCGTGATGAGGATGTTGTGAAACGCATTGATGATATTTGGGAAACATTAGGACTAGATTAATCAGTATTTATTAAAGATCAATGATTGCCAGATATCCTGCCAACAACAATTATGAGATTGCTCTGGTACGACAATAACCTGCGTGAAGTCAGCTGAATTATAAGTTGCAATAAAGTCTTGGACTAAGGTGGCAGGAATGTTTTTGTCATCTTCGCCTACAAAGTGGATTTGTGGAATGGTCTGTAATTTATCTCGATAATCAGCAGGGTTCAAAGAGCCGATTAGTGGACTTATATTATGCAGTGTGCTCCATGCTTGATGATTTAGGTTGCCTGCCACGGTGATCAGTTGAATAACATCATTTCGCTGAGCCGCTAAAAGAGCAGCTATTGTTGCTCCCCCCGAATATCCAATCAAGATTAACTGCTTAGCGTTAACACTTTCTTTTAGTTGTGTAAGTGCTTGCTCACTGGCATCAATAACCTCCTTCGAATAGCGCTCATTTGTCCAATAGCTTTGAGAGCATAAGGGAGTGTTGTCTAAATCTATGTGATATTGGCAAGGACGTGCTAAATACGCCGCAGCGCCTTTAGGATGTTTTAAAGCAAGATTTAATGCTACTGGGTTATGTGGTGTCGGATCGGAAGAAGCTCGGTGGGAATTTTTCCATGCAAAACCATCGCCCTCAATATATACCGTTAATATTTTGGCCTCAGTGGTATTTGTTGGCACATAACTAACCAACTCAAACGAATTTGTTTTTAAAACAGATCGTTGCCAATCATATTCTTTTGCTTGCTGGTCAGCATTTTCTATCCGAATAATAGCTGATTGATAACTACAGCCACTAATAAATAAAAAGCAGGACCATAGAAGAATGTGGGCGATTTTCATAACCATATTATCGGCATAAAGATAATCTAACAGCAAACGTTCGGTTTGATAAATAGACGAAAATCATGGAAATGTCATTTTGCTGACACAAGAGATGAAAGCTAATTTAAAAGAATATTTTCAGCTAACTTATTATAAACAAATTAATTTAATATCAATAACTTAAGCCGTTATCATGCTAAGTGGCTTAAAGTTTGCTTTATTCCTTCCATTCTTATTATTTATAGTCATGTGTTTGGGACTGATATTTCAAAATGAAATTAAGTACGTCATCTTTACTGCATAGTTTTTATAAAACTAACGCCCTAACGGCGAAAATTCGACGTGCCTTAATTTTTTCTACGGTAATGCTATCGGTGAACGTGGCTTTTGCCGATATTGTGATTGATGATGATGCCAGCGAAGGTCCGACATCAATAAAAATCGCACCAAATGATCTAACACAGACAGTAAACTTTGCTGATACTTCTGGTGCCGCTATTCGTATCAACGATACTAATGGCGCAAATGGAATATTGACTATCAACGGGGGGGTTACGGTTTCATCAAGTAGTCTTGAAGCCGTCATTCTAGATGGTGGAGGCACAACCAGTGTAAGCATAACAAATGCAGGAAAGCTTTCATCAGTGCTAAATGGTTTACTCGTACAAAATGCGGCAGAACTGACAGCCTTTGATAATACGGGAGGCATTATTGAATCGACAGGTGCTGCGGGAGCAGGATTATACCTTCAAGAAGATCAAAATAATGCCATTACCAACGCAGGCACAATACGTAATATTTCAAGCGGTGATGGCCTGAAGTTAGATACTGAAGCTCAAACTCAAGATTTCATCAACTCAGGTACGATATCTTCAGCAACGGGCATAGCAATTAATGCTGATGCAGCGATGACCGGAGCAACCAATGGTTTTGTTAATAGCGGAACAATAACTGGCGGAGGTGGTACGGCAATTGATGCTGAAGCAGCATTTAAATTAACGAATAGTGGCACGATAACAGGTCATATTGATCATGCTAGCTCGGGTTCACTGACGGTCACTCAAACAGCTGGATCTATTTCCGGCAATATTACATCTACAGCTGATGCCGCACATAACCTTAGTCTTTCTGGAGGTAGTATCACGGGCAATATCACGCTTAATGGTGCGACAGCTAATACCTTCTTACTGAATGGTGCTACTGTTAATGGCAATATTGATTTGGGAGATGGTGCAGCAAATAATGTGACATTAACTAAAGGATCGATACTTGGATCATTGGATATAGGTGCAAATACGAGTGCGGTGTCGATTAATACAGCTGGTGGTGATTCTGTTACGGTAACAACATTTGATAGCCTCAACGCTACGGTGAATATGACTGGCGCGGGTACTTTTAACTCAACAACATTTGATAACAATAGTACGGTCAACCAAAGTGCGGGTACTGCAAATATCACTACCTTAAATATTGGTGCTAATGATACGTTTAACCAAAGCGGTACAGCCGTTATAAATAGCACTACTATGAATATAGGGGCCGGAGCTTCTTTTGTTCAAACAGGTAGTGGACAGTTAAATGCGACTACTACCATTATTGACTTTGGGGGTAGCTTGACGATAGCCAATCAAGGTACAGGTATTATCGAAGGTAAGACTGACGACAAAGGTTCTGTCGTCTTTTCTGGCAATTATAATACTGATGCCGCCTTAGGAACGTTAGGTAAAGCATTGACTTCAGTTACCGTAAATGCAGGCCAAGTGTTGACTTTAGATCAAGACAGTTATGTCACAACGTTTAACGATAATGGCACCATCAATCAAAGCGCTGGTACGTTAACTGCTGCGACCTTAAACATCGGTGACAACGATACCTATACCCAAACGGGAACCGGTGTATTAAATACGACTACAACCAATTTAGGTAATGGCGCGACGTTGACGCTATTAAACCAAGGCACAGGAATCATTCAGGGTGTAGCAGATGGACAAGGTAATGTAATTTTTTCAGGTAGTTACAACACCGATGCAGCCCTGGGAATTCCGAACAAGGCTTTGGCCTCGGTTACTGTCAACGTTGGCCAAGTATTAACTTTAGATCAAAACAGTGATGTCACTACATTTAATAACAATGGCACCGTCAATCAAAGCGCTGGTACGTTAACTGCTGCGACCTTAAACATCGGTGACAATGATACTTATACTCAAACAGGAACCGGCGTATTAAATACGACTACAACCAATGTAGGTAATGGTGCGACCTTGACGTTATTAAATCAAGGTACGGGAATTATTCGTGGTGCAGCAGATGGGCAGGGCGATGTTGTTTTTTCAGGTAGTTACAATACTGATGCAGCTTTGGGTGAATCACTTAGAACGCTCGCCTCAATAACTGTCAATGCCGGTCAAGTTTTAAGCTTAGATCAAAACAGTGATGTCACCACCTTCAATAATAACGGTACGGTGAATCAAAGTGCCGGCACCTTAGCAGCTACGACTTTAAATATAGGTGACAATGATACCTATACCCAGACAGGAACTGGTGTATTAAATACCACCACCAATGTTGGTAATGGCGCGACCTTGACGTTATTAAACCAAGGTACAGGTATTATTCGCGGAACAACGGATGGTGATGGCGCAGTTATTTTTTCAGGTAGTTACAACACCGATGCAGAGTTAGGTACGACGGCTAATTCTTTAGCTTCGATTACGGTTAATGCCGGACAAATCTTAACCTTGGATCAAAATAGTGATGCAACTAGTGTTGTGATTGCAGGGGTATTAAATAAGTCATCGACGAGTACTATGACCGGTAATACCACCATCAATGATGGCGCTACTATGAATATTGCTAATAACTTCACCCATACCGGTAATTTGACGGTAGGTCAGACGGCAAGTGGTGTGGTGAGTGTAGATGAAGGTATTACAACAGCGGTTATCGGCAACTACACACAAACAGCAAACGGCATTTTTCAATTGGGTGCGAGTAGCAATAGTAATTATGGTCAGATGACCGTATCAGGTACCGCTAGTTTTGCGAGTAATGCTCGGTTTGATGTTGATGTCAATACGACTAACACTTTAGCGGTTGGTGAGACATTCTTATCGGTGGTTTCTGCAGGTACCGTAGTTTCTGATGGCACATTCAAAGTAACCGACAACTCAGCGTTATTTAATTTTACCGGTGCAATTAATGGTAATACCATCGATGTTTTTGTGGTGGATGCTGACAGTGTGGTTGATATTGTAGAACGCTTAGGCCCTCCTAGTGCTTTGGGCGCTGCTGCCATATTTGATGATTGGGTACTTAACGGTGGTGATACTCCTGAAGTTGCTGATGTATTACAGGTATTTGGAAAACTTGAAACAGAACAAGCAGTGACTGATGCAGTTGAGTCGTCTATTCCTGGACTATCTTCTGGAGTTGCCCAGGCGACAAGCTCTTCTATAAAGGGTTTGACTAAGATGATTAATTCACGACAAGACTTATTACGAGGTTTGTCGTCTGGTGATGATTTAATTGCCGATAAAAACTTTTGGATAGCACCATATGGCAGCTGGACAGATCAAGATGACCGTCAAGGAGTATCAGGATATAGCATTGATAGTTATGGCCTTGCCCTGGGTATGGATGCTGATTTTTCATCAAGCTTTAATTTGGGATTAAGTGCTGCTTATACTCGAAGTGATATGGACAGTAAGTTAGCCGCCGGCAAACATAATATCGACGTAGATAGCTATCAGGCTAAAATTTATGCAACTGCGATGTTAGGTGAATTTACAGCCTTGAATCTGCAACTAGGTGGCGGGATTTCAAACTATGATAGTCAACGACGTGTATTCACCTTAGATGTAGCAGATGTTGATTATGATAGCTGGCATGCACAATTTAATGCTGAGGTAGAACATAGTGTTTTCCTTAAAAACAATGTAGTTTTAACCCCGTATATTTTTGCTAATTATAGTTATGTTGAAGTTGATGAATATGAAGAAAATGGTGCGGCAGCATTAAATCTTACCGTTGATGATGATAGTGATGAAACTTTGATTGTTGGATTGGGTAGTAAGGCAGATTATGCAGCATCTGAAGATTTATCTTTATTGGCTGATTTAAGTGTTGGTTATGATTTTATGGCGAGACGATCTAAGCTAACTTCTGCATTTGAAGGTGGTGGTGGACAATTTTCTACGGTAGGTATCAAACCTGATGAATTTGTTTATTCGGCTGGGCTAGGATTTATTTATAGCCTAGATAATGGCAGTGAAATTACCGGAAGATACGATTTTTATGGACGAGAAGATTATACCGATCAAGCCGTTAGTATCCGGTTAAGCATGTTGTTTTAATTAATAAAACATGTAAGGTATAAGCCACCAGATAGCAATATTTTGTGGCTTTTTTTATATGTAACTTTATAGCTGAGGGGAGTTTAAAACATGAGGATGTTACACACTATGCTGCGTGTTGGAGATATGCAGAGATCATTACAGTTTTATATCGATGTGATGGGCATGACCTTATTACGCGAAGAAGAGTACCCGGAGGCAGAATTTTCTTTGGCGTTTGTGGGGTATGGCGATGAAGGATCTAATACGGTTATAGAGCTAACCTATAACTGGGGTACGGATAGTTATGATTTAGGCAATGGTTTTGGTCATATTGCTATTGCTGTACCAGATGCAGTTGCCGCTTGTGAGCAGATCAAGCAACGTGGTGGAAAAGTCATTCGTGAAGCAGGACCAATGATGCATGGCACGATCGTACTGGCATTTATTGAAGATCCAGATGGTTATAAAATCGAGCTAATTGAACGCGATTAAAAAATAACCGTATTGTTACGATAACTCCATTTTAATAAAGTTACTTATTACTTCTAACCACTTCCCAGAACGATCAATATGAGCAATACAGCTGTAATTAATCATTGGTGCTGGTTGTATTAAAGGGCGGTAGCTTGTCCCCGATATACAAGTATGTTTGAGTGGTTCAGCGATAGTGGCAATGCCTTGTCCTGCCGCAACTAGGGCGATAGCCGTTGATCTTGGCGCCGTTTCAATAATTTTTCGGGGACTAAACCCTGCCTTATGGCAATGGCTGATTATGTCGTCGTACATGGTTGGGTTGGTAATTCGTGGAAATAATATAAGCGTTTCATTTGAGATGTCTTCAAAACTAATTTGTTGTTTATCAATTAATGGATGGGTATCAGGCAAGATTAAACCGGTACGGTCAGATTTTATTGGCAGCTTTTGTAATAAATGATTTTCTGGGCGTTGAAGTATAAAAGCGGCATCAATATTTTTTGAAATAACAGCCTGAATAAGTTCATCAGATGTTTTTTCTATAAATTCAAATTCACAGTCATCAAGCTGCTCATGTAAGACCTTGATAATGGAAGGCAAAAAACTGGACATTGCCGCACTGGAAAATCCAAATTTAAGTTTGTTGACCTTGCCGCTAGCTATAGCGGTGGTTCGTTCTGCAATATTAGATAAGCTTTCAAAAAAAATGGGTAATGCATCCAATAAAAACTGACCGGCATCCGTTAATTTTATCTGTCGTTTTTGTCGATCAAATAGCTGGCAATCTAAAGCTTCTTCTAATTGAGCTATCTGCCGTGATAATGCTGGTTGAGCAATATGTAATTGTGCCGCAGCTTTGCGAAAGCTTAAGGTTTGGGCAATAGTGAAAAATGTACGTAATTGTCGTAAGTTGAAATTAAACTGATATAAATTGGTTATCATTTGAGCTAGATTCTATATTGGACGGATATCAAATGTCTATGGATAATTTCCAATTACTAGCAATTGTGCTGATGTATGAAATACCTTGAGATTTTATTTATGAATATAACATTTGATTTTAAACGTAACTTACAAACGGTGGTAACAACCTTGTTTGTAGTTTTTTCTTCATATGTTTATGCGGAGACTGTTGTGGAAGATCGAATATTAGCTGAAAAGCTAAACCAAAGTTGGAATACTTTATTTAATAGTGGCGATGCCGTAGCAGTGGCCCAACTTTATAGTGATACTGCGATTCTATCGCCAGGTAATGGTCAAGTTTTGAAGGGACAAAGAGAAGTAGAAATGCTGTTTCAAAGTTATGTTGATGGTGGAGTGCATAGTCATGCGATTGAAGTGGTAGATAGTTATCGTGATGGCAATACTTTGTATCAAGTTTCTAACTGGAGTGCTTTAGGCCGAGAAGCTGACGGTGTGACACCAACATTTGGTGGTGTGGTAACACTTATTTCTAAACTTAACGAACAAGGTGAATGGAAACTACAATTACACAGTTGGAACGTGTCTAATTAAAGACCATCAGTATTTTTTTCTACCCAGCGTGTTCCTTCTTTTCGGGTTTCTTTTTTCCAGAATGGGGCGCGCTGTTTTAACTCTTCAATTAGCCAACTTGTAGCATCTAAAGCTGCACGGCGATGAGCAGACCAACAGGCAATGAGTACGATGGAATCAGCAGGCAGGATTTGCCCAACACGGTGAATAATTAAGCAATCAAGTAAAGGCCATTTTTGGCGGGCTTCTTGTTCAAGTTTATCAAGGTAGCGTGCGGTCATTTCAGGATAATGCTCTAAGGTCATTTCACTGACATCAGCATCATCATTAAAATCACGCATACTGCCAAGAAAGGTTGCTGTAGCACCAAACTGTTTATCTAGGTCAGATTGCGATTGATGTTGTTGTATTTCCTGCCAAGGTTCAAATGCTGAGTCTATGATCTTGCTGGACACAATTAACCACCAGTGACAGGCGGGAAAAAGGCGACTTCATCACCATCAAAAACGGCGGTATTCAGCTGGGCATAATCAAGATTAACAGCAACAAGCAGGTTTGTCGGAACGTCGGCATTATTGGTTGCAATATTCCAAGCTTCACCGGCTGTTTCAGCTGTTTCAATTGCGATATCTGCGAGCCCTATTTTTTCTCTTAGACTGGCAAAGAATTTGACTTGAATACTCATCTAGTTAATTGTTTCTTGAATTGAAAGCTAAAAGGATAACATTTTGATGTCAGATTTAACGCATTTTAATCAAGCAGGCGAAGCACATATGGTCGATGTTGGTGACAAATCGATCACCAAGCGGATTGCCGTGGCAGAAGGTCAAATCAACATGTTGGAAACCACATTAGAGTTGATTAAACAAGGCAATCATAAAAAAGGTGATGTGTTAGGAATTGCACGTGTAGCCGGTATTATGGCAGCAAAACGTACTTCAGATTTAATTCCACTTTGTCACCCACTGGCTTTAACAAAAGTCACGCTCGATTTTCAAATTTTAGAAGATAATGTTGCAGTACAGTGTCGAGTACAAGTAGAAACTGCCGGACAAACTGGCGTTGAAATGGAAGCGTTAACGGCGACGCAAGTTGCGCTATTAACCATTTACGATATGTGCAAAGCGGTTGATCGTGGCATGACGATGACAGATGTACGTTTATTAGAAAAAGCAGGTGG
>Ga0209495_1003209_pt1 | contig 10221 bp, 13 predicted proteins | sample EN1Hudsemesocosm_FD_184629 | JGI IMG/M metagenome (GOLD analysis project Ga0209495, IMG submission 184629) | Methane-oxidizing microbial communities from mesocosms in the Hudson Canyon - EN1E Hudson Canyon (SPAdes) (version 2) | ecosystem: Environmental > Aquatic > Marine > Cold seeps | place... | reverse complement strand
AAATCACTGAGCACATAATCTCCAGAATTGAGCCAAGGATTGAAGAGTACATTGATGAAATAATGTATGAGCGGCAGGCTGTCCTTTGGGATAATTTGCCAATGTCCGTAAAGCGTAAGGTGTACCAGTGGGCTAGAGCACAATTTCCTAAAAGAATTGAAAGTCTGGTGGCAGAATTTGGCGAAGAGCTTGGCTCTCTTGTTGATGTTAAGGAGCTTTTTGTTGGTGAGTTGAAAAAAGACCCGGGAATAATGGTTCGAATATTTCAGGAAGTGGGTAATAAAGAGTTCAGTTTTATTGTGAAAAGCGGACTTATATTTGGTTTAATACTGGGCGCGATACAGGTGCCTATCTGGCTGCATAGTGCTAACTTTTGGCTGTTGCCCTTATTTGGTTTTGTTGTTGGCTTTGCTACCAATTGGCTAGCTTTGAACTTTATTTTTAGGCCACTTTATCCTCGATCATTCTTGGGGCTTAATATTCAGGGTTTGTTTTTGAAGCGGCAGGATGATGTTTCTGACGTTTGGAGTAAAATGGTGGCGGAAGAGCTTATTACTGTAGAAAAGGTCGCTGATTCTATGGTTAATGGGCGTCATGCAAACAGAACGAGAGCTATTATACAAAAGCATATTCGCCCAGTGCTTGATCAAGCGGGTATTTTAAAATTTGTTGCTCAGCTTACTGTTGGCGCAAATGGTTATGTGGAATTAAAAAAAGCGTTGAACGATAAGGCTATTGCTGTATCAGTAGACCCTTTTCATGATATGTCATTTAATAAAAGTCGCTCTGATGTTGTTGCTGCTGCAATGTCTGAACGTATGCGTTCACTTTCGCCTCCTGAGTTTCAGGATGTTTTACGTCCAGCTTTTCAGGAAGAAGAGTGGCAGTTAATGTTTATTGGTGGTGTGCTGGGTGCGGGCGCAGGCTTGGCTCAGTGGCTTTTGATCTTTTCATAGCTGTTTGTGAGGCTTATATTATGATTGAACTTATTACTACGATTGTTGTGACTTCACTTTTAACCGCTACATTAACTTCAGTGTTCTTTTTAGTTCTTTTTAAGAAGGTGATTGCTCCAAAGTTGGATGAAAAAGTTGAGGAGTTAAAGGTTATTGGTACGACTATTGACCAGCAAGTATCTAAGGGTGTTGCATCGGGGGTTAAGAAAGCGATAAAGGATTTACCTGCTGCAACCGTGAAAGAGACTGGTCGTACAGTGGCAGAGCTGGGTGTGGGTCTGGTTGAGGGTGGTTTAACTTCTTTTTTTGGGGATAAGCGACGCTAAGGGGTTTATAGGGTGTGCTTGCGCACCATTGGCAAGCGCACCCGTATAAGCTATGTATCTAAAAAATTTTTATCTCGCGATTCCCAATGGTCTCTAGCTAGCTTAAGTGCTTCTTCTTGGCTTGTTGCCTTACCAGTAGTTTTTAGCGCAATAGCCATCGTACCAATGATTGCTCCTTCTGCATACTCATCAAAGTGTTCGCCTTTCCAGATATTGATCATGTGATCTACAGACATTTCTTCCGCTTTAACGTGGCGCTTATCATACATTCTGGGCCAAATTTCTTCATTTAGGCCATTTAAGCTTGAAAACAAAACACTAAGCTCATTGTCTGGGTTTCTTTCTATTTCACCGCCTTCACCCTTGATTACGGCTAGTTGCTTGTACCCAAGAATTTGGCCAGCTTTTTGATGCATGGTGCTATAAGCAGGATGGAATATTCCTTGAATGACTGTGTCAGCATTAACAGGGTTGATTAGTCTTGATAGGGAATGGACGGGGGAGCGGAGTCCTAGGATGGGTCTCATATTGATCATATCATTCAGCCTGGGTGAAAGACATGAAAGCGGCATGTAGCAGAAGTTGAGCTTATTAAGCGTTTTTTCGGCTTGAGCCCAGTCTTTTGAAATGCTAAACCCAAGATCTTGTAATACATCTTCTGTATACATTCTGTCGGCTGTGTGGCCGCTAGCTCCATGCATAAATATTCGCATGCCATTTTGAGCTAGGCAGATGACAGAGAATAAATACCAAGGAAGGTGTCGTCGTTTACCTGCATAGGATGACCAGTCTAAATCAACCTGAAGGTGTGTGGGTGGTGTCATTATTGATTTTGCAGCCTTAACGAATCCAGCAAGTTCTTCGGGAGACTCCTCTTTAACGCGAAGAAGCATTAAAAATGCGCCTAGCTGAAGGTCTTCGACCTCATTATTGAGGATCATAGACATTGAGTTAAAGGCTTCTTCTTCAGTTAGAGATCGGCTACCTTTTTTCCCTTTGCCAAGTATGCGTACGTACTCTGCAAATGGGTGTTCTTCATAGGTTTTTTGTGTATTTTTTGCTTCAGGTAAGGTCATTTTTAAGTATCGATTTTGAGTGTATAAGTTAAGTTTTTAAAGGCAATTTGTTGGCTTGGGCAGGCCTGCAATTTTACTGGCTAGTTTTGCGGGGCTGCCTGGGAACAGCTTCATTAAATGAATGCTGTTGCCTTTCTTGTCACCTAAAGATGTTTTGGCGGTTTTAACCAGAATACGCATCGCAGGTGAAATTTCAAATTGTTGGTAGAAATCTCTAAGTAGTTTGATTATTTCCCAGTGCTCTTTCGTTAGCGTAATGCCTTCATTTTTAGCGAGTAAATTAGCTGCCTCAGGGGTCCAGTCACTGAGGTTTTTAAGAAACCCCTCTTTATCTGTGTTTAATTCTGAGTGTTTGATATTCATATTGCTAATACCAGCTTGAAGACTTGTTGTGCGTGGCCGTTAGCTCAACGAAACCATCATACGTTACGGTTTGTATGCTTTGGTCAGTTTGCTTATGGATGCCTCTGGCCACTAGATCTTCTTCGAGTACATAAAGGGTAATATTCGCTGCATCTAACGATTGTTTTATTTTACTCAGTGTTGAGGGTAGAGCAAAATAAACACCGTCTTCTATTAGAAGTAATGAGTCACTTTGAGATGAGAATTTTATGCATCTGTTAATTGCTGATGGATGTTCAGGTGACTTATTTACAATGTGTAGTGTTTTCATATTGTATGCTGCATGAGTTCTTCAGAAGTTAAGTATTATGTCTGCTGTGGTAAGTAGCTCGGATATTTCATTTGCATCTACCTTAGTGGTGGGCAGGCAAAGCTTTTCATTAATACCGAACTGTAATAGAGAGCTTGCATCTACATAAAATTTATTGATTCCGTAAATAGGTAAGGCTGATAGGGTTTTAGTGAGATTCTTTTGGTTAATCACTGAGGGGTTCTGACCTTCTATCATCTGTAAAACAGCGTCGCCTGTAAAGAGAAGTTCAATATCTTGTTCGAAAGCCGCAGCTGCCAGGCAGTAATCGATAGCTTCTCGTGAAAGTGAGCCACCATAAGGGCTTTGAGTACATATTAGCAGAACTTTTTTTCTGGCTTTAGTTGAATTCGAAGTCATGTTTAAGGCTTTAGTATTAGGGTCCAAAGGTGATCACGCGGTCAGAGTGTTCGGTGGCGTCTACAAGTTGACCTAATCCTGATAGTTCAAAGCTGCTATTTAGATTTGCGCCATTCTTTTCATGTCTGCTTGCTTCATTATTATCTAAAATACCGCGCTTAACCGCAGCTGCAATGCATATAACCAGGTCAATATCATGAGTTTGCTTTAGTGCTTGCCACTCAGCCGGAATATTAAGCTCATCTTGAGGGGGGTGGGATAGCGATGAGCCGCAATGTACTGCGTCATGATAGAAGAAAACTCTATAAATTTGATGGTCGCTTTTAAGTAAAGCCTTGGTAAAGCTTAAGGCTGTGGTGGCGCTCTGTGTGGAGTAGGGGGCGCCTAAGATAACAAGGGAGTATTTCATATATTATAAATACGATATTCCAGTTGTTAGAAATAAAAAAGGCTCCGATCAATAATGGTCGGAGCCTTTTGGGGTTTAGCTGTTATTAATCGTCACCGCCCAATGCCGTTAAAATATTTAACAGGCTAAGGAATAAGTTATAAAGAGAAACGTAAAGCGTAACGGTTGCCATGATGTAGTTTCTTTCTCCACCATGAATGATTGAGCTTGTTTGCATTAATATAATGGCTGAAGAGAAAAGAACAAAGCCACAAGATATAGCCAGGTGCAAGCCTGATATCTCTGTAAATAGAGATAAAACCGTAGCGCCAATTAGAACAAAGAAACCAACCATTACAAAGCCATTTAAAAAGCTAAAGTCTTTTTTGGTTATTAAGGAGTAGGCAGAAAGCCCAAAAAAGACCAAGGCGGTAAGCCCTAGTGCATCAGTAACAATGCCCATTGCTCCAGCGCCCGCATACATGCCGATAATAGGGCCAAGTGTATAACCCATAAAACCCGTTAGTGCGAAGGTGCTTGCAATACCCCATACACTGTTCTGTAGTTTGGAGGTTAAAAATAGCAAACCGTAAAAACCGACTAGTGTAATAATAAAGCCAGGGTGGGGCATATCCATTGAGAAAAATGCAACTAAGGCAGAAAAGGCAATAGTTAGACCCAGTAGCATGTAGGTGTTTTTCAAGACCGATGCAGCACTAGTATCAAGGCTTGTGCCTGTTTGTGTTTGAGTGATCCCTTGGGCTTGGCCTGGGAAACGGCGATCTTGCATAAATTACTCCATTTGGGGATGTATTAAATGTTGGGCTAAGCAGGTATGCCCATATACCCCTTATAATAATGGCAGAAGGGTGAAATACAAGCTTTGTTGCCTAAATTTAATGCAGTTTGCAGGTGAGATTAATGGTCCTATTACACAAATGTGAATTTTTTCTATGTTATTAATTTAATAAGACACTTCTGCTAAATATCCTATAAATAAGCATTGACTCCAATAATAAATCAGGTAATATGCACCTCGCTGTCGAACGAGACGGCACTCAGCGGAGGGGTGGCAGAGTGGTTGAATGCACCGGTCTTGAAAACCGGCGTGGGTTAATAGCCCACCGAGAGTTCAAATCTCTCCTCCTCCGCCATTTCGTTGTTTTCAAAGAAAGATTTCATGCATAGTTATATCATCATCTAGTTATAAATACCCTCTGTGTAATGCTTTTATTATACAAATGTATAACATAATCCAATTTTATCCCTATATTTTCAGTTGCACTTCTCTGTCAAATATCATTTAAAGTACACTCTTAATTACTATCATTTATTTAGAATAACTCTCATGTTTTTTTGTCCTATCAGGCGTATTAATTCGTCATCTGAAAGAAACATGGTATCCATCAGTCGGCACCTCTTAATTTCGTACACTTTCTAAATCTGTTTCAAAAACGTTCGTCGTTTACGCTGCTTCTGTTATTTGATACCAATAAAGCGATGCGTATATATTGGCGGCTGAAACTTCCACCTGGTCATCTTCGCTCCAAATCATATAAACGCTACTATCATCTTTATCCACGTCGAACTGGAATGAATGTTTTTGGGCGTTAACCAGTTTTTCTTCAGGGTGATCAAGGGGTTTAGGCTCAAAAGAGAAAGTTGCTGAGTAAACGTCCTCATCATCGACTAACTCTTCGTCAAGTCTTACCTCGAAGCTATGTATATTTGATCCCTGTGCGTTTTTAATCGCTCTGATAATTAATGTATCCATTTTCAATACTCCGATATTGTTCACTGTTGAACACTTATAAAAAAACCGCGATCGCTAATCTTTGCTAATGCGGCTGCACACTCTTTACCAAATGCAAAGAAGACGGATCCAGCGCTAGAGCGACTTTGCTTATGTTAATTTTCTAGTCCTGGTACAAACTCAATTCGCCCAGACACAAAAAGCATTGCATCTGCATTTCTCATTGCTTCCTGGCACCAACTTGCATCAGTCCGACTAAAGACCAGAGCAATACCGTTTCCGTGATCAATTAGCCTGCGAATCCAGAAGGGTGTATTAGGTCCATATGGTGGATTCATCCAAACTCGACCAGACCATTCTTTGCTTAGGCCGTCATCAAATACTGTGTACTTAGTTTTAGCCGGCACAAATGATTCCATATCGTGAGGGCTCGATGGATCCAGATCGAAATCTAAGCCCTGTTCATCGAATACCCGCTTAGGCGTGTACCACTTAATGCTTTTGTGTTGTGATCGCTGTACTTTTTCCCCAAACATTTCGCTCATAATCTGGATCCATTACCTTCTTAATTAACCCTGTATAACACTGCGAATTCACGCTACATGGCGCCTATAAAACACTGCATTTTTGCCATACTCCAAATGTGTTTAATCACAAGAGGAGATAATAGATGCCGTTTTTTGCATGGCTGTTTACGCCTATTCCGTTTTGGGTCTGCTACCTTGGGGGTGTATATCTGATATATAGCGTAATTTAACTAATGAGCGTCCCGTCTATGGCGAGGCGCTTCCTTCCTAAATAAAATGCACTACCAATGCAGCACTTTTCAGTTGTTTAAAAATAACTGCTACGCAGGTATTGCCTTTATCTTACTTAATAATCTGCTTGCAGTTACTCTTTGTTTTTTATTAAAAAACAATCTAACTAACCATATGGCTTGCACTAAAATTGTTGTTGTCTTTGCGTGATACCAACACTGAAATAAAGAGGTTTTCAATGGGTGAATTACCATCAAATTACGTTGAGTTTCAATGTCCAAAATGTGCAATTTGGTTTCCATCACCTATTACCTTTGAGCGTAAATCGCTTAAGGTTTTACATGGCTTGCAAATGCGTTGCCCATGCTGTTTTGAGTGTTTTATCTTCGACGAGGAATTCGTGAGGTTTTCCAGCGAAGAAGACATATTTAGGGATTATCAGGAAATCCTGAACATGCATAAAAAATAATCCGTGTACTGAATTGTTCTTTTCTCCCTTACCCGTACTTTAGCAACCGTTATCGCTACATAGCTTTTGATTGAAATAACGTACAGCTATTGCAGCCCTTTACCTATAGGTCTTGTGTTTTATCTGTGACCGTTCAAAAACGGCCGTATTTTAATGTATTAAAGACAGTTGTTTTGTCTGATATACAAACCCTTTCACGTCTTCTCGATGGCTCCTATCAAGACAACCCCCCTCTGTAAGCATCTCTTAAAATTTTGCTAACAACAGGGCGGGGAAGCTTTACACTTTTGCCAATTAGGACTGATGTATAATCTTGCCCAGGTTTCATGTAGCTAATTACAAGCTGCTCATTTCCTGTCATATATACCTCTCATAGCTTTAGTGGTTAACACCATTTGCCATAATTATTTTAAGCGTGTGTCTCATACCGTCACTACGCTCTTTGATTCTGTGCCAGGTAACAACATCTTTTTTTGCTTTTAGCTGCTTCATCAACTGATTGCACTCAGCGATGCCCTTTCTAACTATCTCAAAAGCAAAGTCAGGAACTTCCATGAGCGGCCATTAGTCATACAAAACAACAACGTTCATAATTAATTATCTAGGCGGTCTAAAGCTCTGTTGATACGTTTTTCGTGGAGATTAAAGGTGCTGTAATTCTCTAGGTATCGAAGAGTTATTATCCTTGCGAGGATGTGCATGTGATGCATAGGGAGTAATGCGCACTCCCTAGTAAATAACTTGCTGGCTTTGGTTTTCATGACATGCTCCTCATTTTAAAAAGTGTCGGTACATGTAATCTTGCATCTTTCATGCCTCCTAAAAGGGATGCGATCTTCGACTAATGCTCTTGAAATTTGTGATGCTTTGTTTTTTGCTGCTCTGAAGTTATTAATCAGATAGCTAGAGATTACGATATATGTAGGGGATATGCTTTTGCTTGGATTTGGCTTCCTATGGGGTATCGTTCCTCCCCATGGTAGGTGCATGACTACATGTATGAGAAAGCTTTCATATAAAGGGTATGCCGATAAAGTCTTTTTTATGGTTTTCTGTTTTTGCGAGTTGCTGGGGCTATTATAGTTGCATAGCTATTAATGTGTGCATGATATCTCTTGAATGATTGTGCGATATACCTTACAAAAAATATTGTTGTGTTTTAAATGGTTCTTGTTATGGTAAATATTTTTTCATTTTGAACAACAATAGCTCCGTATATTACGGAGCTATTGTTGTTCAAAATGACTTCTAAGTGCTTGAGTTAAATCTAATTAGTGTTATTCTCTATTAATTGGGTTTAATATACATTTTCGTGATTAGTAAACAAACGTAAGTTCTCTTTAACAGAATGTGACAAAATTGAACTATATGTTATCTTTATTACTATATATTACTTTTAGTGGCTAGCACATTCAAAAGCGAGGTGAGGGGTTGTGTCTGAAATCTCAAGTGAAAAATATACTATAAGACCCGCACACGACATTCTGTATGTTTCCTTAAAAGGCTCTTTGAGTCCTGATGATACATTACGTTTCCTTTCTGATTACAAAAAGCAGGTAAGCAAATATTTTGCGCAGGAATGGGCTTGTGTTACCCAGCTTTCAGAGTTGGAAATGCTTATTGAAGAAGATTTTCAGATTGAAACCCTTAAGGCTCTAAATACATGGAGCTATATAAAGGGGATGGGGGCGATGGCGATTATTGTAGGTGAAGAAAATCGAGACCACCTTTTATATCAATTTGAAGAAATTCTAAAAGGTAAGCTTCCTTTTCAAACAAGTGTATTTAAAAGTAATGATGAAGCAGATGCTTGGTTGCGCTTACGTGGTTTTAAAGCCAAACTATTAACAGAAGATTTTGGCTTAGTTCAGTTTGGCTCGTAAATTTGTCTCCTATTGAAATCTTTATTGATGTTTTTTAGATGTTTCTTTATGTGTTGTTTGAGGTGATCTTTGATTAAAGTGCTCGTAGTTGACGATCACGACTTAGTGAGAGCGGGAATCTCTCGCATGCTGTCTGATGAAGGTGGGATTGAGGTCGTTGGTGAGGCATGCTCAGGCGAGGTTGCGCTCGATCTTGTTCGCAAGTTAAGCCCTAGTATCATCCTTATGGATTTGAAAATGCCAGGAATTGGCGGACTTGAAGCAACACGAAAAATAAAACGCTTGGATGATGAAGTTAAAGTGATTGTTGTCACCGCTCTGGCTGACGACTCTTATCCTGCGCGAGTCATGCAATCTGGCGCATCAGGATTCATTACTAAAGGGGCTGACCTTTCGGAAATGATTCGCGCTATACGGGTTGTTCATTCCGGTCAGCGCTATATTAGCCCTGAAATAGCACAAAAACTCGCTTTAAAACCTTTTGTAGATGAGGAAGAAGGCACTGTATTTGACAGGCTTTCTGAAAGAGAGCTGCAAATTGCCACTATGATTGTTAGCTGCATAAAGGTTCAGGATATATCCGATAAGCTCTGCTTAAGCCCTAAAACAGTTAATAGTTATCGCTATCGTATATTCGAAAAGCTAGCTATCACTAGCGATGTAGAGCTAACTTTGCTGGCTGTGCGTCACGGTATTCTCGATACAGAAAATATTGATTAGTGCCGTTCGATTCTAAAACCTTCTTAAAGCAACTTACTTTGCGGCCTGGCGTCTATCGTATGTATGACGTATCAGGTGATATTCTGTATGTGGGTAAAGCCCGTAATCTTAAAAATCGTGTTTCTAGTTATTTTCGCAGCTCTGGTCTGCCGATAAAAACCCAAGCGCTAGTTGCTAAAATAAACAATATTGATATAACGATTACAGATAGTGAAACAGAAGCGCTATTGCTGGAGCAGAACTTAATTAAGGAGCTTAAGCCTCCTTATAATATTCTTTTAAGGGATGATAAATCTTACCCTTACATCTATCTTTCACGGCATAAAGATTACCCCTCTTTGACCTTTAAGCGATCAAGAGCAAGAAAAGATATGGGGCGTTATTTTGGTCCTTATCCTAGCTCTGGTGCGGTAAGAGAAAGTCTTAACCTGCTACAGAAAATCTTTAAAATCAGGCAGTGTGATGAAAGTTTCTTTAGTAATCGAACTCGGCCATGCTTACAGCATCAAATAAAACGTTGCAGTGCACCTTGTGTGAAATTGATTTCACCAGAAGATTACCTTGCGGATATGCAAAAAGCAGTTTTGTTTTTGGAGGGTAAAAACCCACAAGTGATACAGCAGCTTATTGAAGAGATGGAAAGTGCTTCTGAGCTCTTGCATTTTGAGAAGGCGGCAGAGATAAGAGATCAAATAGATTTCTTGCGACATGTGCAAGAGCAACAGTCTATTGAGTCTAGCGGTGGAGATGTTGATGTTATCGGAATGGCAGTTAAGGCGGGTGCAGTTTGCTTGTCATTTATGTTTATTCGCGGAGGGCG
>Ga0209495_1003205_pt1 | contig 10226 bp, 10 predicted proteins | sample EN1Hudsemesocosm_FD_184629 | JGI IMG/M metagenome (GOLD analysis project Ga0209495, IMG submission 184629) | Methane-oxidizing microbial communities from mesocosms in the Hudson Canyon - EN1E Hudson Canyon (SPAdes) (version 2) | ecosystem: Environmental > Aquatic > Marine > Cold seeps | place... | reverse complement strand
GTGGCATATTGAAAGTGTTTAGGCTATAATCACGCTTCTTCCAAAGGTAGCACCTAAGCCTCGGTGGCGAAATTGGTAGACGCAAGGGACTTAAAATCCCTCGGTTATAGCCTTACACTCCCCTTAAACCCTTTAAGAATCCTGCTGACTTATCAGGATTTACACGGGTTTATTTATTGCAATAAGTCTTACTATAGTGTAAGATATACCCATCCTCAATTGAGAGGTGGCAAATAGGAGTCTAAATGGAAATAAACAAGCTAACAAAAGCGCAGTTAGTACCTCAATACTTGATGCACAGCTACTTATATTACATAGAGGGTAGCCCGGTGTTAAGTGACCGCAGTTATGATTTGTTATGTATCAGATTATTAGCTGAGTGGGATGAGGTAGAACACCCTCATAAGGACATAGTGGACAAGGAGAGTCTTAGTAGCGGTACAGGATTTTACCTCAAGGAAGAGGATTACCCTCTAATAGCTGTAATGGCAGCCCGTGAGTATTTCCTAGAGGACTCAGAGGGGGTGCAATAGATGGACACTATAGCCCAACCGCCCCTGTATGATGAACAGGTAAGACTTGAGGAGAGGATGCTAGAGTTAGGCATTAGTAGGTTTAAGAAGAATGATGAACAGTCAGTACCCTCCCAGACCTTATCAGGTATAGCCTTGATGAAACGTACAGTCAGTAGTATCGAAGAGGGTATATGCGACTACCTTAAGGCTACACTCTCAGGTGAAGCAGGCAGAGGTAACAGGCATACTAACGCTATGATGCTCAATATGATTGAACCTAAGGTATCAGCTTACTTAGCCCTTAAGGTTACCTTAGACCACCTATCGGGTAACAACGCCTTGACTGCTACTGCAATGACGATAGCAGGCTTGTTAGAGGATGAGTTTAAGTTTGATTTGTTCCGTAAGGAAGAACCGAGGTTATATCATGCGGTTAAGAAGTCGGTAAGTAAGCGTACATCCAACCGTCACTACAAGAGGTACAACCTTATCCATAGTATGAATGCTAATGCGTTAGTAACCTATGAGCCTTGGAGTAGGACTGAAAAGCTACACTTGGGGTGTAAGTTACTGGACATTATCGTTCAGAAAACAGGTCTAATAGAAAAGCAGAAGCAGGGACATGGCAAACGCACCAAGCTAATCATAGTGGCTACCAAAGGTACACTAGATTGGATTAAAGAGGTCAACCGTAAGGGTGAATTACTACGCCCGGCATACGCACCCTGCATCATCCCCCCCAAGCATTGGACAGGGGCATACGAGGGGGGCTATTGGAGCGATAAGATAAAGCCATTACCTTTGGTCAAGACTAACAACCGATATATCCTAGAGGAAATAGAGAACCATGAGATGCCACTAGAATACAAGGCTATAAACGCCTTGCAGGATACACGGTGGAAGATAAACAAATCCGTACTATCGGTTGTCGAACAAATTTGGGAAGCAGGGGGTGGTTGGGCAGGGATACCTAGCAGGGATGATATACCAATACCTACGTCACCTGTACCCAAGTCCTTAAGAAAAGAGGATATGACCCCTATACAGCTTGAGCGATTCAAGATGTGGAAGAGGTCAGCATCCCTTCTCTACAATAAGAATGCCAAGATGGGTTCTAAGAGGCTCAACCTAATGCGAACCATAGCGATGGCTAGGGAGTATAAGGATGACCTCCACTTTGTATATCAGAATGACTTTCGTGGTAGAAAATATGCGGTAAGTTCATTCGTTAACCCCCAAGGTACCGATTATTCTAAGTCCTTACTGGTATTTGGTGAGGGTAAGGCTATTGAAAATAAGGTAGCATTGCATTGGTTGTGTGTACAGGGGGCTAACACCTATGGTAACGATAAGGTTACCTTTGATGAACGGGAGAAGTGGGTACAGGATAATGAAGAATGGATTATTAAGTCTGCCGAATCACCCCTAGAGTTTCGGTGGTGGGACGGAGCAAGTGACCCACTACAATTCCTAGCGTTCTGCTTTGAGTATGCAGGGTTCAAGCGTGAGGGCTATGGTTTCATAAGCCACTTACCTGTAGCCCTAGATGGGCGTAACAATGGGCTACAACATCTTAGTGCTTTGGGTCTTGATGAGGTAGGGGGTAAGGCTACATGCTTAATACCCTCTGATACCCCAGAGGACATGTACCAAATGGTATATGGGATGGTGTGGGAGAAGGTCTTAGCGGATTCTCATAACCCCATAGCCCAACTATGGATAGCCTTTGGAGCGTCTAGGAAGACGGTCAAGCGACCTATCATGGTGATACCTTACGGTGGTACTAGGTTCTCTTGTTCAGAATATGTACAGGAGTACATCAACGAACAGATTGATGGGGGTCAAGAGGATGTGTTTGGGGATGACATGTTTACAGCAGTCCTATACTTCTCTGGGTTGCTATGGGAGACAGCTAACGATGCCGTGCCTAGCGCACGAAAGATAATGTCCTACCTCCAATTGGTAGGGAAGATACTATCGGATGAGAATCTTCCCGTAATATGGAAGACACCCACAGACTTCTGGATTCATCAGCATTATCCCGATACTAAAGCTAGGCGAATAACCACCCACATTGATGGGGTACTTATAAAGCCACAGGTTCGTGTGGATGACTATATGACCATAGATAAAAGGAGAGCAATCAATGGTATTGCACCTAACTTTACACATGGTAACGATGCGAGTGCCATGACCTTGACTGTTTGTAAGGGAGTAGATGAGGGTATGAAGTCCTTTGCGATGATACATGACTCTTATGGGGTTCACGCTGCTGACACAGAGATGATGGGCAAATTGATAAGGGTAAGTTTCGTAGAGATATATCGGGAGGACAGGTTGGAGGAATTTGCTAACTATGCCAGAGAAGTATGCAAGGACATACCCGAACCACCACCCAAAGGCTCATTGGATATTGAGGATGTATTAAACTCTAAGTATTTCTTTGCTTAGAGTTATACGATAATGGATGACTTACGATAAGGTGCAATTGATGGACACTCAAGTATATTTTAAAACTATAAACGATTCACATAAATTAGTAACAACGATAAACCTACTATTAGCGAGGGACATAGCAATACCGATAGACCTACATGCCAGAGCAGTCGAAGCAGGCATAGATGTAGAAGCAATACTTAACAAACGTAAATAACCCGAAAAGGAAAATCAAATATGACAACAAGCACACCCGAAAACTTCTCAGTATTAACAGGACAGGCATACTTCTGTGCATTCATCACACCCGATAGCTACAAGGGTGGACCCAAGACCTACAAAGGCAGACTACTGATTGAAGAGAGTAGTGCAACAGACCTAATCAAGTATCTCGATGACCTGACGGACTCTCATGTAGATGAACTTAAGAAAGAGAACCCTAAGAAACGTATCAACATCAACCCCATGTACACCTACATGGACCAGTTCCCCGGTATGATTGCGGTTTCATTCAAGCAGTTAGCGGAAGTACCCACTAAGGATGGTGGTATATGGGAACCAAAAATTGCTATCTACGATGCTAAGGCAAAGAAGGATAACAACATTAAATCAATCCCTAATGGGTCAACCATCAAAGTGTCATGGCAACCAAGACCTTGGTATGTACCGGGCAATAGCATGTGTGGAATCAAGATGCAACCCATTGGTGTACAGATTATTAACTTAGAAACGGAACTAGAGGGTGGGGATGCAAACCCATTCACCGAAGTATCAGGACAGGGAGTCTATGAGGCGCAAACACATAAAGAAGATGAAAAGGGGGAGGACTTATTCTCCGATACAACCGAAGAAGAACCAACTGGGTCAGACTTTTAGGTCTAACTTTGAGTATGAGTTCGCAGAGGATTTAATACTAAGGGGAGTCCACTACGAGTACGAAACTACTAGAGTTGACTACCACCAGAAGAGATTCTACAAGCCAGACTTTGTTCTGGACAACGGCATCATCATTGAAACCAAGGGGTATTTCTATAGTGAAGACCGTACCAAGCACAAGTTAATTAAGAAACAGCATCCTGACCTAGACATTAGATTTATCTTCATGAATCCTGATGCCAAAGGTCAGGCAAGCAAGGTAACTAATGCTCAATGGTGTAAGAAGAATGGATTCAAGTACGCAAGGATGCGACTACCAAGGGAATGGGCGGATGAGAAGAACAACTGATTTTGTTGTTGTCAAGGAAGTAAATGATATATGCCCTTGCACCAGACAGGAGATAGACAGGGTACACAGAAGGAGAGGGTGGCTAAGGATTGGCTACCACTTTGTTATAACAGCAGAGGGAGAGATACAGAAGGGTAGAGATATAGAGGACGCAGGGGCGCACTCTAGGGGGTTTAATGACTGCGCTATTGGCATAGGGATTTGTGGTCCTGGGGTCACCGAGTTGCAGTCATCCTCTCTACTGTCATTGGTTACGGTGTTGACCATGAAGTACCCCGGCATAGAAGTAATAAACCATCCCTTATATAGGGATACCGAAGAGGAGTTTGATGCAGAATTATGGTGGAAGAATACCCTGAGTCGAATCTCATAATGAAGACATCATGTCCTAGCTGTTCATCGTCAGATGCTAATTGTATCTACGATGATGGACATGAGTATTGCTTCAGTTGCGGTCATCGTTCCGCTAAAAATAAAAACTACGAACACAAACCTAAGAGGAAACAAATGTCAATAGATTTAATAGAGGGTGGGGTGACTCAAGCACTCCCAACAAGAGGGATACACGGTGATACAACCAAGAAGTACCAGTATGAACGAGGTACTTTCAAGGGCAAGCCTTGCCAGATTGCCAACTACTATAAGGACGGCAGTAGGGTTGCCCAGAAACTTAGATTTCAGAACAAGGACTTCTTGTTTATAGGGGATACCGCAGAGGCAGGGCTATACGGTCAATGGTTGTTCAATGGAAATAACAAAATGGTTGTGGTGTGCGAGGGTGAAATAGACACGCTGACTTGTAGTCAGATTTTCGGCAACAAATATCCTGTGGTTGGAGTACCAACAGGGGCTAGTGGTGCTAAGAAAGCAATCAAGAAGTCACTTGAATGGCTATGCCAATTTGAGAAGGTGGTGTTGGCATTTGATATGGATGAGCCGGGGCAACTGGCAGCCCAAGAGTGTGCATCTTTGTTGCCACCTAACAAGGCACGGATAGCCCACCTAGAACTTAAAGACCCTAATGAAATGCTCAAGGCAGACAAGGTAAAGGAACTAACCTCTGCTATCTGGGAAGCTAAGGCGTATCAACCTGACGGCATTCTAAATGGTCAGGACTTATGGAATCTAGTAAGCACGGAAGATAAAACTGAATCAAGGATGTACCCCTACGATGGTTTAAATAAGATGACCAAGGGTATCAGGCGAGGAGAGATTGTTACCATCACCGCAGGGAGTGGTATTGGTAAGAGTCAGGTAGTACGAGAGTTCTCCCATCACCTTTTAAATCAAGGGGAGAGCATAGGCTACATTGCCTTAGAAGAGAACGTCAAGAGGACTGCTTTAGGGTTGATGTCGTTGGCTATCAACAAGCCATTACACTTGGGTACTGAGCATGTCACGGATGAGGAGTTGAAGTTAGCCTTTGATAATACCTTGGGAACAGGGAGGGTGTACCTCTATGACCATTGGGGGTCAACGGAAACGGATAACCTACTAACAAAGATTAGATATTTAGCTACCACAGGGGGGTGTAGTTATATAGCCTTAGACCACATCTCAATATGTGTAAGTGGTATGGAAGGGGGTGACGAGCGCAGAATCATTGATAACTTAATGACTAACCTCAGGTCACTCGCTGAAGAACTTAATATTGGATTGATGTTGGTCAGTCATCTGAAAAGACCTAGTGGGGATAAGGGTCATGAGGATGGCGCACAGACTAGCCTAGCGCAACTAAGAGGTTCAGGTGCTATCGGTCAGTTGTCTGACATGGTAATCGGGTGTGAGCGTGACCAACAGTCAGCAGACTCAGCCAACGTGACTACCTTGAGGATACTTAAGAACAGATGGACAGGTCAGACAGGTATCTGCTCAACACTTTTCTATGACCTCAACACAGGTAGGATGACTGAGATAGCCACCACAGAAGAAGGCGTAGAGGTTGGGGAAGACAACCCTTTTAGTAATGTAGACATGGAGGAAGGCGCATGGGTTTAGAGATTAATGAAGGTGGACTGTGGGTTGGAGATACGTTTATCTCTTGGGATGACATTCGTAACAAGGTAGTAGAGACATACCCTAAAGATAACATGGTGGATGTAAAAGCAGTAAGGGCAATCGTTGATGAGTTGAGATACCTAGCTGACGATATTGAAGCGGAATACTGATGCGGTTGGTATTCGATATTGAGACTAATGGGTTGTTGGATAAGGAAGACCTAAAGATTCATTGTATCGGCATACATGACTTAGACAACGGATGGACTAAAGTCTATGACAACAGGACTAACCTAATAGACACAGCACTTAAGATGCTGAACAGAGCAGACCTAATTGTGGGTCATAACATAGTAGGCTTTGACATACCCGTCTTACAAAAAGTAGATTCAGGGTTGTTTGAAGTATTTAAGCTAACAAATCAGAAGGTTATAGATACGCTAGTAATGAGCAGGCTAATGCACCCTGACATAAGGGAGAAAGACTTCAATGCCCTTAAGAAAAGAGTACCTTGGGTCAGCAACAATATGAACCTAATAGGTAGCCACAGCTTGAAGGCGTGGGGGTTGAGGTTGAATGTGTTGAAGGGTGACTATGGAGACACAACGGATTGGTCTGAATGGTCACAGGAAATGAGCGACTACTGTCTACAGGATGTAGAGGTTACTGCCCACTTATTTAAACAGATGGCAAGAGTTAGGTACTCAAAGGATGCCATCGACTTAGAGCATGACATAGCGCAGATATGCACACAGCAGACTACGGATGGTTTCCCGTTTGATGTGCCTAAAGCCTTGGAGTTGTATGGGGAGTTATGTGCTAAGAGGGCAGGATTGGAGAAGAACCTCAAGGAAGAGTTCGGTAACTGGTGGATTAATAAAGGTGAGGTAGTACCCAAGAGGACACTTAGGTTCAAGGATAAGACCAGAGGTGATTTTACTGAAGGTCAGTCGTACACTAGAGTAATACATACTGAGTTCAATGCTAACTCTAGGGAGCATATAGCAAAGCGATTGATTGATTTGTATGGGTGGCAACCAGAACTATACACCGACAATGGACAACCTAAGGTTGACGAGACTGTGTTGAGCGGCTTGGACTACCCACATGCCAAGTTGCTATCTGAGTATTTAATGATACAGAAACGCATAGGTCAGTTAGCAGAGGGGAATCAAGCGTGGCTAAAATTAGAGAAGGAAGGAAAGATACATGGAAGGGTTAACACTATGGGGGCAGTTACTAGCAGATGCACCCACTCTAATCCCAATGTGGCACAGGTGCCAAGCGTATCTGCTCCCTATGGTAAGGAGTGCCGGGCTTTATTTCATGCTCCCGATAATTCTTTTCTTGTCGGTGTTGATGTTAGTGGGCTTGAGTTACGTTGTTTGGCACATTATATGTTTCCTTTTGACCAAGGTAAGTATGCACATGAACTACTGGAAGGGGATATACACACGGTCAATCAACTGGCAGCAGGACTAGAGTCTAGGTCACAAGCCAAGACATTCATTTACGGATTTCTTTATGGGGCAGGCCCAGAGAAGTTAGGTGAGATTGTAGGTGGGGGTAAGAAGGAAGGAACTAAGTTACGGAACTCATTCCTTAAGAAGACCCCTGCTATTAAGAGACTAAGGGAAGAGGTAAGTAAGAAGGTTAAAGCGGAAGGGTGGCTCAAAGGTTTAGACGGTAGACGTATACCCATACGGTCTGAGCATGCTGCACTAAATTCATTACTCCAATCAGCAGGGGCAATCATCTGCAAGAAGTGGTTGGTGATATTTCATGAACAATTAAGGAAGAATAATTATGAAGGAATTACTCAGGTTGCATTTGTCCATGATGAAGTACAGTTGGTTGTATCGGGTGATGAGACTAAAGCTAAAGCTATCGGGGAGGTTGCGATAGATGCAATTAGACTTACTGGAGAATACTACAACTTCAAGCTACCCCTTACAGGGGAGTTTAACATCGGTAGAAACTGGGCAGACACCCACTAACAGGAAGTGCAGAACATGTGGCGAAGTTAAAGAGTTACATGAGTTTTCCAAAGATTCGACTCTTAAATACGGTAGAAGAAATGGATGTAAATCGTGTCTTGCTACTACACGTAGACTAAGGATGAAGACCAATAAGAAAAGTTATCTGGGCAAGTACATACACCTAATGACGGCTAGGTATGGGCTTACTTGGGAAACACATACAGCGTTGATGCTTAGGGCAGAGGGGCGTTGTGACTCCTGTAATGCTTATTTCACCTCAGAAACTAAACACATACATGTCGACCATTGCCACACCTCCAAGGATGTAAGGGGTCTACTGTGTTCGGGATGTAACACATCGGCAGGTCGTTTGGATGAATGCCCTGACAAAATATTCAGCTTAATTAAATACATAATGGAAACACGCTACAACCCTTTTTTAAAAGCAGAAGACTTACACTTAAGTAAGACACAACAATAAGGATAACTACACCTATGAAAGTAGAACTATTAAATACGATGGGGAACGATGACACTATAGCTAACGCAGCAAGAGTGTCGTATGCAGAGACATCATCAGGTTACTCTCTAGACCAGAACAACCGTCTAATAAGATACCTTGCCAAGCATGGGCATTGGAGTCCATTCGGGCATGTACAGGCACAGTTTAGAATTACCGCGCCAATCTTTGTGGCACGACAGTTAGCCAAGCATCAGGTAGGTCTGGTGTGGAATGAAATCTCGTACCGATATGTTAAGGCTGAACAATCTTACTGGGAACCAAAGGAGTTACGGTCAGACGATAAGAGCATTAAGCAAGGCTCAGGCAAAGGAGTTATTTTGGGGATGAAGGCATTGATGGCAAGGTCAGTATATGACTCTGCGGTATTAGCATCATCCACCGCATACAAGACCCTATTGGGTTTAGGCGTGAGCAAGGAGCAGGCACGTTCTGTGTTGCCTACAGCAGTTAACACCGAATGGTACTGGACAGGTTCAGTATTGGCATTCTCTAGGATTTGTAACCTAAGACTAGACAAGCATGCACAGGCTGAAACAGGAGAGATTGCCCAACAAATATCAGACCAGATAAAGGTCTACTTTCCCGAAGCGTGGGAAGCACTAACAGGAGTAAACGATGAAAGCTGATTTAATAATTGATGGTGACATCGTGGTCTTCCAAGCGTGTGCTGCTAGTGAAAGAGCAATCAAGTGGGATGATGACCTATGGACTCTCCAGACAGACGAGTGGGAAGCCAAGCATAAAGCACACACTTCAATCGAAAGAATCATAGCGAAGGCTAAGGACTACTTTGATATTGGCTATGTGCATGTAGCTATCTCATCTACCACTAATTTCCGTAAGGAAGTATACCCTGACTATAAAGCTAACCGAATCAACAAACGGAAACCTCTGTGTATCCGTGAAGTGGTTGCGTACCTAGCTACTAAGTATCCAGTAAAAGTATGGACAGGTATTGAAGCCGATGACGTTATGGGTATCTGGGCAACCATGAACCCAGACCAAGAGGTTTTAATCTACTCAGCCGATAAGGATATGGCAACCATACCGGGCGCATGGCACATGAAGAATCTGGATGATGAGCCAGTTAAGATTACCCCTCTTGAAGCAGACCGTAATTGGTTCACTCAGGCACTCACAGGTGACAGCGTGGATAACTATGCAGGCATCAAAGGTGTAGGACCAGTTAAGGCTAAGAAGATATTGGATGGAGCAGCCACAGCATTAGAAATGTGGGAGCGAACCCTCAAGGCATTTGTGGGTGCAGGCTACACCCAAGGGGAATGCCTAACACAAGTAAGGTTAGCAAGAATCCTGAGACATGGGGACTACACAGAACTAACAGGAGAAGTGAAACTATGGAGTCCAGAATGGTCAAGAAAGTAGGCTTATCAGATGTAACCCCCGAAGAGTGGGATTCCATTCAGAAGACTCACGAAACAACAAGGGGTATGAAAATGTACCACCACAACTCCCCTAAATATAAACAGGTGGGAGGTGACCACTACAAGAAGATGGCAATCCAACCCATCGACTACTGTGTGGCTAACA
>Ga0209495_1003200_pt1 | contig 10231 bp, 6 predicted proteins | sample EN1Hudsemesocosm_FD_184629 | JGI IMG/M metagenome (GOLD analysis project Ga0209495, IMG submission 184629) | Methane-oxidizing microbial communities from mesocosms in the Hudson Canyon - EN1E Hudson Canyon (SPAdes) (version 2) | ecosystem: Environmental > Aquatic > Marine > Cold seeps | place... | reverse complement strand
AAAATAAAGCTCTATAATAGCCATCTTTCTGTTCCTCAATAGCTCAGTTGGTAGAGCATCGGACTGTTAATCCGCAGGTCCCTGGTTCGAGTCCAGGTTGAGGAGCCAACAAATTTAAAGCCCCAGCATTTAATTATGCTGGGGCTTTTTTGTTTCTACTCGGTCTGATTATGATTCAACTAACTTAATTAGATGGTTCATCATTATTGAAAAGTAGGATTATAAAAACTTATTTGACTGGGAAGCGGTTAAAAACAGATGGTCAAGCGGCGCTACAACTAATTCAGTCAGTTCATCAAGCCTCAGGAAGTATTGGTAACACTATCAATATATCTGTTTAAATAAGCCATAAATACAACTTAATCACCCCATTTCGGCTCAGGTGTAGCTTCTCTTTTAGGCAGGCGTTTCGATGGATAACTATCAGCATCTGATTGATAACTATCTATATATAGATTATTGTCCAACTCATAACTCGGTATTTTTACTGACTCAGTGCTTTCACCTTCCATTCCAGTACTTTTCTTGGTGGACAAGTCTGTTACTTGTTGCTTTAACAGTAAGTTCTCAGCTTTTAGTGCTGCAGCATCTTCACGCATTTTTGTGATATCCAACTCTATTTTCTTTAACTCCTCAGCGCTGTAAGTTACTATCTCAGCAACGTCTTCAGTTGCCGTATCAAGCAAGTCTTCCGGAGACATAGTTTCTGTTTCACTCGCATCAATTCCTAGATCAATAGTATCACCTTCAACGACAGCATTAGTCTGTTCTGTAGATAAGTCTTGTTCTACGGCTTCTGTTTCAATCGGTTCAGGCATCAAGAAATAATAAGCCGCCCCAGCCCCAATCAGTAAAACAATTACACCAATTCCAATCTTAATCATTAAAGATTTAGACAACGTTTTTTTCGTTACTTCACCACCTTCCTCATCCGTTACTGGCTCATCAGGTGTTTCTTCAATAGCATCTTCATTATCGGCCATCATATACCCCGTTTAATAATGTCAATCGTGATTGTATCAGATCACTTAATAACTCACTTTACAAACGAACTTTCTAACAAAAGTACTATTTTGAGGAATTAAAACAGATTTTATGACCATATCATTATTAATTTTAAGTGCCTCAATAAGGCAGAGATTATTGATCATGGCAGATTCACAACGGATACTAAAATAGGCTTAGATTAGTGTGATGTTTCTGCTAGCGTAGAAAATATTTTAACTAAATGGTAAAGATGAACGCTATCACTATGCAACTGCTAAGGAATTTAAGCGCTTATTGGTATTACTCTAACTACTGATAGCCTCACTATATATACCGAATATACCGAAATATTACAGCTCCTGAAGTAGGTAGTTTTTTTGTGTATAACGCTAGCGACTCTCAAGCAGCAAGATAGGCTTTATATAACTGGATTAAATTGCGCGAAATTGCTATAGTTGACGCACGTATATTACGATAACTTACATAGAGAGAACAATCATGGCAAAGCTAGAAGAATTCCTTATTGAACACTTTTCATTCATTATCTTTGCATTTGGCTTTTCTTGGTTAGGCCTTGTTGCTTATGGCCTACTAAGCCAATAAGCTCCATTCAATAAATCGTAAGAAACCAGTCCTTTGACTGGTTTTTTTATGTCTGTCATTTACGCGCTCATACTAAAACAACACATAATTGATCCAGATCAATGTTTTTTTCATCCGGATATATAACCATTCGCTTATATTTTGTCACTTAATATAACAGCGAGGCCTGTCATGGAATTTTTAGAAAACCTTATTATTAATAACTTCACACTTATTATCTTCTCTTTTGCATTATCATGGATCGGCTTGGTTGCTTATGGGTTACTACTGCAATAATAAATCCATAAACAATCACTTATTTAAAAAGCCGGTTAATTTGATCGGCTTTTTTGCATATTATTGCCTTTAAATGCAACAAGGCATAACATCAATATAAAACCCTAGTGAGGATAATATATGAAATCACAATATATTCGACCTTTTTCTGAGCTTACTATTGATGATATAGAAAGTGTTGGTGGCAAGAATGCGTCTCTAGGTGAAATGTACCGAGAACTGTCACCTCACGGCGTTAAAGTTCCGAATGGCTTTGCCACAACAGCCGATGCTTATCGAACAATTCTTAAACATAATCAACTCGAAAAACCTATTGCTGAGGCTTTATCTTCGCTCGATATTACTGATACTCAGGCTCTGGCTAAAACAGGTGCAAAAATACGTCAATGGATTGTAAATGCAGAACTTCCTCACGATTTTATTGTTGAAATTGAACAGGCTTATCAACAGTTAGAGCAGGAGTATGGTGTTGGTGTAGATGTCGCAGTGCGTAGTTCTGCCACAGCAGAAGATTTGCCTGATGCTTCATTTGCAGGTCAACAAGAAACCCATCTCAATATTAGCGGCAGTGGTGAACTATTGCACAGCTGTCGTCAAATTTTTGCCTCATTATTCACCAACAGAGCCATCTCCTACCGCACTGATAAAGGTTTTGATCATATGTCCGTTGCACTCTCTATTGGTGTGCAAAAAATGGTCCGCTCTGACAAAGCCTCCTCAGGTGTTATGTTTACCATTGATACTGAAACAGGCTTTAAGGATATTGTCTTAATTACAGGTGCCTGGGGTTTAGGTGAAAATGTGGTTCAAGGTACGGTAAACCCTGATGAATTTTACGTATTCAAGCCCACATTAGCCTCTGGTCACAACCCGATACTTAAACGACAGCTTGGTAGCAAAAAAGTAAAGATGATTTATGCTGATGGTCATACTTTCTCTGGCTCAACACGTAATATCAAAGTTAGTACAGAACAGCAAAACCAGTTCTGTATTTCTGATGAGGAAATTATAGCTTTATCTAAAATGGCCGTCACTATTGAACAACATTACAGCCGTCAAGCAGGCCATCACAAACCAATGGACATTGAGTGGGCTAAAGATGGCGAGAGTGGCGAACTATATATTGTACAAGCACGCCCTGAAACAGTTGAATCATCAAAGTCACTCCATGCCCTTGAAAATCATATTTTAGAATCCAAAAGTACAGTACTCGTTCATGGTAAAAGTGTAGGTAGTAAAATTTCTACCGGCAAAGTTCGAGTTATTTTAGAACCTAGTCAGATGCATGAGTTAAAACAAGGAGAAGTTTTAGTTACAGATATTACCGATCCCGATTGGGAACCTGTAATGAAAATAGCGAGTGCTATTGTAACTAACCGTGGTGGACGAACCTGCCATGCCGCCATTATCGCTCGTGAATTAGGTATTCCTGCAATAGTGGGTTGCAATGTCGCTACTAAGACCTTAAAAACAGGCTTAGATGTCACAGTATCTTGCTCTGAAGGCGATACAGGTAATGTTTATCAAGGTGTTTTACCTTTTAGAACAGAACACATTGACGTAACAACACTACCTAGGCCCAAGCGCACACATATCATGTTGAACTTGGCTAACCCTGACATCGCATTTGAAACAAGTATGTTGCCAAACTCAGGTGTTGGTTTAGCTAGAATGGAATTTATTATTAATAATAGTATTAGAGTCCATCCCAATGCTTTATTGAATTTTGATGTTTTACCTAAAAGTACCCAACAACAAATATCTCTACTTACACAAGGTTATGACAGCCCTAAATCGTATTATGTACAACGTCTTGCTGAAGGGATTGCTACAATTGCAGCCGCATTTTATCCTCAGCCTGTCATTGTCCGTTTAAGTGATTTTAAATCTAATGAGTATGCAGCATTACTAGGTGGAGATCTCTACGAACCAGAAGAAGAAAATCCCATGATTGGCTTTCGAGGAGCCGTCCGCTACCCTAGCCCAGCATTTTCTGATGCTTTTGCTTTGGAATGTGCTGCATTACGATTTGCTCGCGACACAATGGGGCTAACGAATATTGCCGTGATGATCCCCTTTGTTCGCACCGTTGAAGAAGGCCAAAAAGTAATCAACTTAATGGCTGAACATGGTTTAATTCGAGGTAAAACAGATTTAAAAGTTTATTTGATGTGTGAAATCCCAGCTAATGTTATTTTAGCTGAACAATTTCTAGATCTTTGTGATGGTTTTTCAATTGGCTCTAACGACCTCACGCAACTTACTTTAGGTGCTGACCGTGACTCAAGTATTCTCGGTAACTATGATGAGCGTAATGAAGCGGTGATGAAGCTCATTGAGATGGCGATTGATGCCTGCCATAAAGCGGGGAAATATGTGGGAATCTGTGGCCAAGCAGCTTCTGACTTCCCTGAAATAACACAATTTCTTGTGCAAAAACACATTACGTCTATTTCATTAAATCCAGATAGTATTGTTGAAATGACTCATGTTGTTTTTGATATGGAAGAAAGTTTAGAGCATTAATTTAAATACTTGAGTAGCAAAAGTTTTGCCGTTAATGAGCAACTCTAGCGTGTGTTCACCCGGATAGTATTTGCGTGTCGTAATGAGTTTGAATGGGTGCCGTTTATTGAGTGATAACTGTTGTCCTCCATGCAACGTAATATTTTTCCACTTAAATACTTTACTTGTTGTACTTCCATTTGCCTTTACATGATGAATCTTATAATCAACTATCAGCTTCTGTGTTTTCTCTGTAGATGACGATAATAAAAGCTCGATATCTAAACTCTCACCTAAGCAAATTATTTTATTTTTTAATTCAAATGAGCGAATTGTAAGCTGCACTTGTTCACTATAGCCAAGCAGTGGAAAAACCTCTTCTCTACCCTCTTTCACCAAACTACGTAGTGCCTGTCGAATAATCCATTTTCGCTCGGAAGTAGCAACTTGATTCCAGTTTTCACATAGGGCAATCACCTTATCAGGATTATCTTTGGCTATATCATTAAGATTATTAGCCACAGACTTTCTCACATAGAGACTAGAATCGTCTTTTAATCGTTCTAAGATAGGAAATATCGCATCAGGATCGTCACAGAATTGAACTAGATGCTTCCCCCAAGGTAAACGAGGCCTTATCCCTTCACTTGCGAGCCGTCTCACATGCTCATCTGAATCCAATGTCCATGCTAATAATATCTCGTAACTTACGTCGAAATGCTCTGTAATAAAAGGACGAATAGCAAACTCAGCAGAGAACAAAGGTGTTAACTCTTTCAATACAGCCAATGCTAACGCTGGGTTATAAAGGCCATGTACAGCGACATAATCAATTAATGGCCAGGCAGCAAATCCACTTAAGGCATCATTCTCATCACCCCAATCCCAATGCTGTTTTACTTGTAACAAGATATTAGCTGTTTTTTCGAAATCAGGTGGCAAGTAGCCCGCTAAAACATCAATTAAATACGCAACGCGTTGTTTTAACTCTAAATCATCAAGATCTTTCAATGCATCATCAGTAAATGACTGTGAGGGAAAGTCATCAACGATTTCTGTTAGAACAGCACAAATGCGTTTTACAGCATTTGTGCTTAGTCCAGACTTCATCAATTTCTGCTCACTCATTCAAGAGTGCCATTCATTACTTTTTAACAAACAAAGCAATTGATTCAACATGTGTTGTGTGAGGGAACATATCCATTATCCCAGCTGAAACCAAGGTATAACCGTGTTTATTAACTAATTCGCCAGCATCACGAGCCAACGTTGCTGGGTTACACGATACATAGACGATGCGTTCTGCACCTAATGCTGCTAATTGATGCAAGACTTCAAATGCACCGCTTCGTGGTGGATCCAGTAAGATCTTATTAAAACCAGCTTTAGCCCATGGGTAATCTTTTAATTCTGTTTTCGTTAAATCGGCTTGTTCGAATGTCGCATTTGCTAAATCATTTTTGCGTGCATTATCTTTCGCATGGCGAACGAGTGCTTCATCACCTTCAACACCAACCACTTCTGTTACACGTTTTGCTAATGGCAAAGTGAAATTGCCCAAGCCACAGAATAAGTCGAGGATACGATCATCAGGAGAAATTTCTAACAACTCCATTGTTCGTTCAATCATTTTCAAGTTAATACCTGCATTAACCTGAGTAAAGTCATTCGGCTCGAAGTCAAGTTTTAACCCCGCTTCAGGTGCATAACTTAATTGTGGATTTTCAGGCCAAATTGCAGTGACGGTATCGGGACCACCTGATTGCAGATATATCCACAAATCATTCTCTTGTCCATATGCAATCAAAGCGTGTGTATCTTGCTCAGATAATGGATCTAGATTTCTAAATACCAAAGCAACATGTTCATCATCCATCGCGACTTCTATTTGAGCGATTCGATTATGAGCCTCTAATTTAGCTATCATCTCACCCAATTCAGCTAATCGAGTGCCAACACGTTGATCGAGCACTTCACACCTCTCAAGCACCGCTAAGTATGGCGTTCCTTTTTCTCGGAATCCAACCAGCACACGTTCTTTTTTAGGTACATGTTTCACACCCAATCGTGCTTTGCGACGATAGCCCCACAATGGCCCTCTTAGCGGCTCTAACCACTTCTCTGGTTGAATCTTACCAAAGTGAGTTAAATGTTCTTCTAAAGTGTCCTGCTTTGCTGCTAATTGAGCTTCTGGTGACATATGCATCAAACTACAACCGCCACAGACTCCAAAGTGCTTACATTTTGGTTCAACGCGATCAGAGCTTGGATTAGCAATCACTTCAATCGTTTTGGCTTCATCATACTTACTGTGCTTTTTAGTGTAGAGAAATTTAACCGTCTCACCGGCTAAAGCACCATCAACAAATATTGTTTTACCGTCTATTCTTGCAATGCCTCGAGCATCATGTGAAAGCGTTTCGATCAATGCTTCTACAGGATCTTGCGGTAATCTTTGTCTTCTATTGTTACGTCGTGCCATTTGTATTTGTTCTCATTTTAGAATATCGAAGGAGCGGTTCCATTCAAGATAACGGATAGATACTTCAGCCATCGCGGTTGAAACCGCTCCTACAATATTTAGTGTTTAAATTAACTCACTGAGATTTTTGCACGATAAGTATTTTTTGTCGTAGTAAGGCAAAAATTGTCGAAAAAGCGTAGTTTACTAGTGTAAATGAGCATTTTGAGACTATTTTTAACGCCGCTATGGCGAAAAATACGACTCGTGAAAAGGTCTCTGATTATTTTTGCTTCCAAGCTCCACCACTTTGATACCACCAGCCACTTGAAGCCTTACTCACCCAACGTCGAGCAAACGTTGATTGGATATCAGCCTTCCACTCAGGATGACCATTTGCCCGGGCAATTTCAGCATAAAGTGCACTACGATCTTTATTCTCATCAGCAACGAGGCCTTTAACCTTATTTCTATCTTTTAAAGCAATTGCCTTAGCATCACGCACAGTGACTAAACCATTTTCAGTTAATCCTACTGCTCCACTTTCATAGTGTGCTTTTAAACTACCATGGCGAGATTTCATATTAGTTTGAATCTCATTAATCGCTGGAGAACTTACATTTAAATCTGGTGCAGCTGCAGCTGCTGGAGGTACTAACCAATTTAAAACTGATAACGCAATATTATGATTTTCAGCCGGCTTAGCCTGGCTCTGTTCTTCAGGTTCAGGTTTAACGTCTTCTTGCTGCGATGAAGCAGGCCCCCATACATCTTCAATAATTCGGTCGGCTGCTTTTTCAGCTGCCGCTGCAGGAAAATAAATATTAATCGTTACACAAGATACCAACATTAGACCTGCAGTACTTCCTGTTAACCATTTCAAAAACTTCATAACATCTCCTATTTATACTTTATTTTACTATTGGACCTGAACTTTGACTGACGGCTTTTAAACGTTCAATCAAATCTGGCCAATCGACACGCTGAGTATATCCCACTACATTAATTCGTGGCGGCAATCCGCCTCCTTTTACAATGTAATAGCCCTGCTCTGCCTCACCCACACCTGACATTTCGCAGACTTCATTACGCAGCTTACAGCTTAGACCCAAACGTTTATAAGAAAAATCCTCAAAGAAGCGTAAAAAGCTACGTTGCAAGATGCCCGATGCGCCTCCACCAATTTGAGATAAGTTGTCTACTGCTTTTTGACTTATCTTGCGGCGACTTTTATCACCCTCTGGAGTAGAAAATTCAGCATCAAAATTTACAGCTTGCCAGTTTGATAAACGAAGATTAGATAGCCGACCATCTAATCTTCCTGTTATTTTACCAAAATCAAAAGTTTGAGTAAGCGTTTCTAAATTTAAACCCTTCATCTCAATATTGGCTTGTAGCTGTGGCAAAGATCCAAAAGGCCGCTCTAATTGTAAATCACGTATTGTTGTGATGCCATCAAATAACTTTACTTTCAACGCCCCATCAACATTCACTTTATGATCAGCATAACGCACATGGGGAATCACACCAGATAGCTTTCCATGCATCAAAGGCCAATCTAGAGCGGTACTTAATGATTCCATAGAGATAGGTGTTAATTCACCTTCGAAAGACCATTTCAAATTTTCATCGCCAGGATTATGTAAGCTAAAATTATTAAGCTGTAGTTCACCATCCAAAACAGGTAATAACCACGGTTCATTTAAAATAAGTGATGAATTCTGAGCCAGTGCTTTTAGTCTGGAGGCCCCTAATGCAATGGCATAAACATAGGCACTTTGCCATTCCAATTCTAAGGCTTGAGTTTGTTCGAAATTAGACCAACCTATCTTGCCTGATAGTGCATCAATACCAAAACGTTGTTCTTCATCGTCAACAAATACATCGTCAAGCCCCACTGATAGGGAATATTGTTCACCCAACTGTTCGTAATGAAAATCAAGCTGACCCGCTAATTCAACATTATCTAATGCTCTGCCCACAATAAAGGGTTGGATCCATATAGGATATAAGCGTGTTAACTCAGATTTACTTATCGCCATTTTCAGATCAGCAATCTGAGAAATACTACCACTGCCACTCATTTCTATTTGAGTGATATTTTCTTGGTTTATTTTGGCATTCGCAACGACGATGGCTACTTCATCATTCTCCTGAGTTCCAGTCCCGTACGCCTTTATTGTTAATGGTGTCTCGGCAAAATCTAGAAATATAGGTTCAGCATAGGCTTGTCCATTAGATGACGTTAAGTCTACTTGCCATTTCCATGCTTGTTCTTGTCGCTCAGCTTCAATAGCCCACTTACTCGCTAAGCCCTCGGTAACATATAAGCCTTCACTATCACTTAAATTAACGGCTTTGCTGTCTAAGTCTAATTCTATTTCATTAAGTTGATTAGCTTGGCCTTTTAAATCAATATCTAACGCCAATTCACCTTCAATACTCCAGCGGGCCAATACGTCTAGTTGTACATCTTGTAAATAGGGGGTGAGAAAACTAATCAGTGATGTTAAGTGTATTTGCGGTGTATCAGCAAATACCTTCCACCGATCTTTTTTGATAATGAAAGTGACTGAAAATAGGGCTGAGGCTAGATTTAAACCTTCAATTTCAAGCTTATATTTTTCTTCACTAGCCATGGCTTCAAGCTCAAACTCAAGCTTTTGAGAACCCAGTTCTTTTTGATGAAAATCAACACTTCCTCGAGCACAAGAAATATTTTCAGAGACAAACAGTAATTCATTGCAGTTCAATTTTATTTGGCTAAGTTTGCCAATGGGGGCTGCTAATTTCACACTATCAGCAGAGGCTATAAAACCTATACCTTTAGTTGTTAGGCTCATCTCTACATTTAAATTTTGAGCATTAACATCGTCTAGAAACCACTTGCCAATCGATATGTTGACACTGTCATTCGCCGCTGCTGTTGCTGATATTAATAAGCAACAGCTTAGAAGCAACCATCTCAGTGGTAAACACATATTATTGTGCAGGAAACACGCCCGTTGATAAATACCGATCACCACGATCACAGATAATGCTCACAATAACGGCGTTTTCAACTTGCTCAGAAAGCTGTAAAGCCGCAGCGACAGCACCACCTGATGAAACCCCACAAAAGATACCTTCTTCAGTGGCTAAGCGTCTCATAGTTGTTTCAGCAAGGTCCTGCTCTATCTCAATCATGCTATCTACACGTTTGGCCTCAAAAATTGTGGGTAGATATTCTTTAGGCCAACGACGAATACCTGGAATGCTTGAACCATCAGCAGGTTCGACACCCACAATCTGAATGTCAGCATTTTGTTCTTTTAGATAACGTGATGTTCCCATTATCGTACCTGTTGTACCCATAGCACTGACAAAGTGAGTAATTTCACCTTCCGTGTCACGCCAAAT
>Ga0209495_1003198_pt1 | contig 10235 bp, 9 predicted proteins | sample EN1Hudsemesocosm_FD_184629 | JGI IMG/M metagenome (GOLD analysis project Ga0209495, IMG submission 184629) | Methane-oxidizing microbial communities from mesocosms in the Hudson Canyon - EN1E Hudson Canyon (SPAdes) (version 2) | ecosystem: Environmental > Aquatic > Marine > Cold seeps | place... | reverse complement strand
TATTCCAAAATCCAATACAGACGTCATTTCCACAGAAAAACTAGCGCAAGTTAATTTACAAAAAACTGCTTCAATAGCGCCTTCACAAGATAAAGATTTAAAAAGCTGGGTTATTCAAGTAGGGAGTTTTAGTTCAGAAAAAAATGCCAATGAATTTAAAGATCGTTTACGCAAGCAAAAATTCAACTCTTATGTTGCAGCAATTAAATCTAAAAAAGGCACTCTGTATCGCTTGTTCGTCGGCCCAGAATTAAGCCATGACATCGCATTAAAAACACAGCAACGTTTAGAAAAAACCTTTAATGCAAAAACAATTTTAGTTTCGGAATAGCTATGGACATGATTTGGATCGATTATTCAATTATCGCGTTAATTAGTATTTCACTGATTATCGGTTTATTTAGAGGACTTATAAAAGAAGCGTTTGCCTTAGTTACATGGGGTGTTGCGACTTGGGTAGGTTTCACTTTCAACAAACCACTAGCCGATTTATTTGTTGATGCGATCAGTATGGAAACGGTACGTATCGCAGCCGCTTTTATTAGCTTATTCATTTTAACCCTTATTGTAGGGGCTATTATTAACCACCTTCTTAGCGCTCTGGTCAGTAAAACGGGATTATCCGGAACCGATCGCCTTGCGGGCTTAATATTTGGGGTTGTTCGTGGTGGGTTTATTGTCGTTGTTCTAGTCATGCTTGCAGGCTTGACGCCCTTACCAAACGAACCCTGGTGGCAAGAATCACAACTCTTACCCCACTTTCAATCGACAGCAGTTTGGTTACGTTCTCATGTCCCTGATAACCTTGCTAATTCAGTTAACTATTAATAATCTACAACCTTAGGAAATAACATGTGCGGTATTGCAGGGATAGTCTCCCATCAAAATGTAAATCAAGACCTTTATGATGCACTTACTATTTTGCAGCATAGAGGTCAAGATGCTGCTGGTATCGTTACCTGTGAAAACGGTCGCCTACATCTGCGTAAAGACAACGGACTGACACGTGATGTTTTCAGCACCGAACAAATGATGAAGTTACGTGGGAAAATGGGCATAGCACATGCGCGTTATCCAACAGCAGGCAGTTCTAGCTCATCTGAAGCGCAACCTTTTTACGTGAACTCCCCTTTTGGAATTACCTTAGCCCACAATGGTAATTTAACCAATACTGAACAACTTAAAAAAGAGCTCTTCATTGAAGATCAGCGCCATCTCAATACGAATTCTGACTCTGAAGTTTTACTCAATGTTTTTGCCCATGAGTTACAACAACTCGGTAAACTAAATTTAGATAAATCTGACTTATTTAAAGCGGTTGAAGGTGTACATCGCCGTTGCAAAGGCGCTTATGCTGTGGTCATTATGATTCCTAATATTGGTATTATAGGTTTTAGAGACCCCAACGGTATTCGCCCTATCATCTTTGGCGAACGCAAATCCGAGCAAGGCTCAGAGTTTATGATTGCCTCAGAAAGTGTCGCACTGGACTCATTAGACTTTAAAGTGACGCGTGATTTAGAGCCTGGTGAAGCAGCCTTTATTTCTGAGTCAGGTGAATTGCATACCAAGTTATGCGCTAAAGAAACGAATCATTGCCCCTGTATTTTTGAATATGTTTATTTTGCTCGCCCTGATTCTATTATTGATAATATTTCTGTGTATAAAGCACGTTTGCGCATGGGCGATAAGCTCGCAGAAAAAGTACTTAAAGAATGGCCTGACCACGACATCGATGTCATCATCCCTATTCCAGATACCAGCCGTACTTCAGCCTTACAAATGGCGAATACATTAGGTGTAAAGTTTCGTGAGGGATTTATTAAAAATCGCTATATTGGACGTACTTTTATTATGCCTGGCCAACAAATGCGTAAAAAATCAGTGCGCCAAAAGCTGAATGCGATTGAGCTAGAGTTTGAAGGAAAAAATGTTTTGTTAGTCGATGACTCTATCGTGCGCGGAACAACCTCAGAACAAATCATAAAAATGGCCAGAGACGCGGGGGCTAATAAAGTATATTTTGCATCAGCTGCGCCTGCAGTACGCTATCCTAATGTGTATGGAATTGATATGCCGGCTGTCACAGAATTAGTCGCACATAATCGCACAGAAGATGAAATTGGTGTTGCTATTGGTGCCGATAAAATGATTTACCAAGACTTAGAGGATCTTGTGAATGCCGTTGGTACGGGCAACAAAAAAATCAAACACTTTGATACCTCTTGCTTTGATCACCAATACGTAACAGGTGATGTTGATGAAGCCTATTTAAAACGTATTGATGACTTACGTAATGATGCCTCTCAAGCAGATAAAAAGGCTGAAACCGCGATTATAGACATGCATAACTCATACTAATTTTTACCGTGTGCTCTTAAGCTAAATGGGTTAAGAGCACACGGCTTAATTAGGTTAAATAAGGGATCTAAAATAAGTTGAGGAGGTAATGTGCATTCATTTTTAAGCTATTCACAAATAGCTTACATACCTTCACTAGAGAATATACAAAAGCAATTCTTACCAGCAGATTTAGCTTCATAAAGTGCTATGTCAGCATATTTAAGTACTTCTTCAGCACTTTTCCCGCTATTACTGATATGTGCAACCCCTACGCTCACCCCAACATTAATCGTTACCTTTGTGTCTCTTAATATTATAGGATGAGAAATCTTGTCAATAAACCTCTGTGCAACCTGTGATGCGTCCCCTTCATCTGGACAATTGTTAAGAACCACAGAAAATTCATCACCACCCAGCCTAGCGGCCACATCAAGCGTCCTATTAACATTCTTTATTCGGGCTCCAACAACGCGTAGCACTTCATCACCCACATCATGCCCATAGGTATCATTGATAGGCTTAAACCCATCTAAATCCAGCATAATTACAGCAAATGGCGTACCCGCCTCCTGCCATGCATTAAACGCTATCTCTTGTGCTGCTTTAAAGCTAAGCCGGTTTGGTAAACCAGTCAACATATCTTGATATGCTAAACGTAACATTGTCTCTTCAGCTTCTCGTCTCAAGGTAATATCTTCAACAGTCAAAATTACCATGACCGGATCAACCCCATCATGCAAAACTAAAGATAACTCACAGATAATGGGTGTCCCATCTACTTTATGAAGTACAACTTCAATTTTGTTGAGAAAATTATCTTTAGCATCATACAATCGCCTTAGTATCTGCTCCCATGTATCAGAGTCACTCCATATAGAAGATTTACTAATTATGCTATCTGTACTATTAAATGGACCAATAGTTTTTTTCCAAGCCTCATTCGTACTTACAACGCGGCCTGTATCAAGCCTGATAACTACGGCAGCTACTGGCATAACACGAAGTAAATCTAGTAAGCGACTCTTCATAAGACGAACCGCTCGTATTAACGGCATCTTACCTTCTTCACCCTGAAGAAGGTCATCATCTTCAACTAAGCTCCCTTGAATGATTTTTTGAGCTAATTCGATTACATGTTGATCCTGAAAACCTTCACGCCTAAGCCAAATTGACAAATATACCATCATACCTATGAAGGGAAGAAAATAGGCAACATGAATGAGGAATGTGATCCAGAATTTATCGTTATCAAATACATAAATTGAAACCCCTAGAGTTTGGGCATAACCCAGAATCAGGTGATGAAGGTAAATGACAACTGTAGCAAGAACAATAGTACGCCAGTCACGATAATAAAGGAGAACACCAATTAAACCAAAAGCAGAAAAATGCGCCTCAATGTCACCAGCTGACTGGTGAATAATTAGCCCAGTAAAAATCATAAAACCACTTGATATAAATAATCTGGTAGCTAATGCCCCCGAATGGTACTTTTGAAGCCATAATGACATTAACATTGTTGGTACCGCAATAACGAGAAACTCAAGCAATGTACTGTGCATTGGAATCAATCCAATACAAATAACCATCAAAAATAAATTTACCCCGACCATAATTCGGTCCGCTCGAATACGATAGGGTTTTAGAAGCGCATCAAATGCTGCTTCATCATTTAGCAGTTTACCTATCACTGTACAGTACCCCACATAAATTGAGGAGAAGAAGCTACTTCAGCACGGCAGACCACTCTATATTTTTGTTTCATGTCTAATCTTTCAAAAGCAAAAAACCACGCACGAAGATCGTGTTCTTGGGAGACCCTATATAAGGGGGCATAAGATGTAATATTAGTAGCATAAACATTGAGACTATCAATTAATTTATTGGAGACTGTAAATAATTCTACCAGAAATGACTAACTTACAATTAAGCCATCCGCCATATGTAGAACTCGATCCATGCGTCCCGCTAATTCAGCATCATGCGTCACAATTAAAAAACTAATATTAAACTCTTGATTAAGCTCCAACATTAATTCATACACACTTTCTGCGGTTTTACTGTCTAAATTACCGGTTGGTTCGTCAGCTAAAATACATTTTGGCTGATTAATCAGTGCACGAGCAATCGCAACCCGCTGCCGCTCTCCCCCTGATAATTCACCCGGTTTATGTTGTGTTCTATGCGCTAAACCAACGCGCTTAAGTATCGCTTCGGCTTTTGCTGTTGCCTCTTTAACTGAAAGTCCACCGATCAAAGCTGGCATAGCGACATTTTCTACCACGCTAAACTCGCCTAATAAATGATGAAATTGATAAATAAAACCCAAGGAACGATTACGTAATTTAGATAACTTAGCTTGGCGCACCTTATTCAGATTAATGCCATCAAGCTCAATCAGTCCACTACTAGGTTCCTCCAAACCGCCTAACAAATGAAGTAAGGTGCTCTTACCTGAACCAGAACTACCCATAATGGCAACACGTTCACCCTCAGTAACTGAAAAATCAACGCCTTTTAACACATCAACATCTAATACGCCTTGTTGATAGCGTTTAGTGAGTTGCTCACATCTTAAAATAATTTTATTATTCATAGCGTAAAACCTCTGCAGGATTCACCTTAGAAGCCTGCCATGCAGGATACAAAGTAGCTAACAAAGACAAAGAAAAGGCAACCACCGCAATAACTCCTACATCCATCCATACTAATTTAGACGGTAAACTACTAATATAATACACATCAGCCGCCATAAAGTTAACACCAAAAAATTCTTCAATCGCAGGGACAATCGTTTCTACATTTAAAGCCAGCAATACGCCACTCACCGTACCTAATAAAGTACCGACTAGACCGATAATACCGCCTAAAATAATAAAAATTCGCATAACAGCCATAGGACTCAGCCCCTGCGTTTTTAAAATTGCAATATCTGCTTTTTTATCAGTAACCACCATCACCAAGGTCGATACGATATTAAACGCGGCAACCGCAACAATCAGCAATAAAATAATAAACATCACACGCTTTTCTGTTCTAATCGCTTGAAAGAAGTTACTGTGTGCTTGCGTCCAGTCTCTGACAAAATAGCGTCCGTAAAGTTTCTTGGCTATTTGATGGGTTATCTGAGGTGCGTTAAACAAATCATCTAGCTTTAAACGCAAACCTGATACATTGTCGCCTAAGCGCAATAATTTTTTAGCATCGTCAATATGAATGATTGCCATATTTCTATCATATTCATACATACCCACCTCAAAAATTCCAACCACCGTAAAGCGACGTAAACGCGGAATAATTCCAGCGGGTGTTGAGTTCACTTGCGGGCTAATAATGGTTACTTTCTCACCCACACTAGCGCCTAAGTAACTGGCTAATTCTGAACCTAAGACAATTTGGTACTTACCCGCGTGTAGTAAGCTTAATTCACCTGTTGTCATTTTATCAGCAACATCGGATACGGCGATTTCTTCGCTGGGTATGATGCCTCGCAATAAACTTCCGCTCACACGCCGCCCAGAATTAATCATGACCTGCCCTTTTACAAACGGCGCAGTCCCTTCTATATGCGGGTAATCTTTAATGGTCGCTTGTAGATCTTGCCAATTATCGAGCTCTCCGGTACGACCCGTTATGGTTGAATGCGCAGTCATGCCTAAAATACGTTGGCGTAACTCGGCTTCAAATCCATTCATCACAGATAAAACCGTAATCAATGCAGTGACTCCTAATGCAATGCCCAGCACTGAAGTGAGAGTGATAAATGAAATAAATTGCGTACGACGTTTTGCACCTGTGTAGCGCAATCCGATATATAAACTAAGAGGTTTGAACATAGTGTGGAAATTTCCAATTAAAGCATAAGAAATAGACTTATTTTTACTTCAGTAAAGTTATTGGCAGTCTGAACATAAACCATATAGATATAAGCTATGATCAGTTAATTCATACCCGAGTTTTTTAGCAATATCATTTTGGCGCTGCTCAATCACATCATCAATAAACTCATCGACTTTACCGCATTTAACACAAACAACATGATCATGATGCTGACCTTTATTTAATTCGAAAACAGAATTACCGCCTTCAAAGTGGTGCCTTGTTACTAAACCAGCCGCTTCAAATTGAGTTAAGACGCGATAAATGGTTGCGAGACCAATATCTTCATCTTCTTTTAATAGAATTTTGTAAACTTGCTCAGCACTTAAGTGGCGATTATTATTTTCGCGCTCCATAATTTCTAGGATTTTCACACGAGGCAAGGTTACTTTTAAACCCGCTTTTCTTAGATCTTGAGTTTCCATATTCTTTACCAAAACGAGAATTAAATTATTTTTAGGAACGTGCACGTAATAATATCCCGAAATTATAACGCAGGATTTTTGCTTCAGGTGGAATCATCTCATGAGGCGCATAGTTATTCTACGTAACGAATGAGATCATTTCAGCTGGAGTAAAAAGACAAGTTAGAAATCGGGAGCTTGTTTCGTGCACGCTCCTTAAAGGCCTAGAAACAAATAACCCCGTATAAAACGGGGTTATCATTTAAAAGCGGTCAGTTTTACTTAGGTTCAACTTATATTGCTTGTAAAGCTCAAAACATACAACCCTACATAACTCAAATACGCGATTTATGTAAACCCACACACTATATCACAGAACACTAATTTATTAGCCAGCCAGCACTCTATAAATTATGGTATCCCGTCTCTTCATGTAATACGATATCCAGCCCTTCTACTTCTTCGTCTGCCGTTACTCGTAAGCCCATTAATTTATCAATTAATTTTAAGATAAGGTAACTAAACCCGGCACTCCAAAGTATTACCACAACAACCGCTAGCGTTTGCACTCCGACTTGTTGTGCAATAGTAACATCACCTAAGCCTAAACCACCAAAGCTATCCGCTGCAAAGACACCGGTTAAAATAGAACCAACAATTCCACCAACACCATGTACAGGGAAAACATCCAGAGAATCATCAATTTTAAAACGGCGTTTAATGATTTGTACGGCATAAAAACAAACAATGCCAGAGATAATACCAATCGCTAAGCCACCCGCAGGGCCTACAAAACCAGAGGCGGGCGTAATCGTTCCTAAACCTGCAACCATACCTGTGACAGCACCTAAAACACTGGGTTTACCGAAGCGTGTCCACTCGATGACCATCCATGTTAACGCACCGGCAGAAGCACTAATATGTGTGACTAAAATAGCCATGCCTGCTGAGCCATCAGCAGTTAAGGCGCTACCGCCATTAAAACCAAACCAACCTACCCATAACATTCCTGCGCCGGTAACAACCATAGGCAAATTATGTGGTGGCATTGCAACCGTTGGAAAACCTTTTCTTTTTCCTAGAACTAAAGCAGCGACTAAGGCAGACACACCGGCTGTTACATGTATAACAATTCCTCCTGCAAAATCCATTACGCCCATTGAAGCTAACCAGCCTCCACCCCAAATCCAATGACAAACCGGAACATAAACAAGCAGTGCCCATAATCCACTAAATACCATCATTGATGAAAACTTCATACGCTCAGCGAATCCCCCAACAATGAGTGCTGGTGTGATAATAGCAAAGGTCATTTGAAACATAAAAAAGACGGCTTCAGGAATATCACCCGTTAAAGTGCCCGTTCCCATTTCTGGAACAAAGACCTTACTTAAACCACCAATAAGTCCTTGTAAGTCACCACCATCGGTAAAAATAAGGCTATACAGCCCCATCAACCACATAATGGAGATTAGGCAAGTAATCGCAAAACATTGCATTAATACCGATAAGACATTTTTACTACGAACTAAGCCCGCATAAAATAATGACAGACCCGGCAAGGTCATAAATAAAACCAGTGCTGTCGATGTTAAAACCCAAGCTGTATTCGCTTGGTTTAATTCGCTAGCACTTACTAAGACAGGGAACAGAGCTCCGGCACTGACTAATAATCGTTTTTTATTTTTTAACATCTCGATACTTTACTTTTATTAATTCTTAACTTTAGAAAATTTTATTCATTTCCCTACTAACTAGCTTCGATAAAACCAAGTACGCTACTAAAGCGCTTCATCCCCTGTTTCACCGGTACGAATTCTAATGACTTGCTCTAAAGAAGTAACAAAAATCTTTCCATCACCAATTTTGCCTGTATTTGCAGCATTAATAATTGCTTCAATTGCTTGGTCAACCACATCAGCAGCTACCGCTATTTCCATTTTTACCTTAGGTAAGAAATCGACAACATATTCAGCACCTCGATAAAGTTCTGTATGACCTTTTTGACGCCCGAAGCCTTTTACTTCAGTCACTGTTACACCGGCAATGCCTATTTCCGATAAAGCTTCACGAACATCATCTTGTTTAAAAGGTTTAATAATTGCTGTAATTAATTTCATTGTTTTTTACCCTAATTAAAAAGAATTTTTTACTATTCTACACAAAAACCGCCTTTTCGACAGCTTTAAGAAATCCTATAAACCGTATTACCCCATGTTAAAAACAGCCTTCTATTTCTAACAATAAACATGTCATCATCTAAATTAATATTAAAATGCGTATTCCAAAATCAAGCCGATAAAAACAGTTAACCCAAACCAATTATTATTTAAGAATGCCTTAAAACAATTTGCTTTATCACGATAGAAAATCAACTTTTGCTGATAAATAAAAAATAAACTACTCAATCCCAGCGCCGAATAATAAACCCACGATAAATTCTGAATAATACCTACATAAAATAACAACGTTAATATTATCAGCTGCAATATTGCCATAATCTCTCGATCATAATCCCCAAATAAAATAGCTGTTGATTTCACCCCTATTTTTAAATCATCCTCTTTATCTACCATGGCATACATGGTGTCATAAACCAATGCCCATAAAACCACCGCAAGATACATAACCCACGCAACCGATGGAATCGTATTTGTTTGCGCTGCAAATGACATAGGAACTGCCCAGCCAAACGCAATGCCTAAATAAGCTTGTGGAAGTTGCGTATAGCGCTTCATAAAGGGGTAGGTTGCCGCTAAAAATACTCCGCCAAATGACAGCATAATTGTATAAGTATTTAATAATAAGACCAATGCAAAGGCTAATAAACACAACACAGAAAAAACAATGAGTGCTTCTTTAGACGAAACTTTACCTGCGGCCATCGGACGTAATTTAGTACGCTCTACATGGGGGTCAATCTTTCTATCGGCATAATCATTAATCACACAACCCGCTGCACGCATTAGAACCACACCTGCACAAATTACGACTAAAACTAATACATCAGGCTTGCCCTGACTAGCCACCCAAAGTGCCCAAAGTGCCGGCCATAATAAAATCAAAATACCAATCGGCTTATCAAATCTCGCTAACAACCAATATTGCTGCGCTCTATCTTTAATTCGTTCATTTAACGTCATCTTTATACTCACTTACAAAGAGCCCACAGAGCCCAAGTCATTATCTTATACCTACAAAACTATTCAGCCTTAATGCTAGCTATAATAGCTCATCCAGCATCCTATCATTACCCCCAACATCAACTACATCAGCTAAACCCTTGAAAAATAAAAAATAACATTTGCCATATCAATAAAAAAGGCATATTATTCCCATAAAGTCCCTTACATTCTAATTACTTAAGAGACTTATCTTACGCAAATTATTATTTAGGACGAAGTCATGCTACATATAGTTAACCAATTCCCTCTTCAATATTCTTTTTTAGAAAACACACATTCTGGCGATACTTTAATGCTCAAGGATGATGCGGTTTACGCGGTAAAAAAAGAAAATCTACGCGAAACATTAATCAAGAAAAGCTTTGCTCACTTTAATCTATGCGTTAAAAAATCTGATTTATTATTACGTAATATTGCTAATCAT
>Ga0209495_1003192_pt1 | contig 10243 bp, 9 predicted proteins | sample EN1Hudsemesocosm_FD_184629 | JGI IMG/M metagenome (GOLD analysis project Ga0209495, IMG submission 184629) | Methane-oxidizing microbial communities from mesocosms in the Hudson Canyon - EN1E Hudson Canyon (SPAdes) (version 2) | ecosystem: Environmental > Aquatic > Marine > Cold seeps | place... | reverse complement strand
CTAGTTCAATGGCTTTCGAGCTTGAGATGTACGTTGAAGTGTTAAGACAGGCCTCCATGCGCTGTCTAGTTTAAGTTTAAGCGTTATTGTCTGGAATAATAGCGCTTAAACTAGAATGAAACTCCGAGCCCTTTAAAACACATATTTCTTCATAAAAACACGTATTTTAGCACTATATTTATTAAAAACACTTATTCTTAGGTTAGTTCGATGTTATTTGAGTGCTAATCGACGTATTGTGAATTAACCCCACTCAAGAGATGCAAAGAAGCTTAGATCGGGGTTATTGTACCAAGGGAAGCTAAACCAGCCTTCTTGGGCAATTAAAGAGCCACCTAAATAAATTAGTGTACTTAATGCCATGAGAAGTCCGAACATTTTAATGCAGGCTCGATACGACAGGGTACTATTAAGTGTAAGTGCACTTTCCATTATCTTCTCTATGATAAAAGCAGCTAAAAATGAATAGGCGACTACACTAAACAAACTCCATAGCGCCTCCCTTGTATTAATGTATATGCCAGACCAGTCACTTTCGGAGTGAATATGGCTAAATACCATAACGGAATGCCAGAAGAGTTGGACGGTAACGAGTATGGAGATTAATGCTACTCTCATTACAATCCCCAGCTTGGGCTAGTAATAATGGGAGTGTAGATTGTGTGCTGTGTTGTCAAATAAAACGCATACGCTATCAAGCAGGAGGTGAGGATAATCATTGTGCAGGATCGTGCGTTTTGAGCGTGCGTTACAGGCACTTGAGGCACTTTAATATAGTTCATCATTGCGGTATAGGCCCAGACAAGGATAAAGCTAAGCAGCGCGATCATCGACAGGCCCGCTAAGCTGATCTCGAAGAGGACACTAATGTCACTCTGTTCGCTGGAGTAAACGACAACGGTGTGAGCAATAAGCTGCATAAAAAAACAACCATGGACAAAAGTACCGGGGAGCACATTCGAGGTATCGGGCGTGATTCGCTTTCTACTTTGTGTGAGGTAGTCATGTCTTTCCTATTTATTACGCTGTATTATATAGGTGATACAGCGCATAAACAAGCGACTTAGGCATAAGGATGGATTGCAAAAGGGCTTGTTCTGATGTCGATAAAATCTTTATATAGACACGAAGAATGGGCTAAATTCAGAGAACTGGTTTTAGCTCAAGACAACTATATTTGCACTGAATGTGAAAGGGGTCGCAGGTGGGGAAGTAGCTTCTCTTCACGTGTGTTAAGCTAATCAATAGCCTATATAGAATGTGTGGTTAGGGAGGGTCTTTTGGCGCTTTGAGGTATTGTGTTTTCAATTTTATTTACCGCTTACCTTCAGCCCTTACCCCCATACTTAAGGAGTTTAATGGGGTTATAGGCGTCGAGGAAATGACTAAAGCTTTGGAGGTTGTCGTCAAAAATGAGCTGAAGGGCAATAAAGCCAAGCACTAAAATTGTAAAGATTTTTACTGGACGCTTCATCTGTAATTTCCTATTTGAATGTGCCGTTATTTTTGCAAGCAATAACTTGTTTCATGTACTTGTGACACAATTCAAATAAGGTTACAATTAAAAGATAACTTAATATTTAATAATGATAATGAAACATGCAGACATTAAGACTTTTAAGGATTGAAAAAAACATATGCAAAATGTCGCTTGATGTAATTTATGCATCAAAAATTTTAAATACACTAAAGGATCATAATGTTTATTTTTTTGATGTGGAAGCTGTAAGTGCCAATGAAAAGGATCATATTTCAAGGGTTAGAGTTTTCTTTAATACAATGTTTGAGGAGGAGCTTTATTTAAGTATATATTTATTATCAAAAAAAGCAGTTAAAGATAACGTGCTGGATACTAAAGATCATGGTTATAGCTTTAAGGAGGAGTTAAATTTCGATGGGATTTTCATTAAAAAATACACAGATCGAATAGACGGCAGGGTCAACAAACTCTCTTACGATCTGACAAAAGACTTTTACCGAATAAACGAGCTACCAAAAACAGAGAGTCAGGTATTGCAAGATAGTTACCTTTCTGGCAGGCATTACATTGAATTTAAAAAAGACCCACACCTTATTCATTCCTTTATTGATGATCTGTCCAAGTATCCAATGCCAAGGATAGCACTAATCCCATCAAATACAAAGGCGAGCAAGGCAATAGGGATGGAGGCAATACATAACACGATAAATTATTATAAAAAGAAGCTAACATCACCTAAATATAACTTTGACACAGATCCTTATCATCATAAAAACACATCGAAACAAAATATAGAAAAGGAGGTTGGGCAAATAGTAAGATCTATTGATTTTTTAATATCTAAGTTTGATTTAGATAGCGATGACAAAGCGTCTTTACGGGGTATTTCTGACGCTATAAGTCGATTGTCATTGGGGCTTATAAATTTTGAGCAGGTAATTTCTTTGTCCGTTCTCTCCAGGTCATTAATTTTTATATTTAAAGATAAGTTAAACATCAATAGCGCTCAAGAAAACAATAAAGATGCTATTCGATCACACTTAAGCAATGATTCTGTTGTTTTGTCTACTAAGGACTTACCTGAAATGTTTATTTGGTCAAAGGACGAGCTCCAGCCACACTTAGCAGAAAGATCCGCTTCAGTTCTTTTAGAAAGTATTAACAATATGATTCACCTGGAAAGCTGGAGTGGAGATGGCGGAGCAGGAAGCTTTTTCAATCAAAACAATATTGACTCAATTTTATTAAACACCTTATCTGACCTAAACAACTTCACGCTGTCACATGTAATGCAGTATAGAGATTTAAGCAGAAATATAATTTCTAAAATGGATGCTCAACATAACATATCGGATTCACCATTATTTGAATACGATTTTGTCGAAAAATATTATCGTGAAATAATTGAACAGATATCATCCATATCAAAGAGCAATAGAGTTGAAATAACAGGCGCCTTTACTTTACATAGAGTTGAGATAGCCTCATCTGGAGAATACTCCAGAATGCTAAATGGGGAAAAATTTCACGCGCAGGCTGTAGTGGGTCTTCCGTTTAACCACATAATTAAAGAGAAAGGTGAAAATAAAGCAGGTTCAAATGAAGCAGGCTTTAATCTTAATATCATAATTTTACCGATCAGTAATGGTGGGTACTCAGTTGAGATGGTAAATGACATTTCTATAGAAGATTTAACGATCAGCACATTAATGCACACACCTCCTTTAGAGGAAGAAGATGAAGTGATAAAGCACCAGCGGGTCGTGGAGTCTCCTTATTTGGATTTCTAACTCCTATTTCCAGTAATGCCAATTACTGGAAATGGGGGGTCAGTGAACGACCATTCGATTCTCGTTTGTGCATAGCCAACCTGATCTGATGAATGGGTATGCATTAAAATAACAATCCCATTCGGCTTCAAGCTCAGCCTCTCCCGCCACTTTTCAATTAAGGGTGAGAGATCGCTGTTGCGCTATTTGACTCGGCATCGTCAAACAATACGGAGTCATGAAGAAGGAAGGATCTAACATTTGAATTTTCAAATCCCCAGTTAATGTTGATATCTCCATTTTCACCTATGCCGTCTATAGAGCATTCAACACCAAACTTAAAGTTTATGGATCGAGTAGTGCTAAAATCTTTTTCATGATCAGTACATACCTCTCCGTACGCGTGAAAATATACAATTACATTAAAGGAACCGCCATTTATGATGCTTTGATAGTCTTGAGTTTCAGAAAGCGTTATTGAGTCATACTCAGAAAAGTCAACATCCACACTGTCTGCGGCCAATTGCCCGGCAACTTCAGAGGAGAAGCTGTCAAAATCACAACCATTATCAATAAATAACGCATCATTGATTTGGTTCATTTTTTTCAATTCATCTTCAAGGTGATTTTTTATAATATCAAAGGAATATTTAAAAACTGATGTGTACTCATTAAAATAATTGATAATTGTGGCTGTTAACTCCTCTCTTACATTCTTGTCCTGGGGGTATTCGGAATACTTTTCAAATGCTTTTATCGTCTGTTCAGGATGAGCTATACCATTTAATATTGAATTCAACTCAACTCCGTACCGGAGGCATAATTCATACCTAACCTTACCAATATAATCATATATCATGACTGAGTTATTGACATACTTATTTAAACCAGCAGACATTATAGCGTCGTCTTTATGTCTTGTTCCACCACCATAATATTCATGCTTTGACATGACTTCTGAGATTATCGTCAACACTGATCTTATGTGAAGTGCAATGTGAGAAATATCTCCTTTTTCCAGATGCTTACCTAAGGTTAATACTTCTTTTATCTCATTAATAATGGCTTTAATGTTTTTACACTTATCACCGCCAAAAAGCTTATTTATTATTTTAAGGTTATTACTTACCCCATTTAAAGCATGGTTTAAGTCGCCATTCTTACTGGAAATTTCCGTATGATGTATTTTAAGATCACCCCATACAGTTGACAGTTGAATTTTTTTATATCTTGTTGTGCATATCTGCTTGTATTTATTAATATCTTCCTTGTCCTCTATATAGTCAATAGACCCCATCAAGCCTGGTATTCTTGGAAAAAACCTCATGCCTTTCACAGGAGCAAACGCATCCGAAAGTGATTCGTTATTGGTATGCAGATTAATAAAAACAACCTCACCTTCATCTTGACCGTGATAAACCCGACAGCTTCCCCCATAAAAAACTTCTTTAAGAAAGACAGAATCATTTATATTGTCAAGGGGAAATTCATTTCTTAAGGTAAGGTCTATCAGCTCAAGGACTTTTCCCGTGTAATTATAGGACTGATACACTGTTAGAGGGTGAATTTTTAGCTTATCACTCCTTTCGTAGAAAGCTGAATCAGCCACTTTTGATTGAGTGCCTCTTAATTTAGCTGACCGGAACACTTTCTTATTTACGTCTTTGGAGACATGATATATTGATAAATTAAAGGAATTTAATCCAGCAACTCTATTAATATCACTAACAAGACATCTAATCCTGTATTTGCTTTTTTGACTGAATAGCTCATAGTCAAATTCACTTACTTCAGACGAAAGTATATCTGAATCTAATATTGAAATAGCAGTCGACTCCATAATATTACGATCAAAATCATTCAATAAAAAATGGAGCGCGATGGAGTTTTCTATTTTTTTTGTAGTCATTTATTTTCTCATTTAACAATAAGTATAAAATTAAGATCTTTCTTAGCGATTATCAAAACAAGCCACCCTGCGAGGATGCTTGATTTAATTTTATCTTCTGCTTTATCTCTTTTAAAAAGGCAACGTCCTTAATATTATCCACCCCATAAACACCTTAAATATTAAACCGACTCATAATTGTAACCATATTGCGATAGTGTCACAAGTATATGATACAATCCATATTTAATGGTGACCCTCTAAAATTGGCCTTAATATTACATAATCGGGGGGGGCGCCTGTATCGTTTTTAATCCGTAAAGCTAAACCTGATTCATATCCGTGGTCAGGATGCCAATTAATGAAGTGACTAACTTCCACTTGAAAGCAATCATCAAAAGGCCCAGCCATATTGTTATTAATGTATTTAATAATCATACCTACAGAGGAGCGTAATTTTCTATCGGTAAAGATGTTATGATTAATTTCATCTAGGCGAATATGAGCTGCTGCAGGTTTACCTGTTTTAGCATATATAAACAATAACAACGCAATAGCTCCTTGATTTCGACTTTGTGTATAAATGAGGATATCAAGTAACCTACAAACTGAATCGTGTAAGTGAGGTATTAATTTAGATAATGACTGCCTGTCAGTCCAGTTGATTCTCCCCAAGACAGTGAATAAAAGACAGAATAATTTCTCATGGTCGCTCTCTTTTACGTCACCACAATGGTTATTGGCGTTAGCGCTATAAAGCTCTGTTAACATCCAGAATGTGCTTGCTTCGGCAATTGGGGAGTAGGCTTTATCGATATGAGTAGATCTTAAGTATTCGTAAAGAAAAACCAGGTTATCAGTTGCATTTTCAATTGAGGTTATTTTTAGAGTTTCACTATATAAGACAGCATCTCTCATTAGAACAGATAGGTCATGAAATATGCGCAAGCGAAGTTCTTTACTGTGGCTGAAGTCCATTGCCGAGGGAGTAGCTAAAATTGAAAGCAACAACTCAAAACAATATATAATATTGAATCCCTTTAAACAAATGTCGCTAGACGCATGATTGAATGGAGTATCGCAATACCCTAAGCTGTCAAGCATTTTAATGTAGCTAATAATCTCTGATTTTAACACCCCCTTTTCGGGGTGAGAAAATGCTCCATCGAGACAGATTTCAGCTTTATCTAGGGTAAATAGTTCTAATAAAAATTCATTGTAAATTCGGCTTTCTTTCGATATTAAGTAGACAGTATTAAAGAACCTTTGATAAGTGAAGGGGTCATTGGTTAGTGTGTATGACGTGCAAAGATAGTCATTTAGTATCTGGAGATTGTTTCGTGAATACTGATTGTTTTCGTGTTGAAGTTTAATTATAAATGATTTAACCACCACGATGAGGTTGTCACTTATCTCGTGGGGGCGACTGCCGTTACTATAAAACCAATCCAGCCTTGCAAGTGAAAGTGAATCCTTCTCTATGGATAAAGAGCTTACAAAGTCAGAAATGATATTACTAATATTAGTAAGCGATCTATTTTGTACTAATTTCATTAATAAACAATAGACTGTAAAACAAATCAACACTAAAAATATAATAATTGTAATCGCTATAAATACAGCGTTTTTAGAATATTGGGCAATTGAAGAAAGTAGGTACGATACGAACAGGCCTACTATTGTATAAACAAAAAAGCGTGTGCCATACATTTCATTCTTTAAGTGATTTTTGATAATGTCTGGAGCGCTATCACTAAAGGATAGCGCTAAGGCATGGTTTGAGCTGTATATAGGGTACAAAAGAGCACCAATAAGTAGGACAGTGGTTGCCGTGTATTTATCCAGGAAGAACAAGCCAAATGATGCAATGTGAGTCAGATACCCTCCACTGGGATATAAATAATAATGCAAGGGCAGTATTACCAGTAATAATGCCGGCAACACAATGATGAGGAGTGCCGTTGTTTTTTGTAAGTCCGCTGTCATTAGAGTGGCGCGATAGCCCTCATGCAATTAAAATAGATGGGCTGATTAACAGCATTTATAAAAACACCCTTTTACTACATCTTTCCGAACATTGTCCCAAGGAAAGATTTGGCCAGACATGGCGATATAAATGCCTGGCGGCAACACCTGAACACTGGCTAGAGCGCAGCCTAAGTTAAAAAATGCATCCGACCCCTTCATTGATGCAGGCACCATTGCCCCTGTCAGAACAACAACCTGCTGTTTGTTTTCTTGCTTTAATGCAATGGCGTTAGCCGTTTCTACTATGGTGTCTGTGCCATGGGTTATGACCACCCTCTCCCCTGACGAATTGCAGTGCCCGACGATGAAGTTGCGATCGCTATCACTTAGTTCAAGGCTATCTTTCATAAGAATAGGTTTCACAATGTAATCAACGCCGATGCGTGCCTTGATGATTAATGTAGCAATATGTTCACCATTAAAATCCATCAGGCCGGTTAAAGGATCGTACTGTTTTTCAATGGTCCCGCCAGTGGTTAGAATGTATATCATTAGAAGAGCAGCTATTTAATATTTAGGTGATTTCCTATTGTATCCTAAACTTGAAGGTGTTACATGCATACATTACACTAATGTGATCAATAGCACTTAAAATAGAATGAAGCTCCGATATAATGACATAACGAAACATATAAAGGCCCCACCATGAGCTATCCGGATTCCGACGCTGTTACCGTTAAAATAACGATTCGCAAAGCCGATCAACAAAAATTTGAGGAGATCTGCCTTGATTTTACGGCATGCGCTCCCCTGCCCCCGGTTGAAGGTGTCGAGTTAATTCAATACCAATTTGATAATTGCCACTACGCGAGTATAGGCACTGAAAATGAAGAGATCTACCTTGAACAAGACAAGATCCCTTATGATAAAGAATGGCCTGACGGGCACGAATACCGTGCAGGAAAGCGCCACCTGCGTGTTACGCAAGATGGTGAAATCAATAAGAAGGAATACCGCGAATTTAAAGTCATGGTGGATGTGAAGGATGTCGAAAAAGCACTTGAACAAGGCACTCTCACAGATTTTCTCGCTGAGAAAAAAGGCCTCAATGCCATTATGACCTGGCCCGAGCAGGAAGCTATACTGCAAAAACGAGCAGCAGTTGCTCATAAGCTACCTAAGCTATAGAGCTACCTATTAGAAATATAAAAGAGACCTATTATGACGATCCTTCGGCCCAGGTGAAAGTGAATTCACCCGGGCTATAAGAATTGACTAATAGCTAAGTATATGCTTTAGTCTGACGCCTTAAAATGAAGTTAAGGTGACAGCTATTCATTTTGGTAAACATTAAAAGCTGGAAGGTAAACACCATCAGGAGTGCGAAGTGCAAGTGCACCTGACGTACCGCCCGTGTATCTCACATAAGTACCTGACGCATTAAAGTAATTAATTCTACTAATGTATGTAATTCGCGCTGTTGACGTTATGCCGTCGGAAGAGCTAATAGTCACATAATGAGGTTGAGAGCCACCGTAACCATTAGCGTAAACGTTATATTTAGCTAACTGCCCAGGTTTCACAGAGTAATGTAAACCCGCTTCAGTCGCATTGACCAATAAGCCATCAAAATAAAGGGTAACGTGCTGGTAGGTTGGGCCCGCCGACATAGTCGCATGAGTAAAAGACGGTGGTGGCGGCGTAACATTGGTTAATAACATACTCGTGGACTCAAAGTCGAGACCGCTTTGTGTTTGCAGTACCGATAACCCGTCATTTACACCGGGGTTTGGATCGGTGTAGTGAAGTGTGGCGATAGAGGCGCTGGTCGCGGAGATGCTATTAAGACCTAATACAAGGGTATCGCCCGATACACTAGCGCTAGTTAGCGACAGGTTGTTGCCGTAGGTGCTGAGATCATAGCTAAAGTAATCTCTACTAACGCTACCGCCTAATGGCTTATTAAACTTTAATGTAATGCTGTTAGCGTTAATCTCTGAGGATACGACACTTAAAGCCAATCCCTCAGAAACAGAAGTGCTTTCGGTACTACCGGCTGGCATCACTACAACATATTGCGCTTGTGCGACACCAAAGCCCAATAGTAATAGAAATGTGCCGGCGAATTTATATACTGTTTTCATAGTCATCCTAAAAAATTAAGTAAGATTACATGGCAATATAATAAAATCCATTAGCATTAAGTTGGCATTTAGTTGTAAATTTATTGTAACTTGAATTTATAGTGTAATGCAAGCATAGAATGATCGCATTGACATATCGAGGTGCATGTGTCATTGTGGCGCGTAAATGCAAGGATGCTTATGAAGTCGACCAAGATATTAATAGTTCTTTTACTCTCGCTAAGTTTAATGACCGCCCCACTCCACGCGGGTGTAATGTCTAAAACGGCAAAGCTTGCGGTTGTGATTGTTATGGGGCATGTGATCAAAGTCGCCGTCAAAGCAGCTGTCAAAGGCAAACTAAGTCGAATGAATAAAAAAATGGCAGCTGCTGCTTTAAAAAAGGCGGCAAGTAAAAATAAAGAGGTAGCGCAAGCGATAATAGGAGTTGGCAGCGCTCTCATTGTTACCTCACCGCGGGGGACGGGTCCTTTCGTTGGTGAAATAATGGACGAAGCGGACTTGTTGACTGCTGCAGATCACAAGAAAATAGCGGAAGACTCTCGTGAGTTTATAAAGGCTACGAATATATTTTCTGATATTGCCAACAGTCTCGATGACGGTGAAGAGGAAAACGGGTGTGATCGGGCGGATAGTAGTGATACCCTTATTACGGGAACCTTACCAGACTGGAGGTTTATACATAAACCCGTTCAGATTGGGGATGTGGGATCGTATAGAAACCTGACCTCATGGGCTGAACCTCGTGATGCTTTAGAGCACGATCATATTCCTTCTGGCGCAGATTTAATTAAATTTATGAAAAAGAACAGTGCACAATACAAGGAAAAGATTCATAGTGGAAAAGTCAAAGATAACGGCACTGCGATTGAAGTTCATGAGTCCTTTCATGCTGACAGGTGTTCTGGTAAATGTCAAGTCTGGCACCATGAAAGGAATATGCCTTTACTTGAAATGGTTCAGCGTGTACCATATGTAGCCTACACAATAAAGG
>Ga0209495_1003190_pt1 | contig 10249 bp, 9 predicted proteins | sample EN1Hudsemesocosm_FD_184629 | JGI IMG/M metagenome (GOLD analysis project Ga0209495, IMG submission 184629) | Methane-oxidizing microbial communities from mesocosms in the Hudson Canyon - EN1E Hudson Canyon (SPAdes) (version 2) | ecosystem: Environmental > Aquatic > Marine > Cold seeps | place... | reverse complement strand
CCTAATACATCGAAAGTAAAGCGGTAACCATCGAAATGATATCGTATCAATATTCGTATGAAATAGGCACATGATCTGAACATCCTAATTATAGGTTTATTCAGACTTAAAGGACTATATCGTATCTTTGTTAACATTGAGCCTGTGACTTATTGAGTTAGCCAATTGCTGACTTTAGCTTTTGAGTTAATAACAGCAGAGCAGAGATTCTTAAGCTTCCTTTTTCATTTAAAACTTACATCCATTCACAACTAAAAATATAACTATTACTTTTGCATGGCGTTATATCTTAAATCCCAAAAGCGGACATTGGAATTATTTAAGTTTCAAACAAATTTAGAGTCTTAATTCTATGGCGGTTTAGCCTCCCAAGCGAGTTAGAAGTTTATGTCAGCTATATGATTGAAAAGTTGACCTTCATAACAGGGGAGCTTAATGTCTACTAAGCATAGAGAGGCCATTTTATGTCGCACTTCAAAGTTGATACTAAGGACCAAAATCCCCGTATAAACGTAACCACTCTGCAGAATTCCCCCATTGCGTTTGTCATCGTAAATAACCTAAAATGCTTGTAAAAGTAGCTATTTTTCACACCAGAACAAAGATAGTGCGCGAACAGCACAGTTGTTTATGAGTTTTCACACAGCCTAAGCTCATTACGGACGTTGACATTCAATTTCAAAACGGCAACTCTACGCTTTTACCGAACATTAGCATTGAGACCAAATTGGTCATTTAGAGACAACTACAGACAAACAGTATTAAATCAACTCAAGGACAAAATTTTGGCTAAACTATAAAACCGTGGCCAATTTAACTTGACCACGACACGCTTGTAATTCCAACTAAAATCCTACACTTTGTATAATAAAGGGTATATCTACAATTTTGTATCCGTGCATGTATTTGTGTACAATCAAAAAAGTTGTTTTTTGTATGTAAAGAAAAATACCTAAGACACATTGCCCAAGCCCACTTTTAATGTCGTTCGAATCAAAATTTAAATATAAGAAAGAACGTTCTTCCCTTTAGAAGAACGTTTAAATAGGGTGAAAAGTACTGGTGTATTTATATTAATCAAGAGGGATTTTTGTGGGGACAAGTAACTTGTATGTTTAGATTATTTGGGTGTTTATAAATGTCGGAATCATTATTCAATTTCCACGATTTAATTTTATTATTAACAAGTTTTGAGTGCATAGTTTTCGCTTTTATTATTTACGCTAATAAATTTTTGAACAAATATTCGTATACACTCTTTGCTTTATTCCTATTATCTCATTCGTTCATTGCGCTTCATGAACTGATCTTTTGGGGGGCCACTTTCCGAGAGTGGATTTTAGCATTATCTCCTAATTTATTTTTTATTTTTAATTTTTCTTACCTTTTAGATGGTCCTTTAATCTATTTATTTGTGTGTAGTTTGTTCATATCAAACTTTAAATTCACAAGAAAAAAACTTATACACTTCATTCCTGTAATCCTTTTTACTGCTTATATTTTTGTTGCTTTTTGGTTTCTGCAATATTCAGAAAAAGTCAACTTAATCAGAAGTTATGACATTGCCTATAGTTGGCATTATGTATTAATTGATTTGCTAATTAAGAGTGTTCGCATTACTTATGTCATTATCACCTTAAGGTTAGTGAAGCATTATATAAGTCGCGACACCGCACAATCAGCACCACAACGAACGCCTTGGATACAATATATATTAACCATATTTTTAGTCTTGTTGTTATGGGAGTGGTCATTAACAGCAATTAAGGTGTTCGGCCTTAACTCCTCTATCAGCCTTAATTTACTAGAGTTTATTGGTTTAGCCGGCTACTACACTAAATTTGCTTTAGTTAATTTAATAATTTACGTGGTGTTAATGGAAGTAATTAATAAAGGACACTATCAAAAGGTTAAACGGTTGGAATCTGTCAATATGGATCATGTTGAGCGTATAGAAGAGGCAATGAAGCGTGAAAAAATATACCTTAACCCTAACTTATCTTTCGAACGTTTTTCTGAAAAAATGGATATACCAGTCAAAGAACTGTCTTTCACTATTAATAACCATTTTAATATGAACTTTTATGAATATATTAATCAACATCGAATTAGTGAAGCCAAAGAGCGTCTTATCGCCATTGAGAATATCAATAAAAATATTACAGAGATTTTTTATAGCGCCGGCTTTAATAGTAAGTCGGTTTACAATACCTTATTTAAAAAATGCTATAAATGTACTCCTAGTCAATACCGTAAACAAGCATTAGCCAAAAGAGTCAATATTGAGTGAGGGCTAAATACCCTCCTTTAACTTACCTTCTTCATTACTATTTAAAAATTATCCCTTTAAATACACACAAGCGATGTTAGTGCAATTGTGCTTTATGGGAGCATATTTCATTATTTCTTTACCCGCTACAATCCTCTTCCTTTAACATATAATTAAATTTTTATATCAAATTAATAACTCGTTAAAAAATTTTAAATTTTTAGCCATAAAACATCATGCAATTAGACGTTCGTTTGCCAGTAAGAACGTTCTGTGTAGGTTTTTTCAGCTAGAAAAACGCAATTTTAAAGTTTAATTTTTATGATGTAATGGATGAATTTTTTTGATAGATATAAGGCGCTAAAAGTGTTTTGAATTCTCGAAATAGTTCTACATAACTTAATAACTCATCATGATATTAAGTAAAATTTACTAAACGATTTTTGGATAGACAATGAAAATAATAAATAGAAACCCATTTGTTAATTACCGTAAAGTTGTACTTGGGGCATTGCTTGTTGGTTTATGCGCTTGCAGTGAAGAAAGTACCAATGCTGAAATTGATCCGACTCCCCTCCCTCCTCAAGAAGAGCTACCTCTTGTAATTAGTTATTCACAATTAAAGACTAATGGTACCCAATGGCAGAACCAAGAAGATCAGAAAGTAGCGTTACGCGGCATAAACTTAGGTAATTGGTTAGCCATGGAGATGTGGATGTTTGGTTCTGAAGAACCAGTGGGGAGTGACATTAAAGATCAGTGTCGCTTAGAGATAAAGTTAGAAGAACGCTTTGGTTTAGAAGAGAAAAATGCTGTATTAAAGAATCATCGAGATAATTGGATTCAAGAGAGCGATTGGGATCAAATGCAAGCAGCGGGCTTTAATTTGATACGTGTACCTTTTCTTTTTGATTTACTAGAAGACACAAGTGCGCCTCAGACATTAAAAGCCGATGCGTGGCACTATTTAGATCTAGCGATTGCTGAAGCTAAAAAACGTGAGATGTATATTGTTCTTGATTTACACGGCGCTGTTGGCCGACAAGGTGTTGAACAACACACCGGTTGTGCTGAAAAAAATGAATTATGGGATAATGAAGAATACCGTCAACGCACGGCATGGTTATGGGGTGAAATTGCTGAAAAATACAAGGATGAAGTAACAGTTGCTGGTTATGGTTTATTGAACGAACCATGGGGTACAGATTCAGAGACATTAAAAGATTTAATGGTTGAGTTATATCAAAGTATTCGTGCAATTGACGAAAACCATATTGTTATTTTACCATCACATAATGCCGACGGTATTGCTGCTTATGGTAACCCTGTTGATTTAGGCATGAACAATGTTGCCTTTGAATATCACACATACCCTGGAATTTTTGGCTGGGGAGAAATTGGTTATCATGTACATCGTGATTGGTTAACGTGTGGTGAAGGTGGAGACGATGGTGTTTGTTCGCTAGCTCAAACCCTTGTTGATATAGGTGCGCCGTTGTTGATTGGTGAAATGCAGCCATGGACCGGATTAGGTGAGTTAGGCGGAGATATTACCAGAGCAACTTTCGATCGCTTTAATGAACTTGACTGGGCAGCTACAGCTTGGTCATACAAAACAACCTCATTTGCTGGAGGTTTAGGAAATGGACCTTGGGGATTAGTAACTAATGCAGGCGATCAATTACTTACCAAGGCACAAACTTGGACTTGTAACGACTGGGAAAGTACATTTGACAATTCTTGTGATGTTTCATCGAGAAGTACTGTGCCTTTTGTTGGTGAAGGCACTAAAACTATGTATTTAGTTATTAAAACTGGGGCTTTCAATGGAACTGATGTTACTTATGACAATATATCATTAACGAATGATATTACAGGCGACAATATCCTATTAAATGGTGACTTTGGCAGTAATGAAAATTGGACAGAGCTTTCTATATGGGACGACGCGCGCACTTATGATTATAATTATGAAGCCGGTGAATTTGCAGGAAGTGATACCGGAGAAGCATTAAGAATTACTTCACCAACAGGTAATCATAGCTTAATTTATCAAGCCATTGATGTAACAGGTGGTCAGTCATACACTATTACAGGTAAATTTAAAGATAATGGTAGCGCCAACAATGACATGTGGGCAGAAATTTATTTAGTACCTGATATGCCACAAGAATCGGAAGATGTAACGGGGCGAGTATTACCACAAGTTGATGTTCATAATAGCTCTTTAGAAGAAATTAATGCATTTTTCACTTCATTCGGCTCTATGGACTATGTAATTAATCAAGCCGTTTTTGATAGTTTGGTGGCGGATGAAGCTTCTGGTATTTTTGCCAATATTCCAAGTAAAGTGACTAGTATAGAAGTTATTGCTACTGAGTCTGAAAATACATTGTCTTGGGATGCTTCAAGTGACTCCGCGACGGGTTATAAAGTTTATCGTTCAACAACTCCGTCATCAAACTACGTTAATGTTTCAGACGTAGAAGAAACAACATATATTGACAGTAGTATAGAAACTGGCTTGGTTTATTATTATTACATCATTGCCTATAACGATTTAGATGAAGGTTACCCTAGCGATACAGTTTCTACAGGTGAAGCCGTTTTACAAGTACCAGGGAAACTAGAAGCTGAGAACTATACCGCCGCTCATGATGGTATAGAAACCGAAGCAAGTGGAGATACTGATGGTGGTTTTAATATTGGTCACTTTGAACCAGGACGTTGGGTAGATTTTACACTTACTGTCGAAATAGCCGGTGAATATACCGTTGACTTTCGCTTAGCTAGTCAACCAGGTACTGACGGGTTTGAGATACAAGTAGATGGTGTTGCTATAGAGTCTATACCGGTAAATGCAACAGGTGGTTGGCAGACCTATGAAACTAAAACTACGACGTTGACATTGCCCGCTGGTCAAGTAGAACTGAAATTAAACGCAGTAGGCGCAGAGTGGAATTTAAATTGGATTAACTTCACTAAGAATTAGTAATAATCACTTTCTCTATATTTGAACCGATGTGTGTTCTCAATATAGATGGAATGATGTGAGACAAAGCCCCTGTATTTTTATTTAGGGGCTTTTTAATAAAATGCTTACTAATGTTAAGCAACCCCCCTATCTCGCAATGTGCCCCTTAGCGCCCTAGAAACAAAAATTGATACCCTAAATCATATTAATTTAATGTCCTTTTTGGTATTTTCTAAACAAATTATAATTTTTGACTTTATAGATTTCTGATAAAACTTAGAACAATTCTCTTATCTAAAGCAAGGATGATTTGTATCGGTTCAAATGTCGCTAGATAAACCAAGGCTAATGTCTGGTTTCGTATCCTAAGAGGACATAAACCCACCTAATTTTGAGGACTTATTTAGGTCAGCTCTTGATCGAAAATGACTAAAACTTGTGCACTTATAACGAGGGGAGAACCTATGACTGCCGCACGGCTATGCATAACGGTTGAAGCTATGAATATCACGGATAAGATCATTTGAGTAGAAACGACCGATAACTGGATCATACTATCGTGCCTGCATATACAGTAAATGAACTAAGACGCCCTATGCTCTTCTCGCAAATATAGTAAACATATATGTTAGCTGTATTATCGGAAAGTAGGCCTACATTTTCGAATAAGCGTAATGCCTAATGGGCACAACGTTACCTATTTATCTAAACTAGTATTTCTTTATGAGGGGCTATATCACATAATAATTAATAAAAAAGTAAACCCGTCACTTTCAAGTCACAACTTTGTCACAAAATAAAAACCACCAACTTAATTGCTTGATTCTATTAAATAAATAAAATACATTCACGCCCCATTAAGAGGCAAATAATAGTTGGCTAAAATAAGCGACGAAGGAGCAAATAGCCAGCTGTTATTTGTCCTGCTTGAATGGCTTGTTAGTTTTCAACTACGCACACAGTGGAATGATTTATTGAAACAATGTTCCAGCTGCTCATATATATTAGGATTCTTTTCGATATAATCTGCCATCATTTCGAAAAAACCTTCGACATTATTTTTGTCATAAGGCCTAACGTACACTTTAGTTATTACTCTATGTAATATCTCGTTTAGCCACTTTACTCTATTCAATTTTTCTTCATCATCTAATTCGTTATCGCAAAGATAAACTCTAATAGATACGGTCAATGAGTGAGCTAAAACTCGAAAAAAATCGCACCTTTCCACTTCAGAGAAATTTTCGATTTTATCGATATAAATATTGAGACTAATACCAAACTCCTTTTGAAAACTAACGCCCTATTAAGCGGCGCGAAATTGTTGGCTAAAATTGCGAGGAACGAAGCTAGCCAACTGTTTAGCGTCCGTCTTGAATTGCTTGTTATATGCACACTTTACTAGGTTTAATGTAGTCTGTAACTAACTCTATTTTATCGCTTTCATTCAACTTTGCAGGTGAGTTAGGTGTAAACCAAATTGAATTATGATCCATCCAGCATGACGGAAGTTGAAACTCTATTCCAGTCAAATGCATATTTTTAGCAAAGACCATCCAGCAACGTCCAGCAGAGCCATAAGAATGATCCATTACAGTACTAATTTTAATAATATCTCCAGCATTTAATGTTTTGACTCGTTTATAATTTTGTTCGAACCTATGAAGACGAGATGTATTTTGCTTTGTTACCGCAACATGTAAATTATTTGATGCATAAACTTGAATAGGTTTCTCTACTGAGAAGCATTTGTCTATGAGGTTTACAGCAAGGTTTTCATTGGAAACCACTGTTGAACAACCACATAAAAGCAAAATAATGAAAATTGAAAAGTTACGCATAAACTCCCTGTGCATATAACGCCTTACTAAGCGGCGAAAAATAGTTGGCTAAAATTGCGAGGAACGAAGCTAGCCAACTGTTTAGCGTCCGTTTGAGTAACTTGTTATACGTTTTTTAGCTCAAGTGTTTCAAACAATACAGGTAAGCCTGAACCGTCATCGAAACTACAACTTGCTTTGATAGCACTTAATGCTATTTCTTCTGAAGTTTGTTCAGAGTCATATGCATTATGCAAAGCTCCCAAGGCATATCGTCTACCTGATCCTACAGCCCAATATTTATTATATTCATCTACACCACGATAATTATCAAACTCGAAGATACCATTAGGTGACAAAATCAAACCGTTAATCTGCGATGATTCAACAGGTTGATCATCATCCTCACTAGTTTCTATGAAATACTCATCTTTTAATATTTCATGAAGTTTAAGAAGAGATTTAAAAATTGAATTTTTATCTGTAAATTCTAAATCATTAGATTCATCGGAAAAGATATTCTCTAGGATGTTATTGAAATTACCCCAACCAATAATTCCGACATATGAATTTTGATGTTTAAAAAACTTATGATTATGAGTTTTGTTTTCAGGGCAAACTTTTATAGTGCCATCTGTTGATAGTGAATCACATGCAATAGTTGCATATCCGTTTTTTTTAACAACTACCAGTGTACTCATAAAACTCCCTAAACGTATAACGCCCAAATAACAGGCTAAAAATAGTGGGCTAAAATGGAGCGGAGCGAACAGCCCGCTGTTTTTAGTCCTTGTTGATTTGCTTGTTAGGCATACATTAACCGTTGTGTCGGCGAATATGCTTTATTAAACCTGATTCGTTAAATTCTAATGAGACAATATTAGTTTTACTATATTCAATGATTTTATCTAAATGTGCAGGCTTAACTTTACCCATTTCAGTCATTTTTATAAAAACAACATTAGCCCCTACCATAATTTCGTTTATCTCAATATTGCTGTTTATAACTTCATCTTTTAGTTTACCAACCATGTCTGAACGAAGTTTCGATTTATCCGTATACGTAAACTTAAATTTTACATGTTCATCAATGAAATTATCAGACAATAGCGATATATAATGATCTATTTCTTTGGTGGTTGTATTTGGTTGTTGGCGAGCATTTTTGGCTGATACAAATATCTTGGCTTTTTCGATCAACTGTTCTGTCGAAAATTTGTCCTTTGCTAAACTTGAAAAAGATAAAATAAGGGATATAAATACTAAAGTTAATTTTTTCACTGAACTCTCCTTGTATGCCTAACGCCCCACTAAGAGGCAAATAATAGTTGGTTATAATAGAGAGCGAAGCGAACAAAACCAACTGTTATTTGTCCTGCTTGAGTGGCTTGTTATATTTTCTTTAACTCACCAGCACCAAACATATAATAGTGGTCTGGAGCACCTGAGTTTTCAGTGTTATACCAATTATGAACAGTTCTTGTAACAGTTAAAGCTCCAGTATTTTCTTCCGTACGGGCGATAGAAAGCCAAATACGCTCCAACCAATTACCACCATCTTTAGTTAGATAAACATGCCACCCCAACTTATCAGGAACTACTTGTATTTTAGCGTCTGACTTTTTCCAGTCAGTTTTAGATGTATATTTAAAATATACTTCGGTAGATTTCTCTTTAAGAATGATTTTTATACCAATACCTGCTTTATCGCTTCCGTCTTTAATCATTATTTCTAATAACTCTTTAGGTGCACTTTTAACTAAGTATTCACCGACCCATTCTCCTATAATAGGTGAATACTTTTTAATTGATTCTATTTTTTTCGTTACTTCAGGGTTAACTTGAGGTTCTTTAGCAAGAACACTGAATGGCAATAAAAGTAGTAATACTAGAAGTTTCATCTAAAACCTTTTGAAAATATAACGCCCCATTAAGAGGCAAATGATAGTTGGCTAAAATAAGCGACGAAGGAGCAAATAGCCAACTGTTATTTGTCCTGCTTGAGTGGCTTGTTATGTGTATTCAATCACTTGCATGTATTACGCAACGATAAGCTGAACCGAAGCAAACTACAACTAAAGCAGCTAAAGTTATATATAAATTTTGTTCCGTAATAGGCTCTGGATTATTAATACGAACATAATAAGCAATAGGAGCACTTATAACCAATGAAACTGAAATAAGTGAACCCAGCCCGATCACGATACATTTTTTTGTAGGTGGATTATATTTTTCACAATATACTTCAGCGATTTTCATGGTTAACAAAGTAATGCCAACTAAAATTATTTCCATACACTCTCAACTCGACAATACACATAACGCCCCATTAAGAGGCAAATAATGGTTGGCTAAAATAAGCGACGAAGGAGCAAATAGCCAACTGTTATTTGTCCTGCTTGAATGGCTTGTTATAACTCTGTGCACTCAATTGTTCGAGTCTCTAATGCTCGTTCATGCCCAAAAGCCATAAGCGCAATTGTATACTTATTTGGTTCATTATCTTTTGTAACCACTAATAAACCCTGTCCATCCATTTCTTCACGAACCCAATAACCTTTGGAAAATTTATTGTTACTCAGAAATTCACAACTAATTTTTGTATTTTTCAGCTGCATCTGCAACTCGTATGATACACCTTCATGACTTTCAGAGCATGAGATAAGTAAAATACTAATTATTATCAACAATGTTAATTTCATACTCAAAACCTAGAAGGAGTTATAACGCCCCAATAAGAGGCTTTTAATTGTTGGTTATAATGTGAAGCGAAGCGGAACTAACCAACTGTTAAAAGTCCTGCTTGATTGGCTTGTTAGCAGAAGCGTTAATTAAGAACACTAAAACCAACAAAAATATAAATAGTAAATTGATGGAAGTGAGAAACAATAAACACCGCACCACTTCGCCACAAAACACGATTGATAAACAATAACAAAAAATGATTACCGATCAATATAAAAACATAAATTAACCCAATCAAAGATAGGAAAGCAAAAAATTCCAATCCTTTAAGCTAAAATATCAAGTTAGCCAAAACACTTTAAAAATAGAACAAGTGGTGCCTGCTAACGCCCATATTAAGCGGCAAAAATTAGTTGGCTAAAATGTTGAACGAAGTGAAAACAGCCAACTGTTTTTTGTCCGTTTGAATTGCTTGTTAGGTTAAATTTATTATAGAACCAA
>Ga0209495_1003189_pt1 | contig 10255 bp, 6 predicted proteins | sample EN1Hudsemesocosm_FD_184629 | JGI IMG/M metagenome (GOLD analysis project Ga0209495, IMG submission 184629) | Methane-oxidizing microbial communities from mesocosms in the Hudson Canyon - EN1E Hudson Canyon (SPAdes) (version 2) | ecosystem: Environmental > Aquatic > Marine > Cold seeps | place... | reverse complement strand
TTTTTTCAAAGATACAAAATGCTAAAACAAAAACAGGGAAGTTAGAGTCAATGTGATCTAGGTTATGATCACCCGCTTCATCAACGTAGACAATATAATCACTATATTCTATTGAGTTATTCATGTATGTTGCTGTTAGGCTTGTTTTTTATTTGTTTCATTTTGGTAGAGCCTATTTTCTAACTCGCTAATGGCATCATTATAGTGCTGCGGCCCACCAAAGGCTTTTTTGGCAATTTCTAAGGGGCGGCCAAAAGGGACAATGGTATTTGCTTTTAAGGCATCTTTGCCTTCGATGGCTTTTACGCCTTCATCCGCATAGCCGTCTAATAACGCGTCTAAGACCTTTTGTGCGGTTTCTGAATATTGGGTAAAGTAATTTCTTTTCTTAACGTTATTTGCACGTTCTTGTCGGGTTAAGGGTGGTTGATCAAAGGCAACGTGGCAAATTAAATCAAAGGGATCTAAGTTTTTGTTCGCATCTTGTTCTAAAGCTTCCCAGATAACACCTTCTGCGGCGAGTTCATCAATAATGACTTGTTTACGTTCAGCAGATTGCCATTTACGGGTGAAATCATCGAGTGAGGTAAATTGTTTTTTGATGGTATTACGGGTGTAATCTTTAAAGGATTCGGTGACTAGTTTTCCGTCGGTATCGTAGTACTGTACGCGTTCAGCTAGTTTCTTAACGGTAACGCCGGCAATATGGAATTTAATATAAGGTGTTGTTTCGTCTTCTCTCCATGCTTCACTGGATTCGCCAGAGCCAAATTCTGTGCCGTCAGCCGGTTTATAGTCAGACTCTGGCTCATTCACTTCGGACTGATCTTCTTCTGAGCTTTCCTCATTATTACCATTAAGCTCATCGATAAAGTCGGGATTGTCTTCATCTATAATAGTGCCTGGGGTGGTGTCGAGAATTTTTTCAGGAATACCGTCAAAGTTTTTATCAGCAAATAATTCGGTGGCTTTTTTGAAATCTAAAATGGTAAACCATAGCTTATTATATTTATCGTCTATGCGTGTACCCCGTCCGATAACCTGTTTAAACTTGGTCATGGATTGAATGTTTTGATCCAGTACGATTAGTTTGCAGGTTTTGGCATCTACACCCGTACTCATGAGTTCGGAGGTGGTGACAATAACAGGGTAGGCTTTTTTAGGATTAATAAAGTTATCCAATTGCGCTTTGCCTATTTCATCGTCGCCCGTAATTTTCATCACGTATTTATCATTTTTAGCGACTTGCTCAGGGTTTAAATTAATTAAAGCACGACGCATACGGTCGGCATGATCGATGTCGTTACAAAAGACAATGGTTTTCGCCATTGGGTCGGTGCGTTTTAAATAACTGGTAATGGTTTGTGCGACTAATTGGGTGCGCTCATCGATCACTAATGTACGGTCGAAATCTTTTTGATTAAAGATACGATCTTCAATAATATTACCGTTTTTATCGGTTTGATTTTTAGTCGGTCGCCAGCCTTGTAGATCAATATCAATATCGACTCTCACCACCTTATAAGGGGCTAAAAATCCATCTTCTATGCCTTCCTTTAATGAGTAGGTATATATTGGATCACCAAAATAATCGCTATTAGACACTTCTTTAGTTTCTTTGGGTGTTGCGGTTAGGCCTATTTGCGTTGCGGAACTAAAATATTCCAGAATTTCACGCCAAGCACTGTCTTCAGCGGCACTACCTCGATGGCACTCATCAATAATAATTAAATCAAAGAAATCTTTACCGACATTTTTATAGGCTTTTTGTTCTTCTTCAGGGCCTGTTAAGGCTTGATATAAGGCGAGATGAATTTCAAAAGCAGGATCAACAGTACGGCCTGTCACTTTGGTCATAGCGGAACCAAAAGGTTCAAAATCATTAATACGGGTTTGATCGACTAAAATATTACGGTCTGCTAAAAATAAAATACGTTTTTTCTGCCGTGCTTTCCATAAACGCCAGATGATTTGAAAAGCAGTATAGGTTTTACCTGTGCCCGTTGCCATCACTAATAGCATACGGTTTTTACCCAGTGAGACCGCTTCTATGGTTTTGTTAATAGCCTGTAATTGGTAATAGCGCGGCGTTTTACCACTGCCATCATCATGGTAATCCTGAGTGATTAATGGCAGCTGAGCGGCTGTATAGCCACGATAAGCGCAATACTTTTGCCAGAGTTGTTCGGGGGTAGGGAAGTCAGCCAATTGGATTTCTGTTTCCAGTTGGCTTGTATTGGTTTTGTCATGAAAGATAAATCCATCGCCATTGGAAGCGAACACAAAAGGAACTTCTAATAAACGCGCATAATCCAAACCTTGCTGCATGCCTTTACCGATTTCATGCTTATTGGCTTTGGCTTCAATAACAGCGAGCGGTAGGTTAGGTTTATGGTAGAGGACAATATCAGCGGACTTTACTGTTTTACGCATACCCAGTTGACCACGAACTATCACTTTACCATCACGTAATTTAACTTCTTGGCGGATCTGGGTCATTAAATTCCAGCCTGATTTTTGAACTGCTGGCATGATGAATTTGGTGATGATGTCAGTTTCGCTGAGATTTTTTTTGTCCATTTTTGTAGTCCTTTACGTTTACTGAGCTGCTTAATCTACTAATGATAACTGATAGTGTCAGGAGATGTTAGTTGTATGTAATAAGTGCTAAGTAAAAGGTCAAAGAATGGAGGTCTTTAATCTTTTTTCGATATTGATTATTTTATTTTAGGCCGATATTATGTAGTCCATATAGTTGACCGTTATAATTTGTCTTTTGAATTTTTGTAGGGAACCAGTAATGTCTAAGAATAGCAGAGGCACCGGAGGGAGTAGTCAGGGTGAGGAAGGTATATGTAAGGATAAAAAACTATCTCATACTGCTGATCAATTTGATATTAATTTAAGTGACTTAACTCTTGATGATTTGGTTGTTCAATTCCAGGAAGTTGATAGGCAGTACCACCTGATTAAAGGAAAAATATTGCTAGAAGCCCGACGACGATTTAAATCAGATCAAGAATTTGGTAAATGGGTTGCCAGTCACTCATTATGTGTGGGTACTCAACAAACGCGGAATAGATTAATTCATCTTGCTGAATTTTTTGATGGTGATCGTGATATGGCAGGCATTTCACTAACAGCAGCATATGAAATAAGTGCGCCGGTTAATCGTAAAGTCGCTCCAGAAGTTTATGAGCAAGCTTACGATAATAATCTATCGGTTAAAGCGGTAAAAGACTTGTTTAGCAATACTAAACAAGAAGTGGATATATCGGCCAAGACAGAAGGTGATAAGAGATCCACAAAAAAAACACAGGTCCAAAACGGTGAGAAATATGAAGATGAGGTATATTTAATGGCCGTTAAAGTAGCTGAAGAAACAATGAAAAATAAAACAAATAAATATAAAATTGATGTATTAAAAAGGTCGATTCAATATTTAGAGCAACTCTAAGTTCCTTGTTTAGAGAATGTCCTTCTAGGGTTTTCTTCTAATGAGTGTTCAGTGATTTAGGATTAGCGCTTACTTTTTCAATTTTTAGGCTCTTCTAGTAAACTAATATTCAGAGGAGCTTTGTCCATAAAAAGAGCCGGCTCGGTGTTATGCTGTCGAGCGACCATCTGAGCATAAGCTAAAGATTCTCGCTCACTATTTACTCCGAAAACGATCTAAATCAAGTACATCTGTCGCGGCTGCTTCTTCTTTTTTAGCAGCTACAGCTCTTGCTTTGATAAGTGGTGTTTCTTTTTCGAATAGGATTGGATCGATATTGTTCTGCCGAGAAATCAAAGCAGCATAAGCTAGACGCTCACGCTCATGATCTAGTTCCTGTTCAAGGGAAATGATTTTTTGTTTAAGTATAGAGATCTCTTGGTCTTTTTTACTGAGTTTGCTTGTTTCGAGATCGTAGTCCGTTTGTTTATTCTTGTACTTATTAACGAGTTTGCTAACTCGTTCGTGCTCAGACTTGAACTCTGCATTACGCCACATGGTTGGCTTTGATATGCCTAGCTCAGACACTAAATAAGCCCATGAAAACCCAGAGGGGTCTATTACTTTTCGCTCAAATTGAGATAGGAGCTGAAACGCTTCACTCCATTTTTCTTTGCTAACAGCCATTACTAATCACCTCCGCATTGAAAAGGGCAGTCATCAGGTTGAGAGCCATCATTAAAGGGTATAAACTCTAGTTCCGATGTCTTATTGCTGATAAGGTTAGTTGCGAGTTTTATAACTGTTTCAGCATTGTCGAATAGTTTGATTTTTGCGCGTAAATGTTGATCGATAGATATATTGTTAGTTTTATCTTTAAGCTGAACTAATCGTTCAATCTCATGGCGAGTTTCATCTCTAATACCTTGAATTATGGGTAGTGATGTCGGGTCCTCTAAGTCGATAACTAGCTTCTTGCACCCCGAACCATCATTACCGATTAAGCAACGAAGGTGATACTGGCATGGGTTAATTTCTAGTGACTGAGTGCAGTAACCGCAGGGGGTATGACTGATAGTTTGTAGCTCCTTATCAAGTACCTCTTCAATGATTTCAGCTCCTACATTTTTTTGCTTCAATTCTGCGATTTTTGCGGGTATATGACCAATGAATCTTTCACTTTTCTCAGCCATTGCTGCACCGACGATCTTTGCTCTCTCCGTGCCTGTATTGTGATCGTAGTGTTTGCCTTGTTCGTCTTTACGCCCCATAAGCTTGTTCACTAAAGACTTTGAAGCACCGGATCTGAATAAGCTGGTTGTCCGCCAATGTCGCCCTTGGTGTGATTGCCATGCTTTGGTTAGTTCTCCGTCATCATCGATACCGTACCTTTCAAAAGCACTTGGATAACGATCGTTGCCTCGGAAGAAGTAGTAGATAGCATTGAAGTCGAGAACTTCGGGAATGAAACTGACTGATACACTTGTTGACGTGAGCTGCATCGGGCGCAAAAATAAATAATCAGAGACTTTCTGTTCTGCTTTGAATGATTTCGAGCTAATGGTTGTTGCAGGAAGCATGCATTCATCAAAATCAGTCGATAAGTCATGAAGAGCTGCAATAGATTCCTCAATTTCTACATCGTTTAGTTTATTAATTTCAGCCTGATTTCGCTCAAAAAATCGGGATAAAGCATAACGGCTAATTGAATCAATTTTGATGGCATAACCCGTGGTTACAGAGTATTCGACTGGGCTGTTTGGGTTAGCTGAAAGGTCAACTTTTGTTGCTATTTTTTTCTTGGTTGATAGGTCCAAATGTTTGTTTCGAGCAACTATTCGAGGAGCGTCATATATGAATGGTAATTCAGGGAAGTATCGCTTTAAATCTGACACGCTAATTTCACCTTCTTCAAGCAAGCCAAGGCCGTATTTTGTAAGCATCGCTGTAGCTTGCAGTCTGGACATTGCGGTCGGTGCTCGACCTTTTCCTGCATATGCTCCAGGATCGAATGTGTAGCAAGTTGCAGAGCTGCCGCTTAACTCTTCGGTTAATGAGAATATTTCTTTGTCTCGGCCATGCTCCCTGCGTATGGGCTTGTTATGAAGAATGCTTAAGAATTCTTGCTCTGTTAAGTGTTCAGAACGAAGTTGGACCTGTTTGTCGATGAAGTTGAGGATTGCTTGGCCTGTTACGGTGTAGCTATTTTTCCTTTTTCCTAGGGGAGTCACAGTCAATTCAAAATCCCATTTTACATAGGCCTTTACCTTGTCAGGGGTACTCTTAGCCGTACTAAAAATAGGTAGTATTTCGGCCAATTCCCCCAGTGTGTAACTGTCATTAGGGGCAACTGTGCGCTTAAGTTTCCATGCGTTGATAGAGTTTGATTTCTGAATATCCAAAAATATTTTAAGTCTACTTAGCAGCTCATCAATATTGCTTTTTCTAGCTGCTTTATATTTATTTAAGGCGCTTGTGATGTAATTATTTGTTCCATTCGTTTCTAGCTGAACTGCGTATGCTCGAACGTCCGCTGTCAGTGCAATTATCTTCTCGTGGACTTCTCTAATTAATTCACACCAATCACCCAGTACGAAGCGTGGAATTGGCTCTGAGCCTTTTTCAGTCCAGACACGGCACATCAATTTTCCTTCATGCTCAAACAAACAATCCTTGGATAGGCGTACAACTTCGCCGATTCGAAGTCCAATGCCGTATTGAAACGCTTGCGTGTATATACAGAGTAAGTCGCGCTTATATTGTAGTGATTTGTCGCTTCCCGCTTCTACAGCGTGTTTAAGTGCGATAATTGATCGTATTAGCTCAGGCTCAGGCATGCGTGATTTAATGGCTTCAAATTCTTCGCTTTCACCATTTTTAGTGATAATTAATTGAGTTTTTAGCGTGTCGATGTGTGTTGGAAGCGCATGTTCATCAATCAAAAAACTGATGTAACTATTCAGGTCATTCAGAGCGCTGTAATTTGTAGTGCTATTCGCAAGCTCATTGTAAATTAAGGTATAGGTGCTGTTAGTAACCTCAGTGATTGAGCTGATACGTGCCTGTTGTAGATTCCGACCAACGGCTACAAGCCCTTTTAGTCTCGAATGAGAAAGGGGGTTACTTCGAATTCTAGTTCTCCACATGTTGGATATGACAAAGGCTTTTACAGTATCACTGACAAAGTTATTAAAAGGCTCTCCTTTTGGCTTCATTTTAAAGAAGAGACTCTGGCCTTGGTGCTGCCAAACATCGCTACTGAATTTTTGTCCTTTAAAGGTGTCAAGTTGCGTGAAGTGTTCTTCGGCTACATTGGTAATTCGTTGAATGTTTTCAACGAAGGATAGCTCTCGCTTGTTGGATAGGTTCGCAATGTTACTCATTCGTGTATACCTCTAATTGAGAAAGAGCGATTCTGTCTGATTCATCTTGAATTGAAAAAACCTGTTCACCTTCTGCGTAGGCAACCGCTGCTGTACATCCAGCAATTGCTTCGTCAAATTGATGAGCGACTGACCTGTTGGAAACCTGAGCAGTTTGCTCTGCGCGTTCTTTTAATGATTTCAGTGCTTTCTTGTGTCCCTTTACATCATTGTTAGGACAGAATTTGTCGCACTGATAACAGGCTACCGCAGGCTCCAATGTACAAGGTGAGCCTTTCTGGCATTTACCGATGGTGATAGCGGTATTCGGCTCTACAACATCAATGTCGTAGATATTTCCTTTTATTGTTTCTTTAGTCCAAGCTGCTGTGAAGAACTTATTCTCAATGCGGTCTAGAGTAGATTCTTCGAGTATTTCAAACATCTCGTGTGTGTAGTGGAAATAATGCTTAACGCTTCCAGTTACGGAGTGATCGAGGAGATTGGCAACTTCGAACTCTGACAGCCCATTGGTAACAGCATTAGTACCAAGTGTGTATCGGAAACGATAAGCATTCATCTTGAATGGACGACCCGTTCGAGGGCTTAAAGGAAGTGTTTTGGCGATACAGTCGAGTCGATAATCGATTCCACTAGGTGCTGCATGGTGGGTGATATCTTCCCAACCAACGTCGCTATAAAGCTGACTTTGAAGGTGGGTGTTGGTAATGCGTTTATTGGTATCTGAATAACTGTTTCGAGTCAGAATATACGGATGATTAGGGTTGTCACTGTAGTAGTAAGAATGTCTACGCATAATCAGGGGAGAATTATCTAGATCGTAATTAAACTGTGCTGCCGGTTGTGAATAGACTTGTCGGTGTATCTCAATCAGATTTCTGAGTATTTCAGCTAATTCATCGCTGACTAGGCGTTCTGTAAATTCGGTTCGGCGGTGCTGGTTGCGTTGCTTGACACGAGGAATACGGAGGTATGCGAGTCCAATATTGTTATCGACGATGAAATCAGATTGCTTTAAAAGAGAAATCTGTATCGGGCGTAGTCCAAACTCCAAACACAATTTCAAAACCGCTCGATCTTCGAGGTGCAGGTCAGGATCGAGTGCTGCCTTTTGAAGAATACATAACTCTTCGCGGACGAATGGGCCGTTTTCTGCATCTAGGCTGTACAGGGATAAGTAAGCGTTTTGATTGCCGCCGTAAACAAGATTTAGAATTTCTTCTGAAAGATCTAAATCTAACCCTTGAACCTCGTAGGCGATTAGCCAGCGAATTAAATTCCTGATTGGTGAGATGTCTTTTTTACCTTTACGGCTTGAGTCAAGAACGGCCTCACTCAGAGCATCATTTATGTTCTGAGAATCATGGTAAGTATCGATAAATAGGGAGATGTATTTTTCGTAAATAGCCACAGTTTTTGGCATGTAGCGTTCAATAATACTTGTTAAAAAAGGACGCATTACACGGTCTAGTTCATCATCATCAGATAGCCATTGCCGTGGATGAATAGTGACTGGCACACCATTGGTATCGAGGATTATCACTTCAGATAAGAAGTTGTTCTCTGTCGCTAGTTCGATACGCAAACCCAAACGTGTTTGAGCAAAGCGATGGTTTGGTGGTATCTGCTGATCTTCTAAAATTAATACATCATGGGTAACACTAGACATCAATGGTTTCCTCCGACAAAATATTGGATTGAATTCGACTTTGTAACTCAGCTACACGCGCTTGTATTGAGCCTTTTGGATAGTGTGCGACCATTGCTGATCCTGCTGACCAGCCACCTGCATATTCTTGCATAGTATTCTTTATCTGTTGTTTTCGCATCGGCCCCATATCCTTAAATTGATCATCAAGAGATGTATTAAGAATGTCGTGGAAGGTGTTCCGAAGAATGTGTGGCGTTAGCTTTCCTTTGAACTTTGGATGAACTTTAATTAGTTCACCAACAATATGGTTAGGCGTTATTGGGTGAAGGGGTTGTCCATCTCGGTTTGAGAGGAATAAGTATTCATTTTTGTTAGCATCTTTAAATTTAGGTCGAATTTTCGTGATGTAGTATTCAAAAATTTCAACTAGTTCAGGGCTTAGAGAAACCTTACGCCCCTTCGTTTTTACACTAGGAATCTCTTTGCGAGGGTAGCCGTCGAAAGTTCGGTCACGCTTAACGATTTCAAAATACTTCTCGGCTGCTTCGTTTCCAGTTAGCTGGAAGTCACGAATTCTTAAACCAAGTGTCTCACCTTTCCGGTTCCCTCCCAAAATTAACGTAAGGAGTAGGCAGTAGTTTCGCCAGCGAGTTTTCTGAGATTTGAAGGGGTTGAGAATATTTTCTTCATTTGGATCAATTGCTGCAAAAAATAGAACTTGTAGCTCAGGCGATAAACCGATTCGTTCTTTGGTTTTTCCGTTATGAGGACTTCGTTTGTTTATTTCAAAGCCTTTTTTCATACCTTCTAGGGCAATGCGGGATGCCTGAAGTTTCTTTGGGTCAGTGACACGACTCTGGTAGAAGTTGAATAAGAATTCGATAAAGCGTTGTGATGTTGAAAAATAGTGTTTGAAGGTTGCCTGAGATACTAGTTCGAAGGTATCCAAGTGCGTGGCTAGATAAGCGTGAAGGGATTCAATTTCACCGATCTGTAAACGATCTAATTTTGCGAGCCGAGTTACAATATCGATTTTTTTATCTATGAAGAATGCATAGAGCTTTCTGATTGCCCTCGCTTCACGGTCTAGCGTTTTGAGGCTCAACCCGTTGTTGTAGCGCTGTAGTAAGTAGGATGCACTGATCATGTCTAGCTGGTTATCAATAACTACTAACGGAAAAGATGCGCCATTCAAGTGTTTAAATTGTGTCTTCTTTACTCTAATCGAGGTATTCAAATTGCAATCCTAATCTGAAACGAATAAATTATGCTACGACTATGATTGTAATGAGTTTAAGGTATTTATCAAGGTATTTTGAAACTTTTTTTATTTGCTAGGATAATGCACTTAACTCTGAAAAGAATGAAACGAATGTGACTGAAGGTTATTTTGTTTAAGTTTCAATAAAAACGGGGCATATAGCCCCGTTTTTGATAGAATGAAACAATTAATAATCATTCGCTACCCTTAACCCACGGCGGCACCCAGTTTGAAAATAGGTAGGTACATCGCAACAATTAAGCCACCAACAAGCACCCCAAGAATACACATAATAAAGGGTTCCATTAAACTACTTAGGTTATCAACTAAATTGTCGACTTCCTCTTCGTAGAAATCGGCAACTTTATCTAACATTTTATCGATAGAGCCTGACTCCTCACCAATAGCGAGCATTTGTACCACCATATGAGGGAAGAGTTGAGTTTGAATCATGGCATATTGAAGTCGTTGTCCTGTGGCGATTTCTTCGCGCATTTGCATAACCGCGGTGTAATAAACGATAT
>Ga0209495_1003188_pt1 | contig 10256 bp, 7 predicted proteins | sample EN1Hudsemesocosm_FD_184629 | JGI IMG/M metagenome (GOLD analysis project Ga0209495, IMG submission 184629) | Methane-oxidizing microbial communities from mesocosms in the Hudson Canyon - EN1E Hudson Canyon (SPAdes) (version 2) | ecosystem: Environmental > Aquatic > Marine > Cold seeps | place... | reverse complement strand
CAAAGCCTTTTGTGCCCAATCGATAAGGAAAACATTTTTGAAGCCTAATTGAATTAAATATTCTGCTTCGTAAGCATTTCCACATCCAGGAATAAGAATTTTGAGATTTTTGTTTTCAAGCTGATCAAAATACTCTTTTAATGGTGTTGATATATGTCCAATATCCCAACCTATATCATTGTAGTGATAGCGTTCATTCCAAATGTCTTTGCTGAGTTGAATCATCTTAATTATTTCAAAGCCTCAAATAAAATCTCAATTGGATGTAAGGCTTCTCTCTGCGTACCATCTTTAATCTGATGTCTACAACTTGTTCCAGGAGCACAAATAATTGAGGTTTTAGGTTCTTTTCTAAGGGTTGGGAAAAGTATCAATTCACCAATTTTCATGGAGACTTCGTAATGCTCTTCTTCGTAACCAAAAGAACCCGCCATACCACAACATCCCGAAGGGATGATTTGAACTATATAGTTTTTAGGCAGTCCTAATACTATTTTAGAAGGCACTAAAGAGGATAAAGTTTTTTGATGACAGTGTCCGTGAAGACGTACATGTTCTGTTTTGTCGGTAAAGCTAGAAGAGGTGATTTTCCCTGCTTCTATTTCTCTAGCCAAAAACTCCTCTATGGTTAAGGTATACTTCGCTAAATATTGAGCGCTTTTTTGATCGTCTACTAAATCCAAATATTCATCGCGCAGTGTTAAAATTGCCGAGGGCTCAAGACCTACAAGAGGATGTTCTTCTGAAACCAGTGTCGAAAGAAGGCTTACATTTTTTTGAGCAAGATTTTTCGCCTCTGCAAGAAATCCTTTAGAGATAAAAGTTCGACCACTTTCTTCGTGCTTAGGAATCACAACCTCGTAGCCTAAAGAATTCAGTAGATTAATCGTTGTTATTCCTATATGCGTATCGTTGTAATTGGTGAACTCATCATTAAATAGATACAATTTTCCATTAATGAAATCGCCTTTTTGAGCATTGTTTTTATACCATTTCGCAAGTGTTGTTTCATGTAACAATGGCATTTCTCTTTTCTTAGCTACACCCATCATCTTCTTAGCTATCGCAGAGGTGATGGCATTCTTCATAAAGAAGTTATATAAGCCAGGAACTAAAGCCGCGATTTTGTTACTGCTCGTAACATTGGCAAATAACTTAGCTCTTAAAGGAGCGCCTTTTTCTTTGTAATTCTGATAAGTATATTCGGCTTTCAGCTTCGCCATATCCACATTAGATGGACATTCGGATTTACAGCCTTTACACGAAATACAAAGATCCATTACCTCTTTAATCTCTTCGTTTTGGAAGGGCTTTTCTTGAGTCGTATCACTTAAGACTTCTCTTAGAATATTAGCTCTAGCACGCGTAGTATGTTTTTCTTCGCGCGTTGCCATATAACTCGGACACATGGTTCCGCCAGATAATTCTGTTTTTCGGCAATCTCCCGATCCATTACATTTTTCAGCGGCACGTAGCATCCCCTTATCTTTGCTAAAGCTAAAAGCAGTATCAAATTCTGGAGTGCTATAACCTGGCATATACCTTAGGAAAGTATTCATAGACGGCGTGTCTACAATTTTCCCGGGATTAAAAATCCCTTTTGGATCCCAAGTGCTTTTGATGTCTTTACAATGTTGGTAGTTTTTCTCACCAATCATAAAAGGAATATACTCTCCTCTCAAGCGACCATCGCCGTGCTCGCCACTCAAAGAACCTTTGTATTCTTTTACCAAGTGAGCAATGTCTGTAGCAATAGTTTTAAAGAGTTGATTTCCATCCTCGGTTTTTAAATCGATGATTGGACGCAGATGAAGCTCACCTGTTGCTGCGTGCGCATAATGTACACAGTAGAGGTTTCTCTGTTCTAGAATCTTATTGAAATCTTCAATAAAAGCAGGCAAGTCATTAACATCAACTGCAGTGTCTTCTATAACAGCTACGGCTTTAGCATCTCCTGGAATATTAGACAATAGACCTAAGCCTGCTTTTCGTAAAGTCCATACTTTATTTATGTCATCGCCTTTTATAACAGGGAAGTGATGACCGAGTTTTACATCTTCGAAATGTGCGAGGCAATCTGCAATAACTTTAGTTAACTTTTCTGCTGATTCTTCTACAAATTCAACGACTAAAATAGCTTTCGGATCTCCTTTTACGAAGAAACGATTTTGCTGCTGCTCTCTGTTTTCTTTTGTGCAATCAAGAATAAAATGATCAATGAGCTCGCAGGCAGTAGGCTTAAATTTCAGGGCTTCTAAATTCCCTTTTAAAGACTCGTTTATAGAGTCGAAATGCATACATATTACCCCTTGATGTTCGGTGGGTGCAGGAACTAAACTGAGTTTTAATTCTGTGGTAAAAGCCAATGTCCCTTCAGATCCAGCCAATAATTTACAGAAGTTGAATTGTTCTTCAGAGTTTGTAAATGGACTAGAATCTGCAAGTAAATCTATAGCGTAACCCGTATTTCTACGAGGGATACTTTTCTTGGGGAATTCCTTTTCTATTTCAGTTCTATTCTCTTCGCTAGAAAATAGATGTTTTGCGTGTTTGTAGATGTTGGTTTCAAGCTCAGAAACAGTTCCTATACCATTTGCTTTGGCTTCAAACTCTTCGTTACTCAATGCCTTGAACTCAGTTTCGTTTCCATCGGCAAGAATCACTCTGATCGACAATAAATGCTCGCGAGCAGACCCATAAATAACCGATCTCGATCCGCAAGAGTTATTCCCTACCATTCCACCAATCATACATCGGTTTGAGGTAGAAGTTTCGGGACCGTAAAAAAGCCCGAATTGTTTAAGGTGAAGATTAAGTTCATCGCGGATTACTCCAGGCTGAACTATCGCAAAACCTTCTTCTTTATTGACTTCTACAATATGACGAAACTCTTCCGAAATGTCAACGATGATTCCACTTCCCACAACCTGTCCAGCTAAAGAGGTCCCTGCAGCTCTAGGAATAATAGAAATCGATTCTTCGTTTGCAAAACAAATGAGTTCTAATAAATCCTCTTTGGTTTTAGGAATAGCAACTGCTAAGGGCATTTCTTTATAAGCTGAGGCATCCGTAGCGTAGAGTTTACGCATGGTCTCGTCGAAATAAAACTTCCCTTGAATTTGCTTTGCTAAAGCTGCGAGTTTACTGTGTGTCAAAAGTGGTAGGTTAAAATTGAAAGTTGAAAGTTAAAGATTTTAAGCTTCTAGCTTTAACAATTTATGGCAAAAAAAAGGTTAAAAGTTGAAGCTAACCTTTCAATCTTAAACTTATCTATTGCTGTACTAAATCTGTACTCTCGAAAATCTTATCTGCTGAAGCAGCGATGAATCCATTGTAAAGCTCACCGTTTTCCATAGCGTAACGTCTAGCAAATTCGTAGTAACAAGTCGTTACCGTATGCTTACCTTCGATGAAGTCTAGTTCTCTAGCATCTGCAAGAATACTCGATTGCTCAAGTAGTTGCTCTGGAGTTCCTTTAATCTCTCCACCAGAAATATTCATCTTGAAATCGTTCTCTTTGATGAATTCGTTTACCTCTTCTAAGCCTTTAAATTGCTCAAATTGGTTCACGAAAACAGTAAAGTGATTGGCACAGAAACCACAGATGTACATCCAAGCGGCGTATTCTGATTCAGCTCTTAAGGTTTCGTAGATTGTATAAGAAGGTTGTCCCCAAACTCTTCCTTTGAATAGTAAGTTTTTGTCTTCAAATACTGAAGAATCTACAGCGTCTAAAGTTGATTTAATTAAGCGTTGCGCTTCTAAAGAAATTTCTTCAAGCTTTAATTCGCTTATGAAAATCTTTGGTGCTTTAGCATCTGTTGCATGTTGAAAGTGACGCGCAAACAATTTCTTTGCTTTAAACTCATACTCACCACAAGGCTCGTATCCAGCAGCCAGAAATGGTTTTGCTAAAACATCGATATTTACTCTAGGATCGTTGAATGTTCTGATCGCAATGTGATCGTTTTCAACCTCTCCTTCTACCATGTTGTTGAATAAATCGTAAACTTTTTTTGCTGAAGGTGTAATCTCAATATACCCTTCCCACAAACGTGCTAAAATCTCTTCTTTGTTCATTTCTAGATGTTAATTTAATCTACAGCAAAAATAGTTAGATTGATTCTGATATAGTATCAATTTAAGGTTAATTATTTGTTATGGCTTATTTTTGTGTTAATTTGATTATATTTAAATTGATATTGATAAATATAACTTAAAACAATGCTTGCATGCAGTTAATTAATCAACTTGATTTTGTAGATAAGGAGATTTTAAGGCTTTTAAAGTCCGATTCTCGACAATCGTATGTGGAAATTGCAAAAGAACTTAATGTTTCTAACTCATTGATTCATCAGCGAATAGCTAAGATGAAAGGAAGTGGTTTGATAAAAAATGCCACTTTAACTTTAGATGAAAAGTTGTTAGGTTACGGAGCTTGTTCTTTTACTGGAATCGTTTTAAAAGAAGCGCATTACGCACAAAAGGTGGTGGAGGAGTTAGAACTGATTCCAGAAGTCGTTGAATGTGATTTCGTTTCGGGTAAGTATGCGGTTTTCGTAAAAGTATTTGCGGCAAATAACGAACATATGCGCGAAGTACTTTACGAGAAAATCCATCAAATTAAAGGAGTTTCGGGTACAGATACTTTTATTTCCTTTGGTGCACAATTTAATCGAACGGTGCCTATTGTATGATTTAGTTGTTAGTTCACTGTTATTAGTTGTTGGTAGATTGTCACTCTGTCCCGATTGCTAATGGGATTGTCGAAGAATTTGATTGAACAAATGTGTCTTTCGACAGGCTCATGATTACATTTTATCCCGATACCTATCAGGATATCAAATTTTTCAATTTTTAAGCTTCAAATTTCAATCTTTAATCGATTGCATTTAAAAGAACAATTGTATTTTTGTGCTGCACTTTAATAAAAACAAGATAAAGAGCATTCCATGGAAAAATATGATGTAGCCGTAATAGGTTCCGGTCCCGGAGGATATGTAGCTGCAATTCGTTGCGCACAGTTAGGCTTGAAAACTGCCATAATTGAAAAGTATAACACTTTAGGAGGTACTTGCTTAAACGTAGGTTGTATTCCTTCTAAGGCTTTATTGGACTCTTCGGAACACTTTCATAATGCAAAACACAGTTTTGCAGATCACGGTATCGAGATTGATGCGCTAAAAATTAATGTTTCTCAATTGATGAAGCGTAAGAATGAGGTTATCGAGCAAACTTGTGGTGGTATTGACTTCTTAATGAAGAAGAACAAAATTGATGTTATTCAAGGATGGGCTTCTTTTGCCGATGCGACACACATTAATATTGCTAAAGAAGATGGCGATATTCAGATTGAAGCTGCAAAAACAATTATTGCAACCGGGTCTAAGCCTTCATCACTTCCATTTATCTCTATCGATAAAGAAAGAGTGATTACTTCTACCGAAGCTTTAAATTTAACTGAAGTACCTAAGCGATTAATTGTTATTGGTGGTGGTGTTATCGGATTGGAGTTAGGTTCTGTTTACGGACGGTTAGGTTCTGAAGTAACTGTTATTGAATATGCTGATTCTTTAATTCCTACAATGGATAAAGCTTTGGGTAAGGAATTACGCAAAGTATTAAAGAAAGACTTGAAATTTGACATCAACCTAAACTGCGGCGTTACTGCTGTAGAGCGTAATGGTGATGAGGTTGTTGTGAAAGCAACGAATAAGAAGGGTGAGGAAGAAGTGTTTACGGCTGATTACTGTTTGGTATCTGTTGGTCGTCGTGCTTTTACTGATAAATTAGGCTTAGAAAATGCTGACGTAAAAGTTGACGAGAGAGGTTGTATTGATGTGAATGAGCATTTGCAAACTTCATCGGCTAATATTTTCGCTATTGGTGATGTTGTTCGTGGAGCAATGTTAGCACATAAAGCTGAAGAAGAAGGTGTATTTGTTGCTGAGTTTATGGCTGGCGAAAAACCTCATATGAATTACGATTTAATTCCGGGTGTAGTTTACACTTGGCCTGAAGTTGCTGCTGTAGGTAAAACTGAAGAGCAATTAAAAGCTGAAGGAATAAAATATAAAGCAGGTTCATTCCCGTTTAAAGCTTCTGGTAGAGCTAGAGCTTCTAACGATACCGATGGTTTTGTGAAAGTATTAGCAGATGCGAATACCGACGAAATTTTAGGAGTACACATGATTGGGCCTCGTGCTGCAGATATGATTGCTGAGGCTGTGGTAGCAATGGAGTACAGAGCTTCTGCTGAAGATATCGCTCGTATTTGTCATGCACATCCAACATTTACTGAAGCTTTTAAAGAAGCGGCTCTAGATGCTAACGATAAAAGAGCATTGCATATTTAATAGCTCGTTTTTGAAATACAAAAGCCTTCACCGATAATTCGGTGGAGGCTTTTGTTTGTTTAATAAAGCCTTATAGATAGGGCGAAACACTATCTTTGCTTGATGCAATTTCAAGAACATATTAACATCTCTAATTCAGAGCAGGTTAAATACGGTTTAGTAGACTCCTTTAAAGATGTATCTAATGTGCTCTTGTTAGATGGAAATACTACGGAAACAGATTCTTTCGAATGGATTTTAGCAGTGGGTTCGGTGGATGAAATTTCTATCGGAATGGAGGCTGCATTTGATGCTTTGCAGAATTTTTACGATAAACATAAAGATTGGATCTTCGGCTCTTTGAGCTACGATCTTAAAAATGGTTTAGAAGATTTAAAGTCTACGCATCCAGATGGAATTCAATTCCCAGATTTACATTTTTTCGTGCCTCAATATTTATTTGTTTTTAAAGACAATCAATTAGCTGTACATCACCACGAAAGTCAAAAAGCATTTGATTTAGACGTTTTGTCTCGTGTTTTTGAAGATTCTGGAATTGGTTTAAATAGTTCTATAAAACATAGAGTAGCTAAAAAGAATTATATATCCAATGTGAATCTGATTAAAGCACATATACAACGCGGTGATATATACGAGATGAACTACTGTCAAGAATTCTTTTCAGAAAATTCTAAACTCAATACCCTTGAAACTTTCAAACGGTTAAATACAATTTCTAAAGCTCCTTTTTCTTGTTATTATAAAGTAGGAGAGCGCTACTTATTATCTACTAGCCCAGAACGATATATTAAAAAAGTGGGAAGTAAAATTATTTCTCAACCTATAAAAGGAACTCGAAAACGTGGGGCAGATTTGGTAGAAGATGAGCGTTTAAAAATAGAGCTTTACGAGGATCAAAAAGAGCGTTCGGAAAATGTAATGATTGTAGATTTAGTCCGAAACGACTTGTCTAAAATCGCCAAAAAGAACAGCGTAAAAGTAGATGAGCTTTTTGGAGTTTACACTTTCGATCAGGTACATCAAATGATTTCTACTATTACTTGTGAAGTTGAAAAGCAAACAACTTTAAAAGAGATTTTTGAAGCAACTTTTCCAATGGGTTCTATGACGGGGGCTCCAAAAATTAGCGCCATGAATCTTATAGAGAAATTTGAAAAAACCAAACGTGGGCTGTATTCTGGTGCTGTTGGATATATAAGTCCTGCTGGAGATTTCGATTTTAATGTAGTTATCCGAAGTATACAATACAACACATTAAATAAGTATCTTTCGTTTATGGTAGGAGGTGCCATTACCATTGGTAGCGACGCCGAATTAGAATACCAAGAATGTTTGGTAAAAGCCAAAGCTTTATTTGAAGTATTAGATCAAAATCATGCTAGATAAGTTTCTTAATAATTGTGCTAAAATTGGATTAAATAAGGAAACCAAGATTCTTCTTGCCGTTAGCGGTGGACTCGACTCTATGGCTTTATTGCATTTGTTTCATTTGTCGGGCTTTTCGATAGAAGTGGCGCATTGCAATTTCAATTTACGTGGCTACGAATCGAATGGCGATGAGCAATTTGTAAAAGAAACTTGTGATTCTTTAGATATCTCATTTCATTGTAAGCATTTCGATACTGAAAAGTATGCACATGAGCATGGTATTTCTATTCAGATGGCAGCTCGCGATTTGCGTTATATTTGGTTCGAGGAAGTTCGAAGCGCAAATAATATCGATTTTATAGCCACTGCTCATCATCAAGATGATCAGGTAGAAACTATTTTATTGAATCTTTCTAGGGGGACTGGTTTAAAAGGAATGCATGGTATTTTAGCCAAGCAGCAATTTATAATTCGTCCGTTGTTGTTTTGTGATAGGCATTCTTTAGAGTTGTGGATGGCAGAGAATCGGTATTCGCATAGAGAGGATAGTAGTAATGCTTCGGAAAAATATTCTCGTAATAAAATTCGCCATCAAGTACTTCCTATTCTCAAAGAAATCAACCCTTCTTTATCGAATACTTTTCAGGAAAATACAGTGCGTTTTGAAGCGTCAGAGAAGAATCTTTCTTTTTTATTTGAAAAGGAGCGCAGTAATCTATTTATCCAAAAAGGAGAAGAGCAGCATTTGATTTTATCTGAGCTCAAGAAATACCCTTCACCAATAGATGTGGTCTTCCATTTCATTTCTGAATATGGTTTTAACGACTGGAAAGCCATAGAGAATCTGTTGAGTTCAGAATCTGGTAAAGTAATTTCTAGTGAAACGCATCTATTATTAAAGAATAGGGAAGAGCTGGTTTTAAAAATCAAAGAGGAAAAACTCGAAAGTGCTTATTCTATCGATGAGAATACAAGCCATCTTTCTGATCCCATTTGTTTAAGTTTAAACTGTAAGTCTGTAAAGGGTTTTCAAATCCCTAAAAGCTCTTTTGAGGCTGCCTTAGATTTTGATAAACTAAGCTTCCCTTTAGAACTTCGGAAATGGCAAAATGGAGATGTTTTTCATCCGCTAGGAATGAAGGGGAAGAAAAAGCTCAGTGATTTTTTTATCGATAAAAAGATGAGTCTTTTTGAAAAAGAAAACACCTGGATCTTATGTTCCAATAATCAGATTGTTTGGGTCGTTGGACAACGTATGGACGAGCGTTTTAAACTTGTAGAAAATAGCCAAAAGGTTTACCTTGTCAAGCTAAATGAATAGTGCAATGGAGCAATCAATAGCTTTTCAGGAAAAGCAATACTTAGGCTACAGTAAATATTCCAACTTAAGGCGAATTATTTTAGCCTTATTTTTCTTTGTCACCTATTATTTTTCAGAACCAAATTTAGACTCAGCGAATATCTTTTTCTATCTCGGTATAGGAACGTTAGTTCTGTCTTCCATGCTCATGTATGTGCTTCATTTAAAGACTACAGTGCAAAATGGAAGTTTGATTTTTGATGGCTTATGGACTGCTAGAAAAGTGAAAATTGATATGTCGAGCATAGAATCTGTAGAACAAATTAATTATTCTCGCTACTATGTGCGCCGTGCGGTATACAATTTGCATCGCAAGGGGAGAATTCATTTTTATACACGTGGTAAGGACGCTGTTTTACTTACGGATAAAGATGGTTTAGAGTACGTAATAGGAACACAAAGGCCAGATGAATTATTTGAGGTCGTGAAAAAAGAACTAGAAAAAGAAACACAATGAGAAGCATTTTAAGTTTTCTAATTGCCTTTTTAATTACTGCCCCTACTTGGGCACAAATTCAAGATCCTGTAAAATGGAATTTTGAAATTGAAGCTGTAGATGAAAATGAAGTTGATTTAATTATTCGTGCAGACATTGATGCCGGTTGGCATTTGTATTCTCAAGATGCTGGAGAAGGACCTGTTCCAACCAGCTTTACTTTTTTCGAGAATGAGAATATAAAAACGAAGGGAAAGGTAAAAGAAGGTGAGTCTCATGAGGAGTACGACCCAAACTTTGAGAGTGTATTAAGGTATTTTGATACCGAAGCTATATTCAAACAACGGATAAAATTACTTACTGAAGAGTCTACTTTATTAAAAGGTGAACTTCAGTTTATGGTTTGTAACGATGCCATGTGTTTACCACCTGAGTGGGTAGATATAGAGGTCGTTTTGCCAGCTGCAGAAGAGATTAGTTTAGGAACTCAAGCTTCTAATGAAGGTTTATGGAGTATTTTCATTATCGCTTTTTTAAGTGGTTTTGTAGCACTTTTAACACCTTGTGTATTCCCTATGATCCCTATGACGGTAAGTTTCTTTACCAAGCAAAGTAAAAACAAGGCGGCAGGAATTAAAAATGCCATCATTTATGGTCTTTCTATAATTGGAATTTATGTGTTTTTAGGAGTTGTTGTATCGAACCTTTTTGGTGCTGACACCCTTAACAATATGGC
>Ga0209495_1003185_pt1 | contig 10267 bp, 5 predicted proteins | sample EN1Hudsemesocosm_FD_184629 | JGI IMG/M metagenome (GOLD analysis project Ga0209495, IMG submission 184629) | Methane-oxidizing microbial communities from mesocosms in the Hudson Canyon - EN1E Hudson Canyon (SPAdes) (version 2) | ecosystem: Environmental > Aquatic > Marine > Cold seeps | place... | reverse complement strand
GCGGTCAGTAATATTTTTTCGAGTAATAACGCACTGTCTTTTTCGGCAGATAAAGATAAACCGACATCGATAAGCTGAGCTAGTTGTTGTTCTATATCTTTTTGAGCCATGGGTTAACTCCTCTGCCTAGATTTAGTTGAAATCTAGCACTTGGTCACGTTCGATAATATTGAGATTACGGTTAGCCATTGCTTCATGACATTGTTCTATTACCGTTTCTTCGCACCCCGGTTTTATGTGGTGGATATGAACAATAGGATCATGCTTAAGCTGTTTTAGATCTTCCGCTAGCAAGGCTGCAGTGTAATGACCTGATTGTCGAGCAAGAATATGATCGTCATTTGGGTAAGATGTTTCAACAATCAGATGGTTAATGTCGGTTAATTGATTAAGTCGCTGCCAAACCTTTTCTGTTGGACCAGTATCACCAAAAAAACAAAAATTACTTTGTTCTTTTTTAATGATGTAAGCATAGCTTTCAACGGTATGGCCTAACATGACGGGTTCGAATTCATAATCTTCCGCGATAACAGTTACTGCACCTTCTTCTAAGGCTTGTAGTTGTAACAATGGTGAAAACTCTTCGGGAAGTTCCGAAAAATCGGGCCATAACTGCCAGTTATACAGGCTGATTTTTAACACCATCAGTACAGGAGGAGGTGCATACAAGGTGATAGGAGGGGGCATATCATCGTAGATACTGGCTAACATTAAAGCCAGGCCGCAAACATGATCAAGGTGAGCATGGGTGACGACAACATGGCGAATACTCAGCATTTCTTCGAGAGTGAGTTCGCCGACTCCAGTGCCAGCATCAAGCAAAATTTCATCATCGATTAGATATGATGTGGTCCTTAAACCTTTTCCGATACCACCACTACAGCCTAAAACACGTACCTTCATTTTAATTCCCAAAAATTAAGCAGGGTTTAATAAGATTAGTTTCTCATTATGAGGCCAGAACAAGCAATGATTATTTGCAAAAACAGAGTGTTAAAGACAAGATGTGAGTCGATCACACGATAGAAAATAATAAGCTGCAAAAGTACTTAAGAGATAAAAGTGAAATCACCTTGTTGCAATCAACAAATCCAAACTTGCTGCTAGAAGCAAAGTCTTGTACAGTTCGGCTCAGATTTTAAGGATAAAGCACACCGTTATAAACAGTAATGCCACGTCCTACGTAATTAATTTAAGGATGTGTTGCATCATGGACGACAAACAATCACTACACGTGTCTGTTTTATCACTATTGAAAAAAACAGGAGCGGCACTCGCCAGTCTAGTTTTAACTTCCCAAGCTTTTGCAACTATCACCCCTGGTGTTATGCCCGGTGAGTTTAGTGTTAGTGAATCAGGCTCAGCGAATTATCAAATCCCCATTGCCGTACCGCCAGGTACTTCAGGCATGCAACCTTCTTTATCGTTGTCGTATAACAGCAACTCAGGCAATGGTGTTTTAGGCATGGGTTGGACCTTAGGTGGTCTATCTGTCATTACACGCTGTCCAGCGACTAAAGTACAAGATGGTTTTATCGATGGCATCGACTTTGATGCGAATGACCGTTTTTGTATTGATGGCCAAAGACTGATTGCAGTTAATGGCACTTATGGTGCAAACGCTACTGAATACCGAACCGAACAAGATGGTTTTACCAAAGTCACGTCTTATGGCAGCCAAGCTTCAGGCCCAGAATATTTCATCGCCCAAACCAAATCAGGTCAAATTCTACAATATGGCAAGTCCACCGATTCACGCATTGAAGCCCAAGGTAAATCCGATGTGCGTTTATGGGCAGTCAACAAAATCTCAGACACGGTCAGTAACTACCTGACGGTTACCTACAATGAAAATAATGCTGATGGTAGTTATACCCCAACCACCATTTACTACACCGGTAATGACAATTCCAGCCTCACACCTAATGCCAAAATTGAGTTTGAGTACGAGGCTCGTGCAGATGAAACAACAGCCTACTTTTCAGGATCAATGGTTAAAGCCACCCAGCGCCTGACAAATATCAAAACCTATGTTGATACGACTTTAGTTCGTGATTACCAACTCACTTATGACAATCAGGGGGCGGCTAATCGTTCACGGCTCACTCAGCTTCAGGAGTGTGAGGCGACGGGCACATGTTTTCCAGCGACGAAGTTTGATTGGCTGAATGAAATCGACGGCTCATTTAAACATACAGCTATAAGTGGTGGCAGCGGTTCTTCAGCAACAAAGTTTTATTTTGGTGAGTTTAACGGTGACGGTTTAACGGACTATGTTTACTGGAACACGACAGCAGCTGCAGATACTGCTGCGTTTCAAACATACTTAGCGCAGGGTGACGGCACATTTGAGCATGTAGCTACAAGTGGTGGCAGCGGTTCTTCAGCAACAAAGTTTTATTTTGGTGAATTTAACGGTGACGGTTTAACGGACTATGTTTTCTGGAACACGGGAGCCGTCAGTGGGCAGTTTCAAACATATTTAGCGCAGGGTGAAAGCACTGCTAGCAAGCTAAACACCATCACCACCGGCCTAAACACAACAACCGGACTCGAATACAAGTCACTAACCGACAACGCCATCTACACCAAAGGCACCGGCGCAAGCTATCCAGAAGTAGATCTACAAGGCGTGATGTATGTCGTGAGCAAAGCATCTGTCAGTGATGGCGTCGGCGGCATGCGTGATACGACGTATAAATACGAAGGTCTTCGCAGCTCTGTTTTACGAGGTTCATTAGGTTTCTCGGCAATGACATCTACTGATGAGCTATTGGGTATGACAACACGTACCGAATACAGCCAAACCTATCCGTTTACAGGTCAAGTGGTGAGCAGTGTTCAGAGCTTTGATAATGACACGCCTGCAACCTCTGACGATATTGTATTAAGCGAAGTTGATTCATCGTTTGATTCCATTATTACCCACACGGGAACGGAAACAGTATCAACTCATACCGGCACTGTGTTTGTCTATGCTGATTCTTTAACCAAAAAGAACTACAAGTTAGACGGCACTTTGGTATCAACAGTCACCACCTCAAATAGCTATGACAACTTTGGTAACCCAACCACCTTAGTGGTGGATACCTCAGGTCTGGATTATGAAGGTGTGATGGAAACCTATACCACTGCAACAACTAATACCTACACCAATGATGAAACAAATTGGTTCTTAGGTAGGTTAACTAGAGCTGATGTGACACAAACGCTACCTACAGGTGAATCAGCAACAAGAAGCTCTGCGTTTAACTACGATGCATCAACCGGACTTCTAGTCCAAGAAGTGGTCGAGCCTGATAGTTCAACGCTTAAACTTATTACCGACTATATTTATGACTTATTTGGTAATAAAACAGCCGTAACGGTGAGTAATTAAGGTAGGTCTTACACAAGGCAAAAAGTCGCATAAAGATATGAAAACAACACGCACTTAACTGTTATTACATTGCTCTTGATGGATAGGCTTGCCAATCATCAAGAACTCTTATACAGTTCGGTGCAGATTTCACGGATGAAGCAACATTGGTTTACACCGTAACGCCACGTCCTGATATAACAAACAAGAATTAAAAGGGACGAATTTATCATGGACGACAAACAATCACTGCGCGTGTCTGTTTTATCAAAACTGCATAAAACAGGGCTGGTACTCGCTAGCCTTATTATGTCTTCCCAATCGTTTGCAACTATCACCCCAGGTGTTATGCCCGGTGAGTTTAGTGTTAGCGAATCAGGCTCAGCTAATTATCAAATCCCAATTGCTGTACCGCCAGGTACTTCAGGTATGCAACCGTCTTTATCGTTGTCGTATAACAGCAACTCAGGTAATGGTGTTTTAGGCATGGGGTGGACCTTAGGTGGTCTGTCTGTCATTACACGTTGTCCAGCGACTAAAATACAAGATGGTTTTATAGATGGTATCGACTTTGATGCTAATGACCGTTTTTGTATTGATGGTCAAAGACTGATTGCGGTTAATGGCAGTTATGGTTCAAATGGAACTGAATACCGCACTGAACAAGATGGACTTACTAAAGTCATATCTTATGGCAGCCAAGCTTCAGGCCCAGACTATTTCATCGCTCAAACCAAATCAGGTCAAATTTTAGAATACGGTAACAGCACTGACTCACGTATTGAAGCCCAAGGCAAAACTGATGTGCATTTATGGGCAGTCAATAAAATTTCAGACACGGTCAGTAACTACCTAACTGTCACTTACAACGAAAACACTACTGATGGCAGTTATACACCAACCACCATTGACTACACTGGTAATGACGACACCAGTTTGACCCCTAATGCCAAAGTTGAATTTGAATATGAAGCGAGAGCCGATGAAACCACTGGGTATTTTGCTGGCAGCCAGGTTAAAACCACGCAACGGCTGAAACACATCAAAACCTATGTGGATAGTGCTTTGGTTCGTGACTACCAGTTGATCTATGACAATTTGGGCGCTGTAAACCGTTCTCGCTTAACACAAGTGCAAGAGTGTGATGCAACCGAAGCTTGTTACTCAGCAACAACATTTGATTGGCATACAGATTCAGATGTGCCAGTAACTTTCTCCAAAACACGATCTGTTTCACCATACAAAGCATGGAAATCAGCTACTACTGGTGACTTTAACGGAGATGGCCATGATGATTACATGATCAATACAGTCACTTCAGGTGCAGGTTGGTATGTTTACCTGTCCGATGGCGCCGGTTCTTTCACAAAAGTCCCTGACTCATTCACGCCATATTATCAATGGCATTCAGCCACGCCAGGTGATTTTAATGGTGATGGCCTGACTGATATGATGATCAATACGACAACGCCAGGTGCAGGCTGGCATACCTACTTATCGGATGGTGATGGTACATTCACAAAAGTCCCTGGCTCATTCACGCCATATGATCAATGGCATTCAGCCACACCAAGTGATTTTAATGGTGATGGCCTGACTGACATGATGATCAATACGACAACGCCAGGTGCAGGCTGGTATACCTACTTATCGGATGGTGACGGTACATTCACAAAAGTTCCTGGCTCATTCACGCCATATCATCAATGGCATTCAGCCACACCAGGTGATTTTAATGGTGATGGCCTGGCTGACATGATGATCAATACGACAACGCCAGGTGCAGGCTGGTATACCTACTTATCGGATGGTGACGGTACATTCACAAAAGTCCCTGGCTCATTCACGCCATATCATCAATGGCATTCAGCCACACCAAGTGATTTTAATGGTGATGGCCTGACTGACATGATGATCAATACGACAACGCCAGGTGCAGGCTGGTATTTATATAAATCGGATGGTGACGGCACCTTTACTAAAGAGTCAGGCAGTGTAACGCCTTATCATCAATGGAATGCTATTACGATCGGTGATTTTGATGGTGATGGCATGGCTGGATTCTTAATTAATACTGCAACGAATGGTTCTGGCGCTGGCTGGCAACTAAGGCAAAGAATAAAAAACTATGAGCACCCTCTTCGCGATGTAATCTCCACAATCTATGATGGCTTAAGTAATCAAACTGACATTGTCTATAAACCTCTCACAGATAGCGAGATCTACACCAAAGGCACCGGCGCTGTTTATCCTGAAGCCGACCAACAAGGTGCCATGTATGTAGTGAATAAAGTATCTGTGTCTGATGGTGTAGGCGGCATGCGGGATACGACCTACAAATATGAAGGTCTGCGTAGTTCAGTATTACGAGGCTCATTAGGTTTCTCGGCGATGACTTCTACCGATGAGCTATTGGGTATGACAACGCATACTGAGTATAGCCAAACCTATCCATTTACAGGTCAAGTGGTTAGCAGTGTTCAGAGCTTTGATAATGACACGCCTGCAACCTCTGACGATATTGTATTAAGCGAAGTGGATTCATCGTTTGATTCAATTATCACCCACACTGGAACGGAAACTGTTCCTGGTCACACAGGCACTGTGTTTGCTTATGCGGATTCTTTAACTAAAAAGAACTACAAGCTAGATGGTACTTTGGTCTCAACAGTGACCACCTCAAATAGCTATGACAACTTCGGTAACCCAACATCCATAGTGGTCGATACCTCAGGTCTTGATTATGAAGGTCTGATGGAAACCTATACCACTGCCACAACAAACACCTACACCAATGATGAAACCAATTGGTTCTTAGGCAGATTAACTAGAGCTGATGTGACACAAACCCTACCTTCAGGTGAAAGCGCCACACGAAGCTCTGCGTTTAACTACGATGCCTCAACAGGACTTTTAGTCCAAGAAGTGGTCGAGCCAGACACGCCGACCCTCAAATTAATTACCGACTATATCTATGATCTCTTTGGTAACAAAACAGCCGTGACTGTTAGTGGAGGTCAGTAGCATGAATACTTTAAAAGGATTGTTAACAATGAACAGGTTTAAGACAGGGAATAAAGTCAGTTATATGCTCGTAGCGGCCCTGCTTAGTTTGCCCATGCTATTCCACAGCCAAATAAGTGTTGCTAATACCAGCATTACAGCGCGCACAGCAACCAATGATTATGATGCACGTGGCCAGTTTGCAACTACCACAACTAATGCCCTAGGTCATAGCGAGACCCATATCTTTGATGCGCGTTTCGGTGTGCTGACCTCCATGACTGGCCCTAATGGCTTATCGACTTCGTGGACATATGACAGCTTTGGCCGCAAAGTGTCTGAGACTCGCGCTGATGCCACAACATCAACCCTTGTCCGCCAATGGTGTGATGGATTTAATGGTCAAACAGGTTATAGCCACTGTCCAAGTAATGGTGCACTGGCTATTACCACCCAAACAGATGGCGCAGGTGATACCACGGCCATTAGTGATAGCTTAGGTCGTGTTATTCGCACCGTTGCCACTGGCCGTCATGGCGAGCTTATCTTTAGTGACACTATTTACAATGCAAGAGGTGAAATCGACAAGAAAAGCAAACCTTACTTTGAAGGTGACACACCGTTATGGAGCGAATTCAAATACGATGCCCTAAGCCGTGTTTATCGTGAAATATCCCCTAACGGCAGCCAAACCAATACTGGGTTTGATGGGCTATCAATTACGGCGATTAATGCCTTAGACCAAATAAATGAACATACTAAAAATGTTCTAGGCAATACCACCCAAGTGTATGACTCGAATGCCAACGATACGTTTTATCGCTATGACCCGTTTGGTAATCTTGTAGAAACCGAAGATGCTGACGGCAATATCATTAGCAATACGTTTGATATTCGTGGTCGTAAGATTGCCATGTCTGACCCAGATATGGGTGATTGGACTTATACCTATAACGCCTTAAGTGAATTGGTGAGTCAAACGGATGCCAAAGGTCAGACCATTACCATGGAATATGACCTATTAGGTCGTATGGTATCTCGTGTTGAACTTGAAGGTACTAGTACCTGGGTATTTGATGCAGCCAGCAATGGTGTTGGCAAATTGGCAAGTGAAACCGGACCACTGGGTAATAGTAAATACTTAAGTTATGACGCTTTAGGTAGAGCGTATAACGTGAATACCTCTATTGAAGGTAATAACTTTGATGTCACAACAAACTATGACACCTTGTCACGAGTTGAAAGCATCACCTATCCACAAAGCACTAAATACCCCTTAGGTTTAACCGTAGAGTATGGCTATAGCGAAGTAGCTACTGATGGCGCCGATGGTTACTTAAAAACCGTGACCAACCAAACTGATGGCACCATCTATTGGGAGGCTAAAGCACAAAATGCCGCAGGCCAACTGACTGACATCATGCTGGGTAACGGCATTAATACCACCACTAACTACAACCCACAAACCAACTGGGTGGATAGCATTCAAAGCGGTACTACAGTAGGTGGTCATGATATTCAAAACCTAGGCTTTGAATTTGATGCGATTGGCAACTTAACTAAGCGTAGTGATTACAACCAATATATTGGCGTAACGGCGCTTAATGAGCAGTTTAGCTACGACAATCTCAATCGCATGATTGATTCAACGGTATTAGGCCAAACAAGCAAAAGCTATGGTTATGATGCCTTAGGCAATATCACCAGCAAGACCGGTGTAGGTTCGTACAGCTACGGTGATAATGCAGGGCCGCACGCGGTCACGCAAACTGAGCTTAGCGGTGTATTTACCAGCTATTTCTATGATGCTAACGGTAATATGACCAGTGGGAATAATAGAACTATTAGCTACACCAGTTATAACAAACCAACACAAATTACCAACGCTTCAGCTGACATCAGCTTTACCTATGGAGCCAACAGAGCAAGAATTATTCGTAAGAACTTAATAACCGGCAAAACGCGTTATTACATTGGCAAGTTGTTTGAGCAAGAAACTAAATCAGGCCTAACAACCTACACCCATTACATTAAAGCTGGGGGTGGCACCGTTGCGATTGAAACATCCAAAAGTGACCATGCAAGTTCAATTCATTACTTGCACAAAGACCACTTAGGTTCCATCACGGCGATTACTGATAGCCAAGGTCTGATAGTTGAAGAACAAAGCTATGATCCCTTTGGCAAGCGACGTAACAATGATTGGACTGATATAGCAGGCCCAAGTACTTCATCAACCACCACTGACCGAGGCTTTACCGGTCATGAACATATTGATGAAGTCGGTCTTGTTCATATGAATGGCCGGGTGTATGACCCTAATCTAGGGCGATTTAACAGTCCCGATATTTTTATTCAGTTTCCATTTTTTTCACAGAGCTTTAATCGTTATAGCTATGTATTGAATAATCCGTTGGCATTTACGGACCCAAGTGGGTGGTATCTAAAATATGAATATGACTATCTAGGTGATGTCATTATTGATGGTGGTCGCTCATCAGATAAAACAGTCACTAAAGCACAGCAATATCTGGTAAAACTTATAGAGGTAAGGCCTTATGGCCTCAGGTTTACAGTTGGAATTACTTGCTGTGTTCTTATAAATCAGCGCACTGTTTCAAACCCTAATTATAAACCACCCTCGTCGAAACCAACTTCTACACCATCACCGGCTTCTAGACCAGCAGCCAAACCCACACCAAACAAACCAAAAGCGGTTGCATCTGGAAGGCCAGTAGGCGATGCTGATCGTATAACCAAAATGTCTCGTATGTTCATGAGTAGCACTGGGGATACGGGCATTATTTCCAATACTAGTAATACTGCTGCTAATATACTTGGAGGCGGTAAGTTTCAAAGTGGAACTAGTACAGGCGCATCACCTTATCCTAATAAAAGTGGAATCTCTTTACGATCTATCTCAAAAGCTTGGCTCAAAAGACTTGGCTGGGCATTAACCACTAGTGAGGTAGAAGATTTCTCAAAAACATATTTACATTATGGGTACGCTAAAGATAAAGTACTTTTTTCAAATGGGTTGCGTACTAATTCGTTTGTAACTGATGATGAGCTAGGATTAATGACAGGAATTGAAGCTCAACAAAAACTGGCATTACCAAGTGAAACTCCCCCTGACTCGGTGTATCGTGTAGAAATAAACAATGCAGAAACTCCAGTTTTTGGGCCGTCAGTAGTTAATTCAACTTCATTTCCTCCAAGAACTGGTGGTGGAGTCCAGTATTATCTACCATATGGTAGTTCTGTTGGTAGTGTTACCGGGCCCTATGAAATACCTCAATAATGATGAGTTGTGCATAATATGACTAGTGTTAAATGTCCATTTAAGATAGGCCAACATGTGAAGTTTGATCCTCCTTCAAAAGGATTTCACGATCTAAATTTATGGTTTGAGAGAACGGGGCTTCATCCTAGAATGATTTATGAAATTATGGATATTTTACCTAGCGGTGAACTGATTTGTAATGACGGACAACCAACAGAATGGAATGTTTTCAAAAATGCTGAGCTGGATTATAAGTTAGGAAGAATTGATAGTTCATGGGTAGAAGAGAGAGAAAGACAGCTTTCAAGACAAAATAACTTTGAAGAAAAAAATCAATAATTAATTAGAATTAAAGGGGACGCTACCCTTTTTAGCCCTTTACAGGCCTGCCCTGCGGCCAAATTAAAGGGGACGCTACCCTTTAATTGAGAAATGTTGTAGTCTATTGCTATGCCAAGAGTAGCTAGACATGTGTTTCCCGGTATTCCTCACCATATTACCCAGCGCGGTAATCGTCGTGAGGATGTGTTTTTCTGTGATGATGATAAGCAGCTCTATTTGGAGTGGCTGACATATTATTGCTTGAAACATCATGTAACCATTTTGTCTTATTGCTTGATGGA
>Ga0209495_1003181_pt1 | contig 10270 bp, 12 predicted proteins | sample EN1Hudsemesocosm_FD_184629 | JGI IMG/M metagenome (GOLD analysis project Ga0209495, IMG submission 184629) | Methane-oxidizing microbial communities from mesocosms in the Hudson Canyon - EN1E Hudson Canyon (SPAdes) (version 2) | ecosystem: Environmental > Aquatic > Marine > Cold seeps | place... | reverse complement strand
TACAGCCCGACATTTTTATTTTGATATCACCTAGATCATATAAATAATCAAGATCATCAAAACGTTCATTAATTTCTTTCGCTAATGGAATAGAGGTCGCATTAGCCAAACCACAGAAATCTAAACCAGGGCAACAAATCATATCGTTCAAGGTGTTGATGTTGGCCGTTGCTAAACCTTCCGCTTGTAACCGTAACCATAAGGCATATAAATCAGCTTGTTTTACATCACTTAATAATAAGTTTTGATTATGGCTTGCACGAATTTCGCCTAAGCTAAACTCATCTGCCAAGTCTGCAACGAGATCTAACTGGTCTGCAGAAATATCACCTGGTGGAACGCCTGGTGCTTTCAATGAAATATAAGCGACTTTATAACCTGCGACCTTATGGTCAATAACATTCTGTTTTACCCAACGTGCAAATGCAGCATCTTCTGCCTGCATTTTTGCCAAGCTCTCATCTGCAGCTGCTGTTACTTCATATTCAGGTTCGGTAAAGTGACTTTTAACACGGTCAATTTCTTTATCATCAAGTTCAAGTTGCTCACGGATTTGAACCCATTCCGCTTCAACTAATTCACGAATATGGTTAATACCATGCTCACGAACAGTAATCTTGATACGTGCTTTATATTTATTATCACGACGGCCTAAGCGGTTATAAACACGCAAAATAGCTTCTAAATATGACAATAAATCTTTCTTTTCAAGGAAAGGACGAATTTGTTGACCGACAATCGGTGTTCGGCCTAGACCACCACCAACAAGCACTTCAAAGCCGACTTCACCTTCATGGTTTTTAACTAGGTGTAAACCAATATCATGCAACTTTGTTGCCGCACGATCTTCATCACTACCAATAACGGCAATCTTAAATTTGCGAGGTAAATAGGCAAACTCAGGGTGGAATGTTGACCATTGACGAATAATTTCACACCAAGGACGTGGATCTTCAATCTCGGCAGCATTCACACCCGCCAGCTGATCAGAAGTTGTATTACGAATACAGTTACCACTACTTTGAATCGCATGCATTTGTACTGATGCTAATTCAGCGAGAATATCAGGTACCGTTTCTAATGCTGGCCAATTTAACTGGAAGTTAGTTCGCGTGGTGAAATGAACATAGCCCTTGTCATAGCGACGCGAGACATCTGCCATTTTACGTACTTGCTTTGAGGACATCAGTCCATAAGGAACGGCAACACGCAACATTGGTGCATGGATCTGAACATACAGGCCATTCATCAATCGTAATGGGCGGAACTGTTCTTCTGTCAATTCACCCGCTAAAAAACGACGGGTTTGATCGCGGTATTGTGCTACTCGCTGATCGACCATCGCTTGATCATAGTTATCGTACTGATACATTTAAATCTCTACACTCGATATTGAAGCGGATATTATAAGCGATCATCACTTATAACTGTAAATTATAAATACCTATATTAATATGTGATTATCTTCTAAAGAACTGATTGATGACTAGATTCTAATTCCTTAGTAGCCAATATACACCCAAGAGACGGTCATTCTCATGTCATAGTAAACAATTTAAATGTGGATCCCAATCAGCACGGATATGAGGTAAGCTAGTGTTAGTATCTTTAATTCTTAAAGAATCATTATGTCTAAAGCATCGCGTCAAAAACAACGTATTTGGCTTATTATTGCCTTCGCTATACTAAGCTATTTTGCGAGTCAATATTCTCCTCAACAGGCAACAAAATCTCCAACTAGCGAGCCTGTTACCGATCAAATTCAGCTCAACTCTCCACCTATAAGTACTATTGCAGAGATCATTCAGCAACAACGTAGTGATGTTCAAATTGAAGTGAGTGGGCACGTCATTAAATTACTAAACGATGATCTTGATGGTAGTCGCCACCAGAAATTTATAGTAAAAACACCTGAAGGACACACAATTCTTGTTGCCCATAATATTGATCTAGCCCCTAGAGTTAATGCAATTCAAATAGGCGATTCCATCTCAATTTATGGTGAATACGAATGGAATGAACGTGGCGGCGTATTACATTGGACACATCATGATCCTGCAGGTCGACATCGTGATGGCTGGATTAAACACCAAGGTAGAACCTACCAATAAATGAACAATACACAGTCATTAGAATCTGGCTTTTCAGCGCTCGAAGATTGTAATGCCAAGGTGTTGATTCTTGGTTCAATGCCAAGTGTGCAATCACTCAAAGACCAGCAGTATTACGCGCATCCACGCAATGCTTTTTGGCCCATAATGTCTGCCATATTCCATATTGAAAAAGGTTCGGCATATGAAAGACGTTGCGACATCTTAATCCAGAATCATATTGCAGTATGGGATGCCATTAAAGCCTGTCAACGGCAAGGAAGCTTAGATCAGAGTATTGATGCCACCAGCTTGATCGCCAATGACTTCAATCTGTTTTTACAAGATCACCCCAATATTAAATCGATATTTTTCAATGGCGGCAAAGCAGAAGAAGTTTTCAACCGTTATGTTTTACCAAAACTCAACGAGTATCAAGTAAATATTTCCCGACAACGTCTGCCCTCGACTAGCCCTGCACATGCTGCAATGAATTTTGAACAAAAACTACACTCTTGGCGACAGGCAATACAGTTTATTAAGAAATAAAACCAATATTCCTGAGATAAATCAAGGCACTTAAAACAACTAAAATAACGCCCCAATACCTCATCGGAATCCAAAACAATGAATGCTCCGATTTAAGCTCAACCTTCTCACCGGTTTCAGAATCAATCAGCACTCGGGTAGGTTTATTATTCAACTTAATTCCAACAAGAGTTGTTGGAATTGCAGCTAACAAAAAAACCAATGGAACCGGCCAAGATAATGATTTATATTGCCCTTCACCAAAATAATGCTCAACTAATAATTCAACCGGCAATACAAAAGCAAAAAGAAAAACGGCAATGAGCAGTCCCCATCCCTTCCAAACTACCATAGTTTATTTCTCAGCAAACAGTGTGCTTCTATTAGCAGCGATATAGCCATTCAAATAGTCATCCAGTGCATTACTATGCGCTTTAACTACTTTAAACTCGGCCTTAATGATATTCATATGAAAAATAGTTAACGGTATCACCGCAATCATCATATAAAAGATCCACTCCTCCATACCGACATGCCACTGATTGGCCAGCATTATCGCCCATAACAATAAAACACCATCGGTAATCAGTAATAACAGACCATTTCTTCTAATTCCTGGTGCTTTTTCTACCCAATACGGTCCGGTGCCTGCTAGACAATATTTAAACAAGGCAAAGAGTGCATGCCAGGCAGAAAAGAATGGAATAGCCGGCCACCATGAAAATCGTAATAGTGATGCCCAAAAAGGACCTCGTGACTCACTTAATGATTTACCTACACCACTCCAATCGTTATAGACGCCACCACCAGTATGTTTCGTATCGGTATCAACATTGACAATACGTTCTAACTTTTCTGATTCATTATTCCATGCACATATAATTCTATGTCCAGGTCGGACATCAACATTGAATGAATTGAACTCAAATTTTCTTTCATTACCGGTTTCTAAATCACGAACCCAAACATCTTGATCGCTATGATAATGTGTCGTTGATGTAACCGGTGCGGATTGGCCATAAGCTGTCCCTCCACTGCCTGCCACATAACCACCACCGCCGCTTACCGAGGTAGAAGTATATTTTTGAGTATCTTCCCCCAGCACTTCATAAACAGATGTTGAATAAAGTTCTGCAATGTTCATTATATGGCCTTTGTATTTAAATAATTTTCAGTAAGGTATGCGTTAATATATTACATCACAATGACATTATTCATAGATATAAAAAAGCCGAGAATAATCTCGGCTTTTTTGTTTAACTAAGCTACTTATGCTTTTATTTAAGTAAACGGCTCAAGTCTTTAGCATCCCAATGTGGAAAATGTTTTCTAATCAACGCATTTAACTCAACTTCAAACTCAGAGAACTGCTCTGTATTGGTCACTTGTTGAGCTTGAGCCCCCGTTACCGCTTCGGTAATCATGCCGGCACCTATCGTCACATTAGTCAGACGATCGATAATGATAAAAGAACCAGTACTACGATTACGTTTATACGCATCAAACACAACAGGTTTATTTAATGAAAACTCACACACACCAATTTCATTGATTCGTAATTCACTCGCTTCATTTTCAGCTAGGGTATTCACATCAATTTGACTATCGATGCCCGTTAATACACCCGCACTATCACTAACTCCCACTTTAAAGTTATATTGCTTACCTGCAACTAATGGCTTCTCAGTCATCCACACAACTGTAGCTTTGAAATGGCTGGCAACATGTGGCTGATGATTACGATGTACAATCATATCGCCACGACTGACATCAACCTCATCTTCTAGCGTCACTGTAATCGCTTCATCTGGGGTCGCCGAATCTAAGTCTCCGTCATAGGTCACGATAGATTTTACTCGACTTTCACTACCCGATGGTAAGACGGTAATTTCATCACCCGGTTTCAATATGCCAGATGCCAATGTACCGCAATAACCGCGGAAATCGAGATTAGGTCTGTTTACATATTGCACAGGGAAACGAACATCTTGCACATTAGCATCACCAGAAATTTCAACGTTTTCCAATATTTCCATCAAAGTGTCACCTTGATACCAAGGCATATTGTCACTTTTGTTAACGACATTATCTCCGACCAAAGCGGAAAGCGGTACATAGTGCACATCTTCCATTTCTAGTTCACGGGCAAACTCGCTGTAGTCTTGACGAATATCGTTATAAACCTCTTCACTGTAGTCTTTAATATCCATTTTATTAATGGCTACAACAATATGTTTAATACCTAATAAATTAGCAATAAAACTATGTCGACGAGTTTGAGTCTGCACACCATAACGAGCATCAATCAAAATAACGGCTAACTGACAATTTGATGCACCAGTTGCCATATTACGGGTGTATTGTTCATGTCCTGGCGTATCGGCAATGATGAACTTACGTTTAGTTGTTGAGAAATAACGGTACGCTACATCAATGGTAATACCTTGCTCACGTTCGGCTTGCAAGCCATCCACCAGCAAGGCTAAATCTACTGCTTCACCCGTTGTACCAGACTTAACACTGTCTTTGGTAACGGCTTCTAATTGATCTTCATAGATCATTTTTGAATCATATAACAAGCGGCCAATCAAGGTGCTTTTGCCATCATCTACGTTACCGCAGGTTAGAAAACGTAACATTTCCTTGTTTTCATGCTGTTTTAAATAGGCATCAATATCCGTTGCGATTAGGCTGTCTGTTTGATAATTATTCTCTGTAGACATTAGAAGTAACCCTCTTGTTTTTTCTTCTCCATCGAGCCCGCTTCATCGTGGTCAATCGCACGGCCTTGTCGTTCTGATGTGGTGGTTAATAACATTTCTTGAATAATTTCAGGCAATGTTGATGCATTAGATTCAACTGCACCCGTTAATGGATAACAGCCTAAAGTTCTAAAACGTACTTTTTCCATTTTAGGCACTTCGCCTTCTTCCAATCTCATACGGTCATCATCGACCATGATCTTCATCCCATTGCGCTCTACTACAGGGCGTTCAGCCGCATAATATAAGGGAACAATTGGAATACCTTCTAGGTGAATATATTGCCAGATATCAAGTTCAGTCCAGTTTGATAAAGGGAATACACGAATGCTTTCGCCTTTATTCACTTTACTATTGAACGTATTCCACAACTCTGGACGTTGTTGTTTCGGATCCCAACGATGATTTTTATCACGGAAAGAATAAATTCGTTCTTTCGCTCGTGATTTTTCTTCATCACGACGAGCACCACCAAAAGCAGCATCAAAACCATATTTATCCAAGGCTTGTTTCAAACCATCGGTTTTCATAATATCGGTATAACGCGCATGATCAAAAGGGTTAATACCTTCATCAATACCTTCTTGATTACTATGAACTAGTAATTCCAAGCCTAGATCTTTCACTCGCTGATCACGAAACGCAATCATTTCCTTAAACTTCCATGTTGTATCAACATGAAGTAATGGAAATGGTGGTTTACCTGGCGCAAATGCTTTCATTGCTAAATGCAACATTACGGCTGAATCTTTACCCACTGAATATAGCATCACGGGGTTATCAAACTCCGCTGCTACTTCACGCATGATATGAATACTTTCAGCTTCTAATTGCTGTAAATGTGTTAGTTTTTTAGTCATATTTCTACTCTAAAATAAAGTCCGTCATTCCCGAGTTGTTTTATCGGGAATCTATTGTCCTGCCTTATGGATTCCCGCTTAATACATGCGGGAATGACGAATGAGGACAGTGTCATTCTATTTATCTAACGTTGAGGCCTTCACATGAAGTCCACATTCTTTTGATTCTGGATTTTCCCACCACCAGCGACCTGCACGAATATCTTCGCCTGCAGTAATCGCTCGTGTACAAGGTGCACAACCAATACTAGCAACACCTTGATCATGGAGTTTGTTGTATGGCACATCAAACGCTTTAATATAAGCCCAGACATCGCCATTCGACCAATCTGTTAATGGACTGAATTTTTGTAAGCCAAAACCTTCATCCCACTCTGATACGGGTAATTCACTTCGGGTAACCGCTTGCGAACGACGCATACCTGTTAACCATGCTTTTTTCCCTGCTAATGCTCGTTTCAAAGGTTTCACTTTACGAATACCACAACATTGCTTACGCAATTCAACACTATCATAAAAGGCATTTGGCCCTTGTGTTGTCACATAGTCTTCAACATCATCGGCATTAGGAAAGTAAACCTTAACCTCTCGGTTATAGTGCAACTTAGCTTCTTGCATCACATCGTATGTTTCTTTAGGTAAACGTCCTGTATCTAAGGTAAAAATTTCAATCTGAGGTGAAAACTTACTGATCAAATCCATCAAAACCATATCTTCAGCACCATAACTCGATGCCAAAGTAGCTAGATTATAATCAGTCTCGATCTCAGCTAAAACCTGCTTTACCGCTTCAACTTTTGCCGTTAAGGCTTCATTAATTATTGTCATACGTTTTTTACTACTCTTATTAGTGTTGCTGGCCCTTCAATTGACTCAACCCCACAGCTCTGCCCATCATGGCGTAGGCTGTTAATCACTTCATCCACAGCATCACCATTATTTACTTCAAATAAAACACTTTCTTCTAGCATCAAAACTCGAAGTATTTCTCTCGCCTTAATGTAATGCATCGGGCAACCATACAAAGTGAGATCGTGTGTTTCAATTACACTAGACATTTGATCCCGACTCCTAATAATAAAATGGCTAATAAAGGTCTCATTATACGATCAGAAATCTTCACCCCTAAATGACTGCCAATATAGATACCTGGTAATGAGCCCAATACTAAGAAGGATAATAAAGACCAATCTACCGTTCCAACCGTTGAATGGCCTAATCCAGCAATTGCTGTTAAAGGTACCGCATGCGCTATATCCGTTGCGACTATTTCTACACCTTTCATTTTAGGGTAAAGAAATAATAACGTTACCGCACCCAAAGCACCCGCACCTACTGATGACATTGTCACCATCACCCCAAGAAAACTACCCGTTAAAATCGTTGCCATGGCTTTATGTTGTTCATCTTGGCGAACACGGTATAGGGCACTAACAATAGGATGATCTGTCCGAGCTCGCAAAATACCCGCAATTTTACTTTTCAGTAATAATGCGCTTGACGTTAAAATTAATGCCACGCCCAAAGCCGAGGTAATCAATTCACTATGTTGACCTTCAGCGACTCCAGAACGACTTAAAAAGAATAACGTTATTAATGATGCTGGCAAGCTTCCTGATGCAAGGCGTCTCACCACCATCCAATCAACAACACCATGGCGCCAATAAGCCCAAATTCCACCTGATTTAGTGATCGCAGCAAATAAGAGATCCGTTCCCACTGCTATCGCAGGTTGAATAGAAAACCCAAAGATCAAGATCGGTGTCATTAACGATCCGCCGCCCACACCTGTCATTCCGATCATAATGCCGACAAAGAATCCTGCTAGTGTAAATCCCCATTCCATCTTTGCTGTTTATCACTCAACTGGCTTAAAAAGGTGACAATTTTAACAGTTAATAATATTCTATCAATGAATATTATTAACTATTGTTATAACTAAAACGTATATAAGAGAGCTATATGAAACTACAACAATTGAAATATGTACGCGAGATTGCTCGCAGAGGTCTAAGCGTCTCAGCAGCAGCTAATGCATTACATGCCTCTCAACCCGGTGTCAGCAACCAAGTTCAACAACTGGAAGATGAATTAGGCCTACAGATTTTCGAACGCCACGGTAAACGCTTAACAGCCCTAACGCCTGTTGGCCGCTCTGTTGTTGAAATGGCTGATCGTGTATTAATGGATGTAGATAATATTCGCCAGATCGCTGCTGATAGTAAAAATGATCAACTTGGTACCTTATCAATTGGGACGACTCATACTCAAGCCCGCTATGCTCTACCCAACGCAATCAAACAATTTTCACAACATTATCCCCATGTTCATCTCAATATGGTTCAAGGTACGCCAACGGAGATTGCCGAAATGGCTGCAACAGGTCGTGTTGACATAGCCATTGCAACCGAGGGATTGGCTCAATTTGACTCTTTAGCCATTTTGCCCTGTTATGATTGGAACCGTTCGATCGTGGTTCCTCCCAATCACCCTCTATTATCAGAAAAGAAACTGACACTTGAGGCTATATCTCACTATCCAATCTTAACTTATGTGATGGGTTTTACAGGCCGTGAACAACAAGATCGTGCTTTCACAAAACAAGGTTTACACCCTAACGTTGTGTTTACTGCTACTGATGCAGATGTAATAAAAACCTATGTGGAACTAGAATTAGGTGTCGGTATTATTGCCAGTATGGCATTTGATCCTATTAAGGACGCTCCACTTCAGGCACTAGATGCCAGCCACTTATTTAAACCAAGCACAACACATCTCGGTATTAAGCGAGGTAGTTTTTTACGTGGATTTAGTTATGCGTTTATCGAATACCTTGCCCCACAATTAACACGTAAAATAGTTGAACACGCTATTAACTAGGAACGCGCTCTAATGACCATTTTTAAATCAATTTCCCATTCACAATCACTATTGCAGGATATTGCTAATAATAATAAATCCGATAATACTGCTGAAATAACGCGCTTAATCACCTCACTTTCAGCTGAATTAGATAAAATCCATTCACTTGCTCAGCAACTTGCAGATGATGCACCTATAGCCCAGGCATCACAAGATACCCCCGAGTTACAATCAGGCTGTTATGTGTTTGCTAATGAAAAGGGATTTTTCTGTCCTCGCTGCTATGACAATCTGGGTAATAAAGTAGCAACAACTCGCATAAATAAGAAGCTTCGTGTTTGCCCTGCATGCAGAACAGGTCTTAAATAATTTTTGCCAAATAGTCGACTAGTTCCCTGTTTAATTACTCCTTATTTTGTACTGTTATAGCTAACAGATTAAATAAGAGTTTTAGCAATGGGCAACACTAATTACACTGAAAAGCGTAGTCATGCACGGACACCGATCAAGGCTCCAGTAATCTATACCATGGACCACAATGATGATGAGCCATGTTCTGGTACAAGCCAAAATCTAAGTTCAAGTGGGATTTACATCACGACGGCTCATGCTCCTAAGTTAAATACTGACATTAGAATTGTACTTAGTAGCAATGATAAACACTCAGCTCCTATGGTAATTGAAGGTAAAGTGGTTCGTTGTAAATTTGATAAAAAAGATCCTGACTTATTTCATGTTTCAATTGAGTTCTCTGAAATTCATGAAGCCTGTGTGCAAATCATAACGTCAAATTAACCTCGCTTAAAACAACAGTTTGAAGTATAATTTATTCGAAATTTGAAGGACATACACCTCCAAATTCAAGCCTAGGGGTGGCAAAGGGGCACCTCTATTAGTTGGGCTAAGATAGATTAAGTCTAACTAACAGAAATGTCCCATCAGCCTGAGATCTTCTTAACCAGAAGAAACCCTATGAACCTGATCCAGTTAATACTGGCGTAGGGACAGGCCGTGATACCTATTTTTAGACTCTCGCTCTTCGAGCAGATTAACAATGTTATCCCCTGTCCTTTTTAATACCTTAAAAAGGATACACATGAAGTTTAAAGCTTTATCTGCTGCAGTCGCGGCTTTACTATCAAGTCATGCACTTGCTAATGACACTACG
>Ga0209495_1003174_pt1 | contig 10276 bp, 12 predicted proteins | sample EN1Hudsemesocosm_FD_184629 | JGI IMG/M metagenome (GOLD analysis project Ga0209495, IMG submission 184629) | Methane-oxidizing microbial communities from mesocosms in the Hudson Canyon - EN1E Hudson Canyon (SPAdes) (version 2) | ecosystem: Environmental > Aquatic > Marine > Cold seeps | place... | reverse complement strand
GAAAGATTTATTATTTTTTTTAAAAGAAAAATCGACCTGAAATATTGCCAAATTATTTTACTTTTTCTAATAACATTCTTTCATTTCTATTATAATAACTATGATTGCTATTATCTTTCCCTTAATGATGCTATTTATTATCACAAAATATCCTATTTTTTATCTATACTTTTAACAATTTTTGGTTATTTATTGTATAAATCGAATGACAAACTTTATGGAGGCGCAACTATAGCTCTTGGAGTTATATATTTAATATTTCGATATTTATTATTTACTGAATATGAATGTGATTTACAGCAGCAAGTAGCTGCAACAAACAAGAGAATTTTGTATAATTCATATTCTGATAATACTTTTGATTTCAGTGAGTATCTTTGGATAATTATTTTATCATCAGTAGTCCCATATTTTCAATTAATTAAGTTAAAATTTCTAAGGTTTGGTCAGATACATGGTGATTTAAGGTTTAAGTTTATTGGCAATGAAATACTGATACCATTTGGATCTGCATTTGTTTTTCTTGTTATTTGGAAGGGGATATTTCTTATTGATGAAGCCATGATGTCCATATTAATGGAATTATTTAACTTAGCTAGCTAAGCGCTAAGTTAAATATATTGGGGGCTTACCCAAATATCCCAATAACACTGGAAGTTCCTGATGAATCATTTAACGCTGAAAAACTAGTGTATTCAACATCCCGTTTATACACAATATCGGATATTGTATTTAACACGATGGATAATTTTGAGTTCGTAAATGCTGTTATTTATGACGGTGAATTGGTTGATATAAAAATGGGCAATCAATCTGAACTTAGTGCTGTTGAGTTTTTTATTTATGACACCCAAGCCAAACAGCGAGTTGTTCAAAAGATTGCATCTTTTGAACAACTTAATGCTATAGTTACAAAGTAATCTGATTTCAGATTACAAAAAATCGCTAATTTATTACTACTTGCCTGCGATTCAAAAAAATTGGCTAAAAAGTGACCTGCACTCCCCAGCAGTTATCACCATTACCTGTTTCTTGGGGATGGAGAACATCAAATGAGCAATCCACTTCAAAGTTTAATTTCAAATTATCTTAAAACACAAAATATTTCACGTTCTGAATTTGCCAAGTTGCTTGGATACACAAATACTAATAAAGGGCTGAAACGGTTAGATGAATTTTTAATCACACTACACTCACCAAATAATGATATTCATAATTTAATTCTAAAAAATTCGGAAATATCCGAAAGTGAATTTAAAGTAGCGTATTTAGCTGTTCTGGATGACCTTGACGAGCAAAGAGCGATTGAGTTTACACCAATGATACGGGTTACTCCCAAAAGACGGCCATCGCCCTTATTTTTACTCAGTTTGTATAATATTCCGGTGCCCGCAAATATCACAAACTTAGATTTTGATGAAGAATTACGAATAATAAGAAACCTATACAAAAATCATAAAATCAAATTCCCAACTTCCACCGGATTCCGCTATTTTCGGGCTTATGATTGCGAAATACTTGAGTTTGATAGTGATGGAGAATTAATTAACTTGTAGGCTGTAGAGTTAATTAAACATTTTAACGTTTTGATAATTTAAAAAAGTGCGGGCTACTATTGACGATACAGGGTTAAGAGTGGAAAATTAAAAAAATACTATCATACTAAGAAGGGTTAAGAATGAACGTAGCAGTTATGACTAAAACTCAGGCAGACCTCGATTTAATTTTATTGAATGCTGAAGTAGGCACTGTTGCAAGTAGTGATTTGTATATCTGGCTACGGGAGAGTGGCTTACCTTCAGAAGTAGCAATTAGACTAAAGAGTTTAATTGATACCACCAAAAAAGTTGCCGACCAAGTAATAAATATTGGAAAAATTATTCTCATTAAAATTATAGAGTTTGTTAAGGAACATCCTAACCTTGCTACGGGGATAGCTGTTGGTGTAGCACTTGGGGTAATTGCAAGTATGGTTCCATTTTTAGGCTCTATATTATCGCCAATTGCTATAGCTCTTGGTGTAAGTGTTGGAGCTATAGTAGGACATCGCATGGATAAGACAGATAAAGAAAATGCAGTAAATACAGTAAATACAGATTTAAACCTTACTACTACAGTAACTCAAGATATTATAGAAATAGCGAGATATTTTTTTGAATTACTTATCGATATTTTTAATACGGCCTTTGATGAATCTAAGTTGAAAGGCATTTAACAATGGCTACACAACGAACAATAACAAAAAAGCAGCTTATCAAAATAATTGATGAGTTAGAAAATAAACCTGAAGATAAAATGCGAATTTTAAGTCAATCAGGTATTACAGTTGGTGGAGCAGTTTTAGGTGCTGCTGCGGCTGGAAGTATTGCAAGTGTTGCTGGCGCAACTTCAATATTTGGAGTCACATCGGCGGCTAGTTGGCTTGGGGTGAGTGTTGTTGCTGCAACCCCTGTTGGGTGGATTATTGGTGCTGCTGTAGGGGCTGGTGCAGCTGCTTATGGTATATCAACATGGATTCACAGTGGCGGAATTTCAGAAGGTCGAAAATTAGAACTTCTGCAGAAGTTTCGTGATGACCGTAATAAAATTGATGCCAAAGAGAAATCAAATTCAATTTCTAATGAAGATAGAACTCGGTTTATTGTTTCTTTAAAAGAACTCATAGAAAATAATATTTTGCCACCAAATAAAGCTTTAGATTTAATTTCAAAGGTTGAGCAAGGACAAATTGACCTATCGCATGCTTTTTTATTAATTGAAGGGTTGATTCAAGAAAGAAAATAATAGTTATTTTTCTTCTTTATAAAAAAAGAACACATTATTATAAGTATTATGATTTTAAAGTAAGAACCGGTAATAAGTTATTCGGGATTACTTCCCACCTTACTTATTTATATTTCCAACCCTAATAACTCACATGCAGTTTTTTCATCTAAGGGGGGTAAGGCCCAGTCTTGCATGTTATTAGCTAATTCATTAACCATGTTAAGTGAATTTTCTACTAAAGCAGTTGTAGCTGTAATATTTAAAATATCAATTCTATTTTTTGCATTGTCTCTAATTATTTCTAAATCATCAATGAAACTTTTAGTATTATCAACAGTTTTCATTTGTCCTTCAATTTGTTCTAGCATGACATTCCATTTTTCTTTTATTTTATCCCTTACATTATTACGGTGTTCTATTTCCTGATTCATCATATCCCGTAATTTAATGCTTTTATTTGCTTGTTTCCTTAATTTCTCATCATCAAGATTACCTTTCTTTATATCTTTATATACTTCATCTTTAATATATTTTATATCATCAATACCATTCAATTGAAATTTATTTAAGTAATTAACAACAAAACTAGTTAACTCATAAACAATAATGGAGTTTTGCAAATAAAGGTTTGTTTTATTTAGTCGTTTATTTATCGTATCAGAAAAACCTTCGAGTTCTATTTTGGATAAAATACTTGTATTTATTATCTTAAATATTTCAATAACTGCTGACAATGTGCTATAAGAATAGCTTAGGTCTTTTTGTGCATTAACGAGTCTAGTTAATCTATTCTTATCAAATTTAGATAAACTTATTTTATCAATAGCTTCATTAACCGTTTCGAACTTTTCCTGCTCAATAAAGTGAGCCGTTGCAAATAATATTTTCTGAATATTCAGAGAATATTCACTAACTTTATCTTTTATATTTTTGTTGATATTTCTATTGGATATAATATTAGAACTTAATAAATCGACATTTCTCAATTCTATTTTTTGTTGCAATTCCGAAGAAAACTCTGCCTGTTCATCTAGTTCATTTTGAATTAACTCTGCACCTTGTTGTAAAAATAAATCTCGATTACCATTTTGTGTATTTGTTGTCATAATTATTTATCAAGTTAGTTCCTAAAGAAAAAAGAGTATATTAGATATATAATAAATACCCAGAATATAAGTGCAAGTATTCCTGTTATGATACCAAAAAATAGTTTAAATATAGACTTAAAGATAACAGAAATAAATGAAGGATTATTTGATTTATTTTTTACATTACTATTTTTGGTATGTGATGTTTTAGCGTATGACCTTTTTTTATCACTATCTTTAATGTTATTACTTTTAGTGTCTGAATTTGATATATTATCCTTAGTTACTGGTTTTTTTATATCATTATTTATAGTGTCTGAATAATTATAACCATTCCCACGTAATTCTACTAATAATCCCCCAGTTTTTAGAAATTTTTCTCTCAATTCTTCTTTATTATCTGCCATAACGGTATGTTGTAATTCATTAGTGCCCGCCCTACGGCTAGCTTGACTTGACAAAACATTCATTATACCAAATGTAGCATATAAACTTTACGCCTTCTTGAATAAAATATTTGCTATATTATTTACTCATTGTTAGCGTAATTTGATCTGGTTAATTTTCTGCTTCTTCCAAAGACTATTATTCCACTCAAACAGCAAGTATGAACATCCAATACACAAGGTTATCATTAATGAAATTAATGACTTAACTATTGGGAGGCTGAAGTTATCTAAATTTACTATTCTATAGTCTCAACGGTTACTAACTACTCTTACCAAAGCAGTTGGCCATATTAGTATACTTAATCTTATCTAATCGAACTATTTTAGAATCAAGAGGTAATCTCATAACATACATTCTCGCATATCGCAAGTATATCTTGACAAATGGCTGGTTTTAAGGTATACTCTTGCTGTGTAAGGATGATATAAATATTTAAAGGTTATTTAAAGGTTATTTAATTTATTAGCACTTCTACGTTCATTGACTTATCTAGTCCATATAAATAATAGTCATCAACTCATATTCTAAGTAGCTTCAAAGTTATAATTCACAAACCGATACCCATTTTTATCACTAAAAGTAACACTTCCATTTATTTTAATTTCTGAATGTTCTTTGATGAATTCGAGTAATTCGGTATCAGATAAATTAGAAACGTCAGGTGATTTGAATATTATGGAATTACCAATGATCCCGTCAAAATTCCATTTTTGATTTAATACATCAATGCCGTTTATTTGTATTTCTGAATTTTTTATTATTCGGGTATCTTTATCAACAGGTAGATCTTTAAAATTATTCATAATTTAAGAATCCTTGTAAAGATTATATTATAGCAATTTTTCTATTTTAAGTATTCATTTAATATTATCTATTCTGGATATTCGCACTATAATATAAAGATTAATTGGGGGGATTATAATTTACAAAATTAGTAACAATTATCCTTATATTATAAAGAAAAAAGTTACCAAAAGTGTAAAAATTAAAAGTAAGCAAGAGCGTAGCGAATGCTTGTGTGGCATGTAATGCTACACAGATTAATGAACCTGATATTTGCTAAGGCTACTCATAATATCAGGCACTTTATTTATCATTTTAGTTTCTGAACCTGCTATTTCATAACAGTTAGTTTCTATTTCAGGTAACGATAGCCCTATACTCCTCATTTCTATAGCAGCACCAAAAAATGCTTGATGCCTACTATGTTTCATCTGCTTTATTGACAAAATAATACTGCCTACTTCTTGTTGTTTATCACCTTCATTCATTTTTCTATTAACAATAATGTCACTTGATAGTGCTGGTTGAGTTCTAACAATTGCAGAAACATCAATACCATGTTTTTTTATATCATCTGTCCTACTCAATCCATGCTTTCTAAAAAAAGCATAATCCTGCTGTGCCCTATTAATACAAGGTAAGTAGAATGATTGAATTCCAGATTTACATGAGTTATCTAAACAAGATGATTCCTCAGTAAAACCAGATTTTTTAAGTGATTTACAAATATCAGCATATACAATTTTATGTTGTTTAATGCTGGTAACAGGTGATTTATAGAACATAAAAACACGGAATCTATTGGGTTCTTCTGAACTTCTTGAATATGAGTTACAGATAATAAATGATCGTTTTTCAACTTTTGATGCTTTGTTCCAAAAAATATCTTCAAATTGTTCCGGTGATAAATTACCATTATCAAAATCAAGTATCATAAAATTACTTTGAATGAAGTTGATTTGTCTTCTGTAGCCGCCTGTATCAATCGAACCATCATAAACGCCTGCATTCAACATCATAAACTCATCTTTATTGGTTATAACAACCTTGCTTGAATTGCTTAGAAAACTTATGAAATTTTTAAAACTGAAGATATAGGGTTTAAAATCATCTGCTCTAAATTGGTCAATTGACTTATGGAGCGTGACAGGAATTTGATTATCCGTCATATCACTTAATGTTAAATATTCATCTAGCTTTTGCTTATGTGTGCATAGCTGTAATTTGCCATCATACGACTGATTGCCTTGCAGTAATTCATCAGAAATTGATTTTTGCAATGAGCGATTTTTACGTTGAACACTTGTTAATTTGATTGGTTTTTCATCGAAATCAAAACCTTCAATTTTTTCAATTGAGCCGCCACCTAATAAATTTTGCAGGTATGTTGCACAATAAATATCAGGAACAACTATAGTTACAGGTTCATTACTGGTGCCAGCCCTTAATGATGTTCTCATGACATTCTGGTAAATAGTTTCAAATGTATTTGCGATTAACAAGTCATCATTCGTAAATCCTAAATTGCTCATTAATGATGCTTGAATGGGGGCATAATTCAATGCAAGATTAAAATAAATATTATTGTAGTGTTGATGGTTATTCATGCCATGCGATTTAACAGGTAATGGAGTGGCATTATCACCAAATTCAGGCTGGTAGTCTTTATTCACAACATACAAGAAATTATCATTTTCAAATATTTTGGCAGCCAAAACATCCATTTCCTGTCCTACAGTTGAATTATCACCCATTGGTTTATTGCGGGTGTATTTACTAAAATTTCTATCATCAAAAAAATACTTAATATTTACACGGTTGCCAGTTTGTGAATCATGCGCAAGATGTTTAAGTTTATTAGTTATGGGAAGGTAGTCTGTGAACTTGACACCATGAAACTTTTTAAACCAATAGAATAATAGACTATCTTCAAAATTTGCCGCAAGAATTGTAGTATTTTTAAATTGATTAGGGTTTAGCATTGATAAAAAGGTCAATTCACCAGATTTTACCCCTGTTTTTCTACCCTCTATAACAGCACTCCATTCATTAATATCAACAAATACATCTCTATTTTCGGATAGTAGTGACCGATAAAGGGGTTTAAATGCTTCATATCCATCATCGCTACTTTTAGATACGTTTTTTAATTTATTCTTACATCCTTCTTTAATACCAATCAGTGCAGTCTCAGAATTAGTCGATTGCTTCAATTCAATAAAGTCAGTTATTAATTGTGGATTTTTACTAACGTCTAAAGTGTAGAAATCATTAACTTGAGGGACTTCATCTATAAAGATTTTCCAGTTAGACTTATTCTGAAAATATGGCAAGTCATCATAAGCAGCCCAAGTAATGATCAGGGCTTGTCCAAAATCTTCACAACCTTTAAAGAATTTAACGATGCTAGATTTTACTTTGCCTTCTGGAGTGTTTTCACTGGTTATGGAGGTGATATTAGAGATTCCAAGGTTATTAAGGTCTTTATAAACCTGATCAACAAGTTTTAGTGACGGCAAAACAATCAGGTGGTTATGATAATTTTTGTTTTCTTTGATATGCTGCATTAGTGCATGAGTTTTCCATGAGCCACAGCACGCTGAAACAAACCCGATATTTGAGTTTGCATAAATAGTGTTAGTAATAGACATAATAACCTTCCTTGGTTGTTGTTTGTTACGCTAATCAAATTCCCTTACTTGATTATAGATTTAAAATGTTTTATGAAACCACTGCTAAACAGTAAATTTAGTGGTGGTCTTATTTAAACTGTTTTTAACAGTTGGTTAAATTGTTCTATTAAATGCCTCAAGGTGCAATTGGTCTTGTTTGTAAATCATACGCAAATACTCCCAACCGATTTTCTCAAAAAATTGAGTTCTTGTGATTCTTTCAAGTTTGGCGCGTTTGTCCAGTGCCATCACAAAATTTTCATCCAATCTAAATGAATAAGGTTTTTTCATTTTTACTCTCCATGTAATTGTAGTTGTCTTACATTGTATATTTATACAATTCAGATTTCATCACGCGAATTGTAGGGTAGGGTTACAAACCGTATGAAATAAGTAAAAAACACGGTTTATTTAAATTTTTAATTTAAAACAGTATCTTATATTAACATAATCTTTACTATTGCAATAAAACCGTATAAAATAGCTTTAGTGCAATAAATTACACGGTTTAATGACAATGACAATGAAAGCGAAAACTTTAAGTGATAAAGAATACAAAGTTTTATTGAATAGAATAGATGCTGGAAATAAGCATCACCGATTAAGAAATAAAACGATTATTGTTTTATCGTATAAATTAGGACTTAGGGCAAAAGAACTTGCTTCATTGAAAGTTGGTGATGTTTTTGAAAATGGAAAAGTTGTTGATTTACTTAACCTGTCTAAAGAATATACGAAAGGCGATAAGCAACGAGAGCTTGCATTAACGAATAAAGTTGTCAATGAATCACTGTCTGAATGGTTAGAGTCTTTAATGGAAGAATACCCAACTTTGTTTAATGCAACTATGCCACTATTCAGAACTCAGAAAAAATCTGTTTTTTCGGCTGGAAGAATGGCGGAATGTATAAAAATGATTTATACAAATGCTGGAATGGAATTTGATAAGTGTAGTTCGCACTCTGGCAGAAGAACTTTTATAACCAATTTGGCTAATAAAGGTATTGACCTTAACAGTATCAGAATTCTTGCAGGTCATACCAGCATAGCAACTACCCAGATATATATTGATGAAAACCCTGTGATGTTAGCCAACATAATGAGGAATGCCTAGAATGTTTAATCAAGACAAATACATCAAAGCGTGGAATTACGCGAGCAAAGCCCATAACGGCCAACTAGTCCCCAGTTCTGACATACCTTACATTCACCACATTGGTCTAGTCGCTGTCGAATCAATAGCGGCTATAGCTAATGGTGGTGTTGATAACCCTGACTTATTAATACAATGTGCTTTATTACATGATTCTATTGAAGACACTTCAGCTACTTATGAAAATATTAAGAGTGAATTTGGTGTTGATGTGGCTGATGGTGTATTAGCGTTATCTAAGAATTCCGAATTACCAAAATCAGAACGTATGATTGATAGCCTTGCAAGGATTAGACTGCAACCCAAAGAAATTTGGATGGTCAAATTATCCGATAGAATTACAAACCTTCAACCACCGCCTAAACATTGGGATTCAGCCAAGATAAAAAATTACAGGGATGAAGCTATTTTAATTTTAGAGTCGCTGGGTAGTGCTAACGAATTTTTAGCTGAACGATTAGAGTCTAAAATTTCAGATTATGGCCAGTGGGTTTAGTGCTACTGTGTGATTTGGATGCACCAACTTTTTAAAATATTAAGAGAAATTTATGTTTAATGGGTTTTTTGATAACACAGTCTATATTCGAGTCTATAAAAACAGGTTTCATATCAGGCACATTGAAAGTAAAAATGAAACCATAGCACTACCAGACAAGCCGTTTACAACAGAACGATTAATTATTGGGCAATTTAAAAATGCTGAGATAGCACTACGTGAAGGATTTAAAGAATTATATATAAAAAAATGGGTTACTCCTTCACCTAAAGTGTTAATTCAGCAAATGGAAATGAATGAAGGTGGGTTGTCTGATGTAGAAGACCGAATTTTAAAAGAAGTTTCAATGGTAGTAGGGGCGAGGGCGGTTTTTGTTTGGGCAGGAAAAGAACTAACTGATGCTGAGGTTTTGGATAAAATTAAAAATGTATGACCACAAATCGGCCAACTAACTGTTATTAGGTAAAGCAAATTTTAACAAAGTTTAATATTTTTCAATTCTCTGATAATCCATTGATTTTTCAGCGGTTAAGTCAAAGCCTTTACAGTAAACTGACCTAAAGTGGCACTAGCGAAAAATGGATTTACTTTCATACCTCACCAACTTTTAATTAGTTGTGTATGGCTAAGGATATTAGCATAAGTAAAAATTTCTTGAGGTGCGTTACCATAGTGCGTTACCATAGCGTAATTATAATATGTAGCCTTTTGAATTCATTGATAGATAGCTTTCGGTGGCGAGTCTCGGTATCGCCACCATTTATTTTAAAGACTTAACGTTGCTTTAAGTCTCTCTGTTTTATCCCTACTGGGGAGTTTCTGGTTTTTCTTCGAAATAGTCTCTTTATTTACACCCTCTGATTTATCA
>Ga0209495_1003173_pt1 | contig 10276 bp, 7 predicted proteins | sample EN1Hudsemesocosm_FD_184629 | JGI IMG/M metagenome (GOLD analysis project Ga0209495, IMG submission 184629) | Methane-oxidizing microbial communities from mesocosms in the Hudson Canyon - EN1E Hudson Canyon (SPAdes) (version 2) | ecosystem: Environmental > Aquatic > Marine > Cold seeps | place... | reverse complement strand
ATGCTCTTTAAGTAAACTGGATAATAAACTTAAATTCGCAGGGGTGTCATCGACGATTAAAATAGTAGGGCGTGTATTCATTATTTTTTAGAATTTAAGAAGGAATAGAATGTAATAAACTACCCCGCCCCAAGGGTTTTCGCTTCGCGAAGAGGGGTATTTAGACAAGATCAGATTGTCTCGGGTCATAAATCTTTTCATATGGTTTTTTATCTTTCCCTTGATTTTGAACATATATTACAATCTCATCTCCATGCTGACCTACTGTATCAGTTTCCCATAAATAAGATTCCGAATACTGGTTACGCTGTTTTTTCGCTTTTTCGCTACGATGAACGCTACTTTTTGACCCAGAAATAACCTTGGCTATTTCACGTATACTTTTTTTAGCACATTCTAAACCGAGCTTAATAATTGATTAAGCTAGTTACTTGTACTTCGGCTGTTGTATTGTTTTTTTCATGAGCTTATTATACAAAATTAACGAGTCTAATATTCAGTTTTGTCCCGGCTTAGACTGAAAGCCCGAATTCTGTAGCAAGCAATTCATAAGCCGTATCAAATTCAAAATTCTGCATGGCAATGCTGATTTTTTGTATCAATGGTGCCGACAAGCTTTGACTGAATTCAGTGTGGGAATTATCCCATAAATCAATGGCATCACTGTCACATTCTTGTAATAACGATAATAATTGTGGCAAACAATCAGGCATTTTTCTTGATGGGGTAGTTAATTGTTTAGGTTCATCTTCTAAATATTCATTTGTAAAAAATTGCTGTAATTTTTCAAGCAAAGGTGTAAGTAATGTTGTGAGGTCTTTTAAGCTATGTTGTATTAATTCTGTTTGCTCATTTTTACAGGCATTTTCAAGTTTACCTGAACATACGAAAATAGTACTGCTAATGCCAAGTGTTCCGGTTAACCCTTTTACAGTGTGGGCTAAACGTTCAGCTTCTATCCAGTTAGACTGTGTAATATAATGCTCAAATTGATGTTCATAGTCTGAAAAATCATGTGTAAATTGGGATAACATTTTTAAATATAATTTTTGATCATTAGCCGCTCGACGGAGACCAATAGTGGTGTCTAAGTTTAAAATGTCAGGTATCTCTGAGCTGGCTTCTATCTCTGTTTGTATTTTAGGATGTTGTCGTTGTTCGGGTTGAGAATAATACTGTTCCAGTAAGTTATAAAAAACATCAGGCTCAATAGGTTTACTAATATGATCATTCATACCTACTGCGATACAACGCTCACGTTCTTCAGTCATCGCGTGTGCAGTCATCGCAATAATGGGTAATTCAGTGTAACGTGAATCAGTGCGTAAATAATGGGCTGCTGTATAGCCATCCATGACAGGCATTTGTAAATCCATTAATACAACATGATAAAAATCAGGGGCAACCGCATTTAAATTAAAGACCGCTTCTTGACCATTATTAACGACGGTGACATGAATGCCTTGCATTTCCATTAGTGCAACCGCTAATTGTTGATTAAGTGCATTATCTTCCGCTAATAAGACCTGCATACCTTTAAGGTTTTGCACTGGTTGCACCTTTTTATTTTCCATAAATAATTCAGTATTATTGGTTACGGAATTTAATATAGTGCGTAAGGCTTCGGGTAAAATAGGTTTTGATAAGCAAGATGGAATATTTAAATCCATAGTAACGTCATGCATCAGTTCTGAATCAGACGCAGAAATCATAATCGTTTTTGGCTTATGAGCAAGCGAGCTATTTTGTATCGCTGTTATTATTTTGCCACCATCCATATCAGGCATTAACCAGTCAACAAAGACAAGATCGAAAGGCTTACCTTCTGAAGCTCCTTTTTTTAGAGTGAGTAACGCTCCTTGAGCGTTTGCAACTGCTATTATGCTATTATGATTAGATTTACCGACACCTAATGCAGTCAGTAAATTTTTTAACACCATACGCGCACAATATTCATCATCAACAATTAAGACACGTAATGTAGCGACATCACTTAATGGTAAGAGCGGGGTTAATGGTTTTGAGTGTAGAAAACGTGCTGTAAATATAAATTTAGAGCCTTTGCCTTTACTGCTTTCAACCCAAATTTTTCCAGCCATTAATTCAACGAAATTTTTAGAAATCGTCAAACCCAAACCTGTGCCGCCATATTTGCGTGTTGTTGAGCCATCAGCTTGTGTGAACTCTTGAAATAGGCCGTTCACCTGTTCAGTTGTCATGCCAATGCCGGTATCTTCTAAACAAAAACGTAATAAAATATCCTTATCGGTACGTTCTTCTTCGCTGACACTTAGTTTAATATGACCTTCATGTGTAAATTTAATGGCATTTGATAATAAATTAGTGATAATTTGCCCAAGGCGTAACTTATCGCCTAGAAAACATCCATTCGTGCCTAATAATAAGGGATTGGCAATATTGAGTAATAATTCAATTTCTTTTTCATAGGCACGTTGGCGTAATAATGACAACGACTCTCCAATGACCTTTTCTAAAATAAAAGGACTGTTATCTAATATCATTTTGCCTGCTTCAATTTTAGAAAAATCTAAAATATCGTTGATAATACCGAGTAATGACTGGGCTGCATTGTGTACTTCGGTAATATAATTATTTTGGCGAGGGGTTAAGTCTGTTTGTAAAGCTAAATAGGCCATACCAATAATTGCATTCATAGGGGTACGAATTTCATGACTCATATTAGCGAGAAACATTGATTTTGCATGCATCGCTTCTTTCGATTTTTTATTGGCAATTTCTAAGTCTATTTGCACGGATTCACGTATGGTAATGTCGTTTTGAATAGACTGTGCCATGCTATTAAATGAAGCACCTAAGGTCATTAACTCCTCAACAGCTCCTTTATAAAGAGATTTATCACGAATACCAATTTTTGCACGGGTGGAATAATCACCTCTGGCTATATTTTTTGCGGCTTTAGAGAGTAATTTTAGCGGATTTAACACTCGTTGCCGCATAATATGTGACACCATAAATAGTGTTATAAAGCCAATGATAATATTAGCTAAACCAAAGAATATCCACTGCTCTAAAGTTTTTACTGCTATATTCACTGCCGCGTTGGATTGTGAATCTACCGTAGCTATTAATTTATTAACGGATTCGCTTAATTTTAATTTAAGGAGATTATATTTATAACTGTGGACGAGTTCGTTGGCAAATTGTAACCGTGGCTCACCATCTGAAACAAAGTTATTTTGTTTTGGGCTATACAGTCCTTGTGTGGCAGCAAATGCAATTTGCTCTATATTTTTCATCGCATCGGTTGCAGCAGAGACTTTGTCTAATTCAAGTAATTCTGCATCACTCAAATTTAGAAACATCATACGTTCAAACAGCGAATAGGCTTTATCGTCAGGATTAAAAGTATGAATGATTGTTTTTGAAATGACACTGTCCCAATACACACCTGACATGTAGTTCTTAGGTAGCGGTTTTTTACCTTCTCTAATCGCTAATATATCGTAGTAATACATTAAATAGCGAGTGTCTGATGTACTGGTATAAGCCCGCACAAAAAAAGTTAATTTTTCAGTTTCTTGGCGTAAAGAATTCACTAATGCCATCGCCTGCTTACGATGTTCTTGTTTTAAAACAACCTTATTATAAGTATGCTTTATCATAAATAAAAAGCCAGCATTAACCGTTATTATCAGCGTGATAATTAACATAGACCAGATTAAAAAACGCTCTAATTTTAATTTTTTTTTTGGCATAAATTTCAATGGATATTATGAGGTGGTTTAAATTTCATGTATGAATAAAAACAGCTCTTTAAGTTAAAAATATAAAAATGAATATATTTATTATATTTAAAAAAAATTGATAATTTGTATATATAATTCAATGAGTTAAATTATAATAACAACAACCGATAAAATATTAAAGCCAGTCTTTTTTGAGATGAAAGCGCGAGTGCTACCCATTGAAGCTAATGTTATCAACTTCTCCATTTGAATTGATAAAACCGTGTTTCTCATAGAACTGGTATTGAGAATACTCAAGCATTATCTCCTCCTCTATATCCCGTGCTGCTTGGTCTTCAATGTACGCATCATGTATAAAACCTCGGTAATCATCCTCATCAAGTGGGAGGCTTTCTGCACTGGTGCAAGGTTCAATACCTTCAAATATATTAATTATTTCAGGCTCTCGTATTACAAATTCAATACCAAAAAATTGATGTAACTGCTTAAGTATTTCATTCGATGACATATCAACAAGATCATCTTGGATTAATACATTCATATACTTTCCATTTTTCTGATTTTTTGGTCGAATTTGTAAAGGCTCATTTTCGCTATAGTATATATAGCATTTTTGAGCTCTTCCAATTAAGTTCTTAACTTGTTGAATATTAACAAATAAATCTGGGAATGTTTCAAATAGAATTTTAGGTGATTTAGGTAATACACCTCCTGACCGTTTTAATGCTTCTTCGAGCTTATCACTCACATAATTCTTTAGGTCTTTTGTGTCTCCAAAGTTATCAACTTCAATAAAACTGCTTAGGTCTAATTGGTTTAAGATATGGATATGCTTTTCTGATTTCGTGTGGATTAATCGTAATCTATCAATTGCCTGCATTACTTCACATTCACGATAACGTAACAGCACGTCTTGAACGCGTTGATCCATAAAGTTTAAATTATTTGCTTTGTAAGTTTCGCCATTTTTTGCCGTCAACACTTGTTCTCCAAATATTGATTCAGAATTAATAGGCTCATCACTATCCAGATAAAGGCATCTTGCCTCATCAGTAATCGCGTTCTCGTGTGGTTGATTCCGACCAATGACAATAACTTGTTCATAATCTTTGTAAGCGTCAAGCCCTCTTAAATTATTAAAATGCTCACACTTTATATTATCGGGTAATTTATCGGCTATTGTTTCTTCTAATACCTTGTAAGTGACAACAAGCGTTAGCTTATCGCCTGCTAACTTTTCAATGTATCGCCTAATACTTCGAGCTGATTCAGTATGAGTGACAATCCCATCTATGATGCCAAAATGTTTTTTGCTAAAGCCTGCATTAGGATATTGAGTCACAGTGGTTGTTTTTCGTTTGCACTGATAACTTTTTGTCTCTAAGTCTTCAAATACTTGGCTTAGTGCATTAGTATTACCATCAGCATCTATCAGCAAAATATTACGAGAATTATTTTTTAATTTTTCAATTTGATTGCGTGGCTGATCAATCTCTAATAATTTACGGACTTTCTTTTGATGAATTTTTATTTCTTCAGTTGCGAGATTAAAACTTAAATGGGTTGATGCTGTTCTGTCAGGAAACTTAACTAAATCATCAATAATTGCTTCTAATAGATTTTTCTCAGTTAAATATCGCTCATAACCCATATTACGATCTAATTCTTTTTCTATTTCATCGTCCGTTAAACGGGGATGCAAATTTGCCCGCTCACGTTCGATTGCTTCTTTGTTATCTTTTTCCGCTTGCTGTAAGGACGTTAAGCTAGTTTTAAGCTTCATAATAAGCTCTGGTGTGGTATTTTCGTTATCATTGCGTAAACGGCTGTAAAAATCACTTTCTGTAATGTTTTGATTGAATGTATTACGTAATGTATCTGTAATATTCAGATCAAAAAAATATTTTTCTGTTTCCGTAATATCAACAGTCTTAAAAGAACTTGTGTTAATTAAGATACTTGTTACGTCTTCATCAATGATAGTTAAAGCGGGCAATATCTCACTACCGTCCATATTTTTAATGGGTCGTCTTAGGTGAGCATGATTAAAAATGCGCACTTGTGCAAGGGATGCTTTAGATTTTTGATAAAGACATTGATTAAAAAATTCACACTTTACATCACACCCCTCCCCACACAACACTTTACTAACGCTAAATCCTGCCTCAGTTATCCTTGCTGCAATTTCTGATCGTTGACAGTATTCCTCATTGCGTCCTTGATGAAGAATAACATTAGCCCCTAATCTTGAACTTAACCTTTCATAAACTTCTTTCGCTAACTTATTGTCTTTTACACAAAAATCAAAATACGGTAATTCTTCTCTTAATAATTCACAGTCAATACTATCCGCCGCACGATAAGCAACATTAGCCACGATCTCATCTTCAACAGCTCTTGTTTTTCCTGTTCCTGCAGATGCTTTTAATAGTGTTGTGCTGGAGATTACACAATCAAAAAAATTAGGTTCTAAAATAGCTTTTTTAAAACACGCTTGAACGGTGTTTTTTATACCTGTTACTGCTTCATCAGTGCTAATGTAAACAGGTTTCTTATTAGTTGGGGCGGATTGTGTTGGGGCTTGCTTGTATTCACCTAATATTGCGTTGACATATTCCTGCTGACTACCTGCCAGTTGTCGCTTAACTTCTTCAATCCCTTCAAGTACCAATAAATCATTAAAATCCGTTGGCTTTTTATCGTCATGTATTTTGTTAAATTTAGGGGTAGCAATACTGCAATTAGAGATAGAATTAGCTGCTTCTATGGCTTTCTTAATACCCGTATTACCAATATCTTTCCACTGGTCATTATCGGCATCAATAATAATATGTATGTGAGGATATTTTTCTCGCAAGGCTTGAGCAACTGGCTTTATGTTACCTGCATTAAAACAAATAATAGTCGGTTGATTTGTTGCTTCATACACTGTTGCGGCTGTGCTGTAGCCTTCAGAAACTCGAATTATTTTTGTTTCTTCTGTGATAGTGCCTAATGTGTGTGAGCTACTTTTAGTTTTTTCATCCTTACCAAATCTCTTACCTACTTTACTATGGTCATAAATCTTTTGAATACCGACAACATGACCGTTAATATCTCTTAATGCGATTGCTACAAATAAACCATAATAATTACGTCCATACTTAACACCATGCCCGCTTACCTGCTTTCTTTTTAAGTATTGGCTTGTGCCAGTATCAGAAAGTTTGTTCCATTCAATAACAGCTAAATCTGCGGCTATCTTTTGGCTTGCCGCTTTTTTTTCATTTGATTTTTCTGCTTGTTCTTTAGCGATTCTTTTAAATTCAGCCTGTTCTGCTGGTGATGGTTTGTAGCTGGTATTATTTAAGCTGTTGTAGGTATGCGACCCGCTTTCCCTAAAGTCGCCATAGGTCGCGAAAATAGCTATTTTACCGTTTCTTAATGTGACCTCTGAGCCAACATACCAACCTACTTTTTTACTAGGTTTATGCCCTAACATTAAATGGTTATGGAATTGACCGTCTAAAATTAAATGATCAACCATTAAGCCAAAGGCTTTAAGTTCTTGAAGTGCTTCATTCATTAGACTGCCCCCATTGAATAAGAAAGGGCAGGGTGAGTTATTTCTGAATGTGCTTGATCCAGTACATCAATGGCACTTAATGAGGGGGATTGATCGTGTTTGTTATTGCTTAAATGTGTCATAACTTTATGAAAGTAACGATGCTTAAGCGGTTGTTTTTTATGATAAGTTTAAAATATGCGTATGGGTAATTCTATAATACTGCAATTCTATAAATATACAAAAAGTAATGATAAGTTTATTAAAAACGATTATCATAACAACTGGTTTTTGAAAGCGTGTTACTTCTGTAACTCCTTTAAATGTTTATTTGAAACCATCAAATAAACAAAATAGATAAAAATTCTTATTTTTCTAAGACGTGTTTCCGCACGTATTACATAATAAAAATAAGAACTAAGAGGGCAAATTCACTTTTTAGTGAATTTTGCCTTTTTTTCTGCCTGCAGATGATAGACCTATTGATTTAAGTAGCAAATAAATCACAAAATTTCACGATAAAATGCCATTCGAAACTTTTGTCATATATGATAAACGGCTTAAATAACAAATAATTGTAACTAGCAACACCATCAAATAATAATAAATAAAACTCGCAATCAATACCAACGAATTATTTTTTATTCTTTTTGTTTATTTCCCGTTCTTTTTCAAGCAATTTTGAAAGATGAGCGTTTTCTGTATCAAGTTCTTCAGTCTTAGCCGTCAATTCTTCCAGCTTACGCTCTGCCTTTGCACAATCTTTTCTTAACTGCTCATCTGTCCTTAGTGAGCGTTGATAGTCTTCACGATCTTTAGAGAGCTTCAGCTCATCAGCCCAGCCTTTTTCTTTTGCATCATACCCTGCTTTCAAATCTTTTAATTCAATCTGGTGCTGGTCATCTTTAATAAATGTCGTTTGCTGTGCTTTATTATCGTGTAATAAATAAAGTAGATACTGTATTCGGGTTTTGCCTGCTGCTTTTGCTCTTTCAGCAAATAACGTCTTATCCTCTTTAGCGATAAACATATCAAGGCGGCTGTATTTAGCGGCTTTCTCCTTTCGGAATTTTTGCTGGTAGCCTTTGTTACGCTGTTTCTTTTGTTCTGCTGTCATTGGTTGCATAATTCAAATACTCCTCAGTTCTCGTTAGTAAGTCTCTATTACCGTGTAATAATTTATCGAGTCTAGCTAAGTTACGCTTTATTCTTTCTTCTCGAATACATATTATGCCGCTAGTATTCTTTTTATCGTTTGGGGATACCATTTTTTACCTCGTGCTTCATATTCTGATTTATTTAGGTAGTTAGCTATTTTGTTTAAACTCAGTCCATCTCGTTCCAAGTCGCGTATGATTTGGATAATTTCCTGTTCTATGGGATAGGGTATCAAATCCACGCCATCCGCGTGTAGCTGAGAGCCAAACGGAATTGAGCCTACCCGTTCACCCTTTGCCTTCTTGTGTTGCATTCCCATTTTTGTCCGCTCGCTGATAATGTCGCTTTCAAATTCAGCCATTACTGCTAACATTCTAAAAACCATTTTCCCCGCAGCACTGGTCGTATCAATTTTCTCACTGACACTTACTAAATCAGTCCCTATTGTCTGTAATTGCTCGCTAATACTAATAGTATCCTTTGTACTTCTGGCTAATCGGCTAAGGCTATACACCACTAATGCACTACCTAATTCACATTCTGATAACGCTTGCTCTAGTGCCGGTCTGTTATTTATCTTCTTGCCGCTAATGCCTGCATCGACATGAACACCGCCCACTTCATAATCATTTAGTTCACACCATGCACGGGCTTTCTTTTCTTGAGCTTGTAAACTCACGCCCTCATCTGCTTGCTGTGTTGTTGATACGCGTATATAAATAATTGCTTTGTTCATGTTGATACCTAAATATAATCTTATCGTATAATACATTATACTCATGAGGGAATGACAAGCAAGTATATTTATTATCGTGTAATTCTTCTTTATAACTTACGGGACGGTAAGTTACAAAATAATATCCATACCATGAACCTCTACACTGTAGATATTTAACTTACTTCTTCATCCAATTGTTTATAAATCCTTTAATCCATGCCCATGTATAAAAGAAGCACAATACAAATATGCCCCATTGCTGAGCCTTGTAAGCACTGTAAAACCAGAATGGCTGACTGATTAGCCCAAAGATACAAGCCCATTTACGCCTTGCTTCTGATTCATCCTGACTTAACCAGATAGCTGCAACACCTGTAAAGGCTATAGCAATCTGTTCTAAGCTCATGGCACTAAGAATAATCTCAATTATTTCATCTTTACTCACTATTGATATTTTTAGTGTGATAGATTTTTTTGATTTTTAGCATTCATTGTATTTTCAGAAAAATGTTTAACAACATGCTTAACATCCCTTGAGCCTTCAATGTTTTCAATTGAAAATTTACCCGATGATTTAGACGATCTTGCATAGTATGTTTGTGATTTATCATTGCTGTGACCCATTGCAATCGCAATTGCATCAAAATCATCATTCAGAGCTGTTTTAACGTTCATGGCGAAGTGATGCCTGTATGTGTACGGACTGATTGGGGTTTTCATCCGTGGAAATACTTTATCACTAAATTTAGACATTTGATTACCTAGATTTTTTGCTGAGTGAATAAAAATAAAAAACCCATAAGGATTTTTAACTAATTTTTCTTTTAAGTAATTAAACTGCAAACTATCAGTTTTAACATTGAATATTCTATATTCCTGTCCATACTTTCCATCATGAGTTTTCTTTGATTCAATAACAATTCTAATACTACCGTCTTTTTCAAGCTCAATGCTGATACCATTATTTTCTAACTCAGACGGTCTACAACCTGATATTTCAAGTAAAGCAATTGCATCAATGTATTTACTTTTAGAATCAATAACGTATTTAAAATAACGTTCATTCCATTTTTTTGGAAGTTTTTGATATTTTTTTGACTTACTCTTAGGAGCATTATTTTTTACTTG
>Ga0209495_1003168_pt1 | contig 10289 bp, 7 predicted proteins | sample EN1Hudsemesocosm_FD_184629 | JGI IMG/M metagenome (GOLD analysis project Ga0209495, IMG submission 184629) | Methane-oxidizing microbial communities from mesocosms in the Hudson Canyon - EN1E Hudson Canyon (SPAdes) (version 2) | ecosystem: Environmental > Aquatic > Marine > Cold seeps | place... | reverse complement strand
GTCAGGCTCAACTAAGCCCCCAACATCAAGTAGAGAAACTGTGGCTAATGTTGTGGATAGTGATGTTGATGAGTCGAAGTTTGAACGTTTTTAAGTAAAGTTTGAGTGCCTCTGGCTGACTAGAGTCTAGCGTGGAATCAGGAGCAGGAGAGAAAATGCTAAAAAATATTGAAATGAGATGGATGTTAATTATCGCTATGCTTGTTGCAGGGCTGGTTCCGTTGATAGGGACTGGGCTCTACGCACTTAATGGGGCTGATGAGGCATTGCATACTAAAGGTTTTGACCAGCTCAAGTCACTCAAGACAGTTAAAAAGGCCGAAATTGAAAATTATTTTCAGCAGATCGAAAACCAGGTTATCACTCTCTCAGAAGACAAAATGACCGTAGAGATGATGCGTGAAGCAAAAGAGGGCTTCTATGCTTTAGGTGAGGATCTACAGCTCGACAAAAATAGATTGGCTGAGTACAAAAGTGATGTGCGACGCTTTTTAGATAACGAATTTGGTGCTAAATTTACTAAAGATACGGGTGAATCGATATCGTCAGGCCAACTGTTGCCTCAGTCAGAGTCAGGTATTGTTGCTCAGTATCTTTATATCTCCAATAACAGGCATCCGCTTGGTAGCAAGTCACAACTTGATAACACCAAAGATGGCTCACGTTATGCCAAAGTGCATGCGAGCCACCACCCCATTATGCGCAGTTACCTGGAAAAATTTGGTTACTACGATATCTTTCTGGTTGATCACCTGACAGGCGATATAATCTATTCTGTTTTCAAGGAAGTTGACTATGCAACAAACCTTTATACCGGTGCTTATAAAGATTCAGGTATTGCTGAGGTAGTTAAAAAGGCGGCCAAAGCCCAGTCTAAAGACGAGACCTTTGTTAATGATTTTGACTGGTACGTCCCCTCATACAATGCTGCCGCATCGTTTATTGCATCGCCTGTCTTTGGCGATAGTGGTGATGGTGATGAGATGCAGGGTGTTCTGGTCTTCCAAATGCCGGTTGATGAGATCAACCGGCGTTTGCTGGTTAAAGAAGGACTCGGTGAATCAGGTGAGGTCTATTTAGTAGGCTCTGATAACCTGATGCGTTCACAGTCACGTTTTTCTGAAGAAAATACCATACTGGCTCAGAAAATTGAGACATCAACCGCCAATGCGGCTATTGCTGGTAGTGAAGGCGCAGAGATTACCCCTGACTATCGAGACATTAATGTTCTTTCTGCCTATGCGCCACTCAAAATCAAAGGGCTTGATTGGATAATTCTTGCCGAGATTGATGAGGAAGAGGCATTTAGAACCGTGAATGAACTTGAGTTCGCGATTATCATTGCCATGGTTATTGCCGTTGGATTTATCGTTTTGATTGCCGTTCTGTTTGTTCGTAGCATAATGAAACAATTAGGCGCAGACCCTACAGAGGTTCGCACACTTGCTGAGGGTATTGCAGACGGTGACCTCACCATGGACTTAAGTGACGTTGATAAAAAGAAGCGGGTGGGTGTTTATGCTGCAATGATAAACATGCAGCAGAAATTGATTGAGGTAGTACAGCAGATTCAAAGTAATTCAGACCAAATATCCTCTGCTGCCGCTCAGGTAAGTGATACCGCAAACTCATTAAGTGAAGCGGCCAGTGAACAAGCGGCTAGTGTTGAGCAGACCAGTGCTTCAGTTGAGGAGATGGGCGCATCGATTAGCCAGAATAGTGAAAACTCTCAGACGACGGACAAGATTGCCAGTGAATCGGCTAGTGCTGCCGGTGAAGGGGGTGAGGCTGTTTCTGGAACTGTTGAAGCGATGATGCAGATTGCTGAGAAAATTTCTATTATTGAAGATATCTCTTACCAAACCAATATGCTGGCGCTTAATGCGGCTATTGAAGCTGCACGAGCAGGTGAGCACGGTAAGGGCTTTGCGGTGGTTGCTGCTGAGGTTCGAAAATTGGCTGAGAGAAGTCAGGTTGCAGCCTCAGAAATTAGTTCACTTACCGGCGATAGCGTGAAAGTAGCTGAGAAGGCCGGTATGCTGCTTGAAAAGATGGTTCCCGATATTACCCGAACGGCGGAACTGGTACAGGAAATTAGTGCGGCTTCAGAAGAGCAGTCAAGCGGTGTTGGGCAGATCAACAGTGCGATGCAGCAACTCGACAAGGTAACCCAACAGAATGCAGCCGGTTCTGAAGAGCTTGCAGCTACCGCTGAGGAGATGCAGGCACAGTCGGCAAATTTACAACAGGTTGTTTCATTTTTCCGCCTGGCAACAGGTACAGCGGAAAAGCGTGACTATACATCAGTTTCATCTAAATCAACTAAATCTTCTACATCCACTATAGTTGCCGAAGGGGAAGATGTTGATGAGTCGAAGTTTGAACGTTTCTAATAGTCAGTGCATGACGGAGGTTTCTTATGAGCTTCTTTACTGATAGAAGTGTAAAATTTAAACTGCTAATGCCTATTATTTTTCTCATGGTGGTTGTTTCCGTCTTTTTGGCTTTTTTAATTCCAAAACTGGGTAACGATAATGCCCAGGAAAATGCTATTGCATCAGCTACACAAACGGTCAATCAGTTTAAGGTTATTAGAGGCTACTACACCAAGAATGTCGTTAAAAAAGTGCTAGCCGGCTCCTCCATGAAACCTTCGATTAATCATGCCAATGAAAAGAACGCCTTTCCTTTACCTGCAACCTTTATTCATGATTTAAGTGGTTTGCTGAAGAAGAATGGAACCGACCTGCGTTTGTATAGTGATTTCCCTTTTCCTAATCGCCAGAAAAGACAGTTGGATGCCTTTGGAAAAAATGCCTGGAATTTCCTGACAAAGAACCCGAAGGAGCGGTTTGTCGAAACGGGGGAGATTAATGGCAAACAAGTGGTTCGGGTCGCTATTCCAGACCTCATGGTTGCGCAAGCATGCGTAGACTGTCACAACTCAAGAGCGGATACACCAAAAGATGACTGGAAGTTGGGGGATGTGCGCGGTGTGTTAGAAATTGTCGTTGATATTGATAATGCGGTTGCACAAAGTGCATCGATAAGCCAAATAATTGTGGGGATATTTGTAGTCGCATTAACCATTATCTGTATAGCAATTTACTTCAGTTTCCGTAATAACGTTAATCTCCGGCTCAACTCAGCCCGAGCAGCCCTCACAGAAATTGCGAAGGGAGACTTGCAAACAGAAATTAGTATAGGGGCAAACGATGAGTTTGGTGAGCTTGCCAAGGCCATGCTTAACATGCAGCGAAAATTAACAGAAGTAGTATTACAGATTCAAGGTAACTCAGATCAAATATCCTCTGCTGCAGCCCAAGTGAGTGATACCGCCACCTCTTTGAGTGAGGCGGCAAGCGAGCAAGCTTCGAGTGTTGAACAGACCAGCGCTTCAATAGAGCAAATGGGGGCCTCAATCAGCCAGAATAGTGAAAATGCCCAAGCGACAGACGAAATTGCCAATGAATCGGCAGGCGCTGCATCCGAAGGGGGAGCAGCAGCAGCAGGAACCGTTAAGGCGATGGTACAGATTGCTGAGAAGATCTCTATTATTGAGGATATTGCTTACCAGACCAATATGCTGGCGCTTAATGCCGCTATCGAGGCGGCACGAGCAGGTGAACACGGTAAGGGCTTTGCGGTAGTGGCCGCCGAGGTTAGAAAGCTAGCTGAGCGCAGTCAGCTTGCTGCTGCAGAAATCAGTACCTTAACAGGGGATAGTGTGAAGGTAGCCGAGAAGGCTGGCAGATTACTTGAGAAAATGGTTCCCGACATTACTCGAACGGCGGAGCTGGTTCAGGAGATCAACGCTACCTCTGGCGAGCAGTCAAGTGGGGTTGGACAGATCAATAGCGCGATGCAGCAGCTCGACAAAGTGACTCAACAGAACGCTGCGAGTTCTGAAGAGCTAGCAGCAACGGCAGAGGAAATGCAGGCGCAGTCTGCAAACTTGCAACAAGTGGTTGGTTTTTTTCGTGTATCAAAACACCGTTCCTGATATTTGTTTAGGAGAATAAGTAATGAAAGTTGCTCATAAAATTACTCTTGTTTCATCTTCAGTGTTGATAGCGGCTATCACTACGCTCTCTTTGGTTCAGTACTTTTCGATTAAAAGTTCACTATTAAAACAAACTGAAAGTAGTATTTTTGAATCTAGTAATGCGCTTTCGAACCAAATTTCAAACTGGCTAAATGGTAAGCTGAATCTAGTCGATTATGTTGCTGAATCCATTGATGCAGACTTTGATGCTAAAGCAATTGCTCCGTTCTTTAATCGGCCTACACTCAAAAATGAATTTCTTCTAATGTTTGGTGGGCTCGATACTGACGGTAAAGCGATAACCAATGATCCAACCTGGAACCCTGTTGGTTGGGATGCCCGTAAGCGACCTTGGTACCCTGCCGCACGCAATGCCTCTAGTGCTGTATTGACCGAACCTTATGCCGATGCATCATCTGGAGAAATTCTGATATCTGTTGTTGCTAAATTTACTGATCACGGCGAGTTTAAAGGGGCGTTTGGTGGTGACTTGAGTCTTAAAACCGTTTCTGACGCTGTTAATACTCTCAACTTTGGTGGTGCTGGTTATGCGTTTCTTTTATCTGAGAAAGGACAAATTATTAGCCATCCTGATGGTAGCCTGAATGGAAAATCGATTTCTGACTTGTTTACGGATGAGCAACCTAGACTTTTGTCAGAAATGCAGCATATCAAGTTAGATGGAGAACCCCTTATGGTTTTCTTTACACCACTTTCGGGGCTTAAAGGTATGGACTGGATGATCGGTGTTGTACTCGATGAAGATATTGTTATGTCTGAAGCCAATGCTATTGGTGTGACTGCAACTATTGGCGCTGTCTTAAGTGCTATTGTGTCCATTATCATCATCACCTTCTTGGCAAATACTATTACCAAGGCGTTGATTCAGGCAGTGAAAATGGCAAATTCGTTAGCTGAAGGTGATCTAACCACCCAAGTTGATGTTAAAGGTAATGATGAGACAGGCCAGTTGCTCACGGCAATGGATGCTATGAGTAAAAAATTGATTGATGTAGTACAGCAAATTCAAAGTAACTCAGACCAAATATCATCTGCCGCTGCTCAAGTAAGCGATACTGCAAACTCATTGAGTGAAGCCGCCAGTGAACAGGCTGCAAGCGTTGAAGAAACCAGTGCTTCAATGGAGGAGATGGGAGCATCGGTTAACCAAAATAGTGAAAATGCCCAGACGACAGACAAGATTGCTAGTGAATCAGCTAGTGCTGCAGGTGAAGGGGGAGAAGCTGTTTCCGGTACTGTTAATGCCATGATGCAGATTGCCGAGAAGATCTCTATTATTGAAGATATCGCTTACCAGACTAATATGCTGGCGCTTAACGCAGCCATTGAGGCGGCACGAGCAGGGGAGCACGGTAAGGGCTTTGCGGTGGTGGCCGCAGAGGTTAGAAAACTTGCTGAACGTAGCCAAGTCGCGGCCTCAGAAATCAGCACGCTGACCGGCGATAGTGTGAAAGTGGCTGAGAAGGCAGGTATGCTTCTTGAGAAAATGGTTCCTGATATTACCCGAACGGCTGAATTGGTGCAGGAGATCAGCGCCGCTTCAGATGAGCAGTCAAGTGGTGTTGGGCAGATTAATAGTGCAATGCAGCAACTTGATAAAGTGACCCAGCAGAATGCAGCGGGTTCTGAAGAATTAGCAGCTACGGCTGAGGAGATGCAGGCACAGTCCACCAATTTGCAACAGGTGGTTTCATTTTTTCGTTTAGCAGGGAGCACTAATACAACCGGAGTTCAGAAGCCCTGTTCTTCGTCTAAGCCACTTAAATTATCAACTCCTGCATCAATTGAAATGGAAGCAGAAGGTGATGTTGATGAGTCGAAATTTGAGCGCTTTTAAGCGCAGGATTTTATGATACTAACCAAGTGACACAATAAAATTGTGTCACTGTATGAGCAGTGAGATTGAAGGCTATAATGTTATGTGGTTTCTGATATTTATGCTGAGCTATGAGATCTGAGGCATAAATATTCTAAACAACTTTTGGAGGGTTAAGGATGTCAGTAAGAAAACTATTTATTACTATCTATTCTGTCTTGACTTTATTATTGGTCGCTCTCGGGGCGTTAACGACAATGATGTTGACCAATCAGAACACTCTAAATGAAAAGCAGCAGGTTCGTTATTTGTCCTACCTTGCAGCAGATGAGTTGCGCCAGAGCTCAGATGACTTAACGAGACTCGCTCGGACCTACGTTTCATCTGGAGAATCAAAGCATGAAGTTGAATATTGGCATATTCTTGATGTGCGGGGAGGTAAGAAAGCGCGAAGTGATGATGCGGCTATTGATCCAGGCAAGACTATCGCCCTCAATGACATTATGAAGAGGCTCAACTTTACTGATGAGGAGTTTGGAAAGCTCAAAGAAGCAGGTGATAACTCTAACGACCTTGTTACCACTGAAACTATCGCTATGAACGCAGTGAAGGGATTATTTGATGATGGACAAGGTGGCTATACGAAGAAAGGGGACGTGGATTTAGAGCTTGCTCGGCGAATTATGTTCGATGATAAATATCACAGTGATAAAGCTAAAATAGTGAAACCCATTAATGATTTTTTTGCCTTACTTGATACACGTACAAGGTCAACTGTCGAAAGCTATGTTGCACGTGGTAATACTTACCTTAGGTTCATTCTGGCAGTCATAATCACGGGTATAGCAGTAACGATTGGGGCATATTTTATAATCGAGCGACGAATTCTTCGCCAGCTGGGTGCAGACCCTGCTGAAGTTCGGGTGCTTGCCGAAGGTATTGCAAAGGGTGACCTCACTATGGACTTGAGCAGTGTTGGTAAGAAAGATAGGATCGGTATCTATGCGGCGATGATTAACATGCAGCAGCAATTAATTGAAGTAGTACGGCAGATTAAAAATAACTCGGATCAGATATCGTCGGCAGCTGCACAGGTGAATGATACGGCAAACTCATTGAGTCAGGGCGCCAGTGAGCAGGCAGCCAGTGTCGAACAGACGAGTGCCTCGATTGAGGAAATGGGGGCATCGATTAGCCAAAATAGCGAAAATGCCCAGACTACTGACAAAATTGCTAGTGAGTCGGCTAGTGCTGCGGCTGAAGGAGGAGAGGCCGTTGCTGGAACTGTTCAGGCCATGGTGCAGATTGCCGAGAAGATATCCATTATCGAAGACATCGCGTATCAGACTAATATGTTGGCGCTCAATGCGGCAATTGAAGCGGCACGGGCGGGTGAACATGGCAAGGGGTTTGCTGTGGTTGCTGCCGAGGTTAGAAAGCTTGCAGAGCGGAGTCAGGTAGCGGCCTCGGAGATCAGCACCTTAACTGGCGATAGCGTGAAAGTTGCAGAGAAAGCAGGCTCATTGCTTGAGAAGATGCTACCTGATGTTACTCGAACGGCAGAATTGGTTCAGGAGATTACCGCCGCTTCAGAGGAACAATCTAGTGGTGCCGGGCAGATCAATAATGCCATGCAACAACTCGACAAGGTAACTCAGCAGAATGCAGCGGGTTCTGAAGAGTTAGCAGCCACGGCAGAAGAGATGCAGGAGCAGTCCACTAATTTGCAACAGGTAGTTTCATTCTTCCGTCTGGCAGTGAGTGCTACGGCAAAGGGTAGTATGGAAAAGAGTACGCAGTCACCAAGTTATCCATCTAGGTCATCAGGGGAAACAGCACCAACTACAGAGGTTGCTGGTGATACTGATATTGTTGATGAGTCTAAGTTTGAGCGTTTCTAATCATCGGAATGAGGTAGAAAAGATGCAACAACAAAATGTAAGCAGTGAAATTGAAGGTGATATTGCGGGTGAGAACACTATGCAGTTCCTGACATTTATACTGAATACTGAGGTCTATGGAATCAATATTCTCAATATTAGAGAGATTATTGATTATGGATATATTACTAGGGTTCCGATGATGCCTGGGTTTGTTGCAGGGGTAATTAATCTACGAGGGAGTGTTGTACCTGTAGTTGACTTGGCACTGCGTTTTTCAGAAAAATCATCAGAAAGGACCAAGCGTAGTAGTATTGTGATTTTGGAGATTGAATATGAGGAGCAAAAACTAGAGGTTGGAATTACGGTTGATGTGGTGAATGAGGTGCTTGATATTTCATCGTCAGAGATAGAACCTACCCCTTCGTTCGGTACTAAAATTCGTACAGACTTCATTAGTGGTATGGGTAAAGTTAATGATCAACTGTTGGTGCTTCTAGATATTGAAAATATTCTTTCGGTTGATGAGTTATCCGCTGGAGGGGGCGTCTCTCTTGTTTAAGTGCGACGGGTTAGCAATTTTTTTATTAACAATTGAGTAGTAAGTTTTCCGATGCTTCAATTTAGTATTACAGACCGTGAATTTAATTCGTTCAGAGAGTTTATTTATGATCAAACGGGTATTAGCCTGAGTGATGAAAAAAAGACGCTGGTTATATCTCGTCTGAGCAAAAGGCTCCGTCATTATTCGCTTAACACTTTTAAGGATTATTTTGAGCTGGTGATCGCTTCTTCGCAAGAGGGGGAACGTCAAGCAGTAATAGACTTACTTACAACAAACGAAACCTACTTTTTCAGAGAACCCAAACACTTTTCTTTTCTGGAAAAAGAGGTTCTTCCTAAATGGAAAGGAGGAAAAACACTCCGGGTATGGAGTGCTGCTTCATCTACTGGTGAGGAGGCATATAGCATCGCCATGCTGTTGGACGATATGCTTGGAAATCTTCCATGGGAGATTTTTGGGTCTGATATTAGTAGTCGTGTACTTAAAACGGCACAACAAGGGCACTATCAACTACATCGTATCGATGGAATACCTAAGGAGTACCTACGTAAATATTGCCTTAAGGGGGTCGGTGAACATGACGGCACCCTTTTGGTAGATAAAACATTGCGAAAAAAGGTTACTTTTTCGTCTGTGAATTTGAAAATGCCCCTAAGAAATTTAGGCCTTTTTGATATCATATTCTTACGCAATGTTTTAATTTATTTTGATGTAGAGACCAAAAAGCAGATTATCAAACAGCTTGTGGAGCAGTTGCAACCAGAGGGTTATCTGTTTATTGGGCATTCAGAATCACTAAAAGGAATCCACGATGGGCTGGAAACAGTTATACCTACCGTGTACCGGAAAATTTAGAGCGGTTGGTTAAATGAAAGCAGTTCCAGAAACACCGGAAGAGGGACCTAAAGAGTACAGCTATACTGGCAAAGGCGTTAATAAACCTTTTCTCTACCCTGGAGAGTTTTTTTTTGGTGAATCTGATTGCCAAATAAACACAATACTGGGGTCGTGTATTGCCATTACTCTTTGGCATCCTTTTCTTAGAATAGGGGGGATGTGTCATTTTGTTCTTCCTGGGAGGAGAGCGCCAGATAGGGTAATTCGCACTGACTCTACACTCGATGGACGTTATTTAGATGCAGCGATGGCTCTGTTTGAAATAGAGGTGGAAATGCGAGGAACGAACCTCGAAGAGTATCATGCAAAGATATTTGGAGGAGGCAATATGATTGTAGACTCAACACAGGAAGAAAATGAATTGATAGGCTCAAAAAATATTGAAGCCGCTATAAACCTTCTTTCTGAAAAAGGAATACCTCCGATCGTGTCACACGTTGGGGGCGCGGGGCATAGACGTATTGTTTTTGATGTAAGCTCTGGCCATGTATGGGTCAAACATGAACCATTACAGAAGATAATTACTTAGGCTCCAAGAATTTTTTTGGATTAAAGGGGGAGTGAATGAGTATAAGGGTGTTCATTGTTGATGACTCTGCGGTTGTAAGAACAGTACTTACTGCGATGCTAAAAGGTATTTCTGGTATTGAGGTCATAGGTACCGCTCAGGATCCTATTTTTGCACAATCAAGAATGGAGAAAGACTGGCCTGATGTAATAATCCTCGACGTAGAGATGCCTCGCATGGATGGCATAACCTTCTTAAAGCAAATTATGACTGAACGGCCAACTCCTGTGATTATGTGTTCTACATTGACTGAAGAGGGGTCAACAACCTCTTTGAAGGCACTTAGTCTTGGCGCGATTGATGTTATTGCTAAACCGAAAGTTAACCTTAAAAATTCACTTACTGACGCTTCAGGAGATCTTATTTCTGCTATTCGTACGGCAGCGAAGGCCAATATGGCCGGGGTTAAATTAAAACCAATTAGTGCTATTCCAAAGGTTTCTAAAAAATTGACCGCTGATGTTATGTTAAGCTCAGCGACAAGGGGCAATGCTAAA
>Ga0209495_1003167_pt1 | contig 10290 bp, 7 predicted proteins | sample EN1Hudsemesocosm_FD_184629 | JGI IMG/M metagenome (GOLD analysis project Ga0209495, IMG submission 184629) | Methane-oxidizing microbial communities from mesocosms in the Hudson Canyon - EN1E Hudson Canyon (SPAdes) (version 2) | ecosystem: Environmental > Aquatic > Marine > Cold seeps | place... | reverse complement strand
AATAGATGGGCAATCCTTTTGCACTTGGAAATTCACTTATCCATTCTACTATTTCCCACCATGTGGCAATCACTATATCCGCATCAGGTACATCATCAGATGAAACCCTTTGAATATTACTTGTAATCTTCACCTTATAATCTACATTATCAAAGTAACTGGAATTAAATTGGCTATTAAATTGATAGCCTTTCCAGTTTAAAAAATGTTTCACCCTTTGCTTAAAAGAAGGCGAAGCTTCTTGGGGATATACGATCGTGACATCATGACCTTTTTGTGACAAACGTTCAGCATAAGTTGAAACCACTCTAAGACCACCACTGAGATTGAGCGTGGGTACAACAAAGGTTATTTTCATCCCCCGTCCTCACTCTCAATCGCGGCTAAAAATAGCGCAACAGCCTTTAACGACTCTCTTTTGTAATACTCCAATGAACTATAATCTATATCCTCAATTGCTAATTTAGCTGACTGATTTAATTCTCCAGCGACCAAGCCTAAATCTTTAAACTTAAACCCATACCTATCTTTCGCTTGCCTCCTTGGAGTATGCACTGGAAGAATATTACGCCTTAAGCCCACCGTATAAGAAAAACCTACTAATTTTGGGTGATATGACAACCCAATAAATGGAGTTTTTTGCCCATAGGCAATAACACAGCCATGCAACCTCATTGAAACTACTAATTTAGCATCTTTATATATAGCAGCAACCTCCCTTCCCGTATAATCACCATCCATGCATACAACATTGACTTTACCTTTTGTTTTATCAATTATCATATCTGCAACAACCCTATGCTCAACGCGATCATCATCAAATTTGCTAGACATAGGAACAAAGAGCAAACTTACCTCCCAGTCGTTAGCTAAAGAAACCAATTCCTTTGTAATCCACATATACCACTGAGGGTCATCATTCCAACAACTAGAAAATGAAATCACAATATAGTCCGTTATATCAAAAGGAAAATCCTTTGGCTTGTATTCATCCGCTTTCAACCATAAAACCAAGTCCCCAGTAGTTTTAATGTCTAGCTCTGGATACAGTCTCCGCAATATTACTTCAGAAAAAAGATCACGAGTATAAATAGCAGGTAGTGTAGACTGCTTGAGTGTTTTTAAAATTTTTCTTTTTATATTCCAACCATAATCCACCCCAGGCTCAACGGATATGCCAATGAAACCAATATTCGTTGTGAATTGTTTAGATAAGAATTCTCTACACCTTAATACTGTTGCCAGATCTTTATTCTCAACAATCCCACCACCAGACACTATAATTGGCTGCTTTCTTATTTTATCAATTCGTTCCTCTTGAGTAGTTCCAATAACTTTCTCGATATCTGTAGTTTTATACCTCGAAAGAATATCAATTTCCCTGTCAATTCCTACTGCATTTAATATATCGGTATATGCTAAAGTTATAGCTTCATCCCCAGTATTGCCAAAACCAAAAGATCCACAAACTGTTATTCTTTTATTATCTGCCACAAATTAACCTTAATCTAAAATTTGATTTAAGAAGTTACCTACCATCAGGCCTGTTACAAAAATAGGGATAATCATTAGTTCTCTATATATCTTTAAAAAATAATATTTTTTCATCAGAAAAATTGAAACCAGAATTCTAATCATTGGATTCAATGCTATTGCCCATACAGCCCCATGGATACCATATATTAGATATAAAGTAGGGACAAAAATATAAAGTCCCAATACCTGACTAATAGCCATAATACTGGTTAATTTTGATTTTCCATAAGCAATAAAAATCTGCCCTGCTAACATAAAACCAACTGAACATAGTGATAATGATAAAACTTCAAGCATCCACCCTGCTTCTACATACCTATCATCATAAAGAAAAATAACCAAATGATGCCCAGAATAAAACAACACTCCAGCAACAAATACAACAACAGTATCTATCTTGCCCTTTATCGAATAATATGTTAGTTGTATTTTTTCTGGATTATTTCTAATTATTTCACTAAAAACAGGAAAAAAGACTGATGACGACAGTTTCATAATAATATCTTTCACTGCATTAGCCAAAAAAAATGCAACAATATAGATACCTAAATCTTTCGAAGAAATTAAACTTCCTAATAAAAGCTTATCACCTTGATTTAACAAAAAACCAAATATAGATGTTAAAAATATCCATTTTCCAAAATGAAATATTTCATGCACTGCCCGCTTATCCCAACAAAAACGACAACGCTCTCCAAGCCTTAAACTGTGCGACAGTAGCGCTTTAGTTAAGGTAGCAACCAGCCCCCCAAAGACTAACGCCCAAATATCACGCTGATACCAAGCCCAAGTTAACATAAAAAGGAGCCCCGCAATCTGGCTCAATAATTCTATAGTCACGCTCTTACCTAACATTAACTTTCTATTTAACAATAAGATATGAATCGAATTAAATGCTGAAATAACGGACGAGATTGAAACAATTGCTAAAATAAAGGGTAGCTGTGTATTACCATAGACCGTTTCTTCCGATAAGTAGCCAAACTGCCCTGCATAATACAAACCCACAGCAGACACTAATGCGATAAAAAAGATAAAAAAACCGCGAATAATTTGAATCGTCCATGCGGTATTTAAGTAATCAGGCTCTTCTCCACGCTTGCTTTGCACAATATTTTGTAATAAGCCCACATCTGAGAACATAGCCAAGCCAGCCATAATAACTGTAACAATCGCCATAACACCAAACATTTCTGGCACTAATAAGCGCGTTAAAATTAAATTACTTCCTAAACGCAAAACCTGGGATGTTAAGTGACCAAAAATAACCCAGCTACCTGATCGCGTTGCACGCTGTTTTAATGTTTTTGTCATAACTTAATTACCGAGGGTTTTGCTTTATTTTCACTTATAATTGCCTCTGACCGCCCGAGCAGTATACCGGCTAACAACCAAAGCCAGGGTGCTAATGAGGCATTAGGTAGTTGATCGACCATCACAATACTAATAAGTAGTGCATGCCCGGCTAATAAGCTTAGCTCTTTGTTATCTTTAACTAGCTTAGCGGCTAACCGCGCTTTAAAAATACCCATTGCTAACAAGCCAAATTCAGCGATAAAACCTATAAATCCAGCTTTTCCAAATTTAATAATCCAGCGACCATCCGTTACAGCGATATCTGCTCCGGTCTCCTCATCAAAAACACGATTACGCCCCCAACCACCCCAGCCAAAGAAAAAGCGTTTTCTGGCATGATCAAGCAGCTGCACTTCATTATCAAAGCGATACACCAAAGATTCCGCCCTCTCAGGACCTAGATAAGACTCAGCCAGCTCTGCAATCTGTTGATGAGGGAAAATTTTCATAATTGACATTGTTGGATACAGTAGCGTCAACATAGCCAATAACACTGCTATTTTAAGCTGTTTTTTATCGCCTATTTTTTTAATCAAAACAAAAGCAAATAAACCATAGAGTAAAGACGCTTTAGTTTTGCATAATACTAGCACTATGAATAAGTAATAGCTGAGTGTATTGGGCGGGTGATTTTTGATTTTTTCTTTTATTTTCCCTAAAGACACCATTGCAGTAAAAGTACAGGCAGAGAAAAAAGCCACCCACAAGCCATGCCCCATAAACACAACGGGGCGAAATCCGTCCCCGCGTTTTTGCTGATTAAAACCGCTTGGAAGGTAACCATAAAATAGACCATGTAGCTGTGGACTCATGCGTATTTCATAGAGCATAGGGATAGTATAAATTAGCCCAGCGATCGCTAAAAATCTGAACATTAACAGTTGATCCTGATACGTTCTGAAAAATTGCTTACCAATAAAAAAAGGGGTCACTGTTAGAAACATACTGATCACGGCTGAAATGGCATCATGCAGAGTTAGGCCAGGTATAAATTTCCCCACCAGAATGACTTTATCTGTATTAAGCTCTGCCGTAATAAATGCTCCTAAAAATAGGGTAACAACTAAAATCTGCAGTAGTCCTTTATTGGCAAAGTATTTTATTTTTTGCTTTTTGATCAGCCAGCAGCCTATTATCGCAGCCAAAACAGGCATAGAGTGTTTGCCTAAAGGGGGGATAAGAGGGAAATCGACGAAGGTAGCAACCGGGAGAACCATAAAGCCGCCAATAATTGTTGTTAAGGTGGCGACTTGTATGTTTTTATGGCGGTAGAGCCAGATGGAGAATAATGGCCATATAAATAAGACGAGATAAGCGAGTGCATTTCCTTTGCTCATACTGTCACTTTTTCCCTATGGTTCATACAGACTTTTATTTGAAGTATTTGAAGTATAGCAGGGTTTTGTTTTTATGATCATTGATATCCAATAAATGCTAAAATAATAACTATAATGAGTTCAGGGCAGTAGAAAACCAAATTAACTTATATTCGTTATCTAAATCCACTTTACAGCTTAAGGCAGTAAGTGATTTTCGTGTCACGCATAATTACAATGAAAGGAGTTGAAATAAATATGTTGAAATATTTAAGAATTAACCTTTTTAAGCGCTTACTTTTTCCCGTGTCTAATTTTTCTAGAAAAAAAAGAGGAAAGTTATTTAGTAAAATAATAACCCCCCGAGAAAATATGACAATTTTAGATATTGGTGGACAACCCGAAATATGGGATTTCATAAAAATTCCTTTGCGAATTACTTGCTTAAATTTACCAGGTATCGCTACAATTGACCACCAGACTCATCATGAAATAATTTATGTTGAAGGTGATGGCTGTAATATGCCTGAATTTCATGCTGGGCAGTTTGATTTTGTTTTTAGTAATAGTGTTATTGAGCATGTGGGTGATGACAAAAAAAGAAAACAATTTGCTAATGAAGTAAGAAGAATAAGCAAAAACTATTGGATACAAACCCCCTATAAGTACTTCCCAATAGAAGCTCATTGTGGAATGCCTTTTTGGTGGCTATACCCGCAAGTTATGCGCTCATTTTTTATAACCCGATGGCGCAAAAAACTACCTATGTGGACACAAATGGTTGAAGGAACGGATGTTGTTAGCATAGAAGAGATGAAAGCACTTTTTCCAGAAAGTAATATGCTAAAAGAATGGTTAATTTTTCCAAAGTCACTAATTGTATTTTCAAAGACATAGAAAATATAATATCTCATTAAAAATAACAAGATACATAATTATCGGCCTTCTATCTTATTATTAATTTAGATGAAAGCTTGGCTATGCTGGGCAGCTTACAGTACAAAAACTTAGGTATCTATTAATAGGTTTAGTACTGAGCTATCTTCTATACACTGGTATCTAATATATTGTTACCCTGAATTCAGTAGCCATAAAATAGAGAACTAAAGGCACACAGCATGAAATTAACAGCGAACCATGATGTTTGTAATAAAATTTATCTTCTCAGTATGCGCGATACCGTAAAATCCCCTGCTATGTGCTGCATTATTGAATTAGAAGATATTTTTATAAACGACTATAATGCGAAATTAATTTCCTTAGGAGAAGAAGTAAAAACACCCGGTATTTTATTTATTACGGCCATTTCTATACACCAAATAGAAAAGTCTTTAAAAACAATATCTCTTTCTAAATTTAGTGCTATTTATGCTTATGTTTTTGATGCCTTTGGAAATTCCTTTAAAGAAAACCTGCCACAGTGGCGCAAAAATATTTCCAGACACCATCATACAATAAGAAAAATCACTCACTTATTTGTCCCCTTTAAGCCAGCGGTTTATAATTTTCATGAATTCTACCAGATCCCCGTCTCATATATCCCATTAGGTGCAGATGTCGTTAATTACGGTGGGTATGATGATAATAAAATTATTGATATCAATGCTTATGGCAGACAACCAGCACAGTTAACTCAATTACTTTCAGAGCGGTTCAATAACCGGGAAAGTAAGCGTATTTTTTTACATACAAACCATGCAGGAATATCAGAAATAAACGACACCTACCAACACAGAAAATTATTTTGGAAGCTATTAAGAAAAAGCCAAATTACATTATTATTTGATGCGCTACATACCCCTACAAATCGCAATTTCCCATTCTCATTTGTTCCTCAGCGCATGTTTGAGTCTGCAGCCGCGGGTTGTGTTGTTGTAGGTAAACGCCCCAGCTGCCCAGAAATGGATGAGTTATTTAATTGGCCTAATTCAATGATAGAACTACCTGATGAAAGTGATGAAATGATCGGCTTCTTAGAAAATTTATTGGATAATTATGATCTTGATACTATAGGCCGTCGAAATTATGAAGAATGCCTACTGCACCATGACTGGCGGCATAGAATTAACGACATGCTTAAAATCATGATTTCTGAAAACACATAAAACAGCCCGCCCCACCAGCACAAAAAAACTCCGTCATTCCGGTAGTCTTTTAGCCGTAACCTATGCTTTATATGGTCACAATAACCATAAAAACCTGCATTCCACTGCGCTCCATGGCAGGCTACGTGGTTTATTTTCCATTCGTAAGATTAAAACCTTCGCCTTTCAGGCGAACAGATTTATCTCTTATCGGTGTCGCAAGTGGCAGAGTTTGGTGAGGTGTATGGCTTGTGAATGTTGAGCTAACAAGGGCAACCACAAGGGATTGCCCGTACAGTTGTAAGGGTGCCCCTCGTGGGTACCCGAAAATTATAGTGATGAATGAGATAGGATGTTTGTGAGGAGTGAGGTCGTCAGCTTACAAAGTAAACGTAAATAGATAGGAAAACAGGGCTATTTGCCCTGTATCCCGACTTTCAGTCGCCAAGCTCTCTAACCCAACCGTCTTTAGCGGGTGGTTGTTTAGTATTATGCTTCTACAGCCATATTGATGGGCCGGCATTCGCTTTTCCCATCCTACCTTTTGATAGCGTTCATCTTAACTTGGCCAGCTTGGCACTGAGGGTTTATACCAATCCCAATAAGTTTTTATTTTAATCTCCTCATCCTAGCCTTCTCCAGCAGAAGAAGGAATAACAAGCGAATTTATTGGGATCGGTATTAGCTATTGCGAAGCTAAAGCCCCACTTCCGGCTTAATTGGTGTTTAAACACTTTATAAGCAAATTTTAAGCAAAAAAAAGAGCATAACAAGTATGCTCTTTTTAGTTTCATTAGCTAATTAATTAAAAACAAACTATCTAGCCAGAGTTATTGCCTATTCATTTTATTGACTTAGCTCTTAATAAAACTAAGCCAATAAAATATAAGGCAGTAATGCTTTAATTTTTAATCGCGGCACACTGCGCTTCAGCTGCTATAACTCCCGCCGTTAATTGAGCACAATCCGTTATCTGACTAGTAAAGCTGACTTTATTATTAATAAGCGTGTAGTTTTCATCTACTGGTTTAATATAAAAGCCAACTTGTTGGGTACTTGTAGCACTAGACACGATTACTTCATTATTTTGAACTACAATACCTGAGGACTTCAGTGTGTTTTCAGTACGATTAGGCACTCTAACCCCTGAAAAGAACTGATCATTCTCATTAATAATAGTATTATTTTCTATCAACACATCAACACATGACGCACAACCAATCCCTAGCCCCCCTACATTCTTAATCGTATTACCCCGAATAATTAAATGCTCGAAAGACTCTTCATAAGCATACCCTGGATCTATCGCTATTCCATAACAATGAGGAAGTGCTTTACCAGCGTCCTCTTCTATTAAATTATTTTCAATCGTTATATTTTTAGCGACACCATGCATCACAAAAGACACGCCCTGACAAGCGCCATCGATAAAGGTTGATTTTCTTAAAATATTATCTGCAATGATAATATTAGTTGAATCACTAGCTGAAAAATAAAAATTATGATCATATATAGCCTTAGCATATCCATTATTTTCAAACAAATTTCCTCTTATCTCACAGTCAGAACATGCTCCTAACCAGCCTTGACCAGAATTATTTATCACTTGATTATACTCAAAAATAAATCTTTCATTATGTTTATTACTACCAGGATTTAATGTATTAACACCCGCAGCATATATCCCTATCTTAAAACCATCAACTTTTACATTTCTAATGGTCAAGTCATCGACGTCATTAAACAAATTTATTCCAACACCTCCACTTACAACCGCACTTTCTAATATTAGGTTTTCTACTAGGTAGCCACCATCCTGGTCCGCATTCCCCCCATCTTGAAAGCTAAATAATCCCGCGCCATTATTACTAATTATTTTAGGTCGTTCTAGCCCAGCGCTAGCGTTATTGACATCGGCATAATAGTCACCTACTCGACACCTATTTTCAGCCGTACAGTTATAATTCGATAACCACGGCGCACTATCAACATAAAAAACACCCCCTCTACAAAAGTTAATACTTTCACCGGGTTTTAGGTATTTAAAGTTTCCCATCGCTTTAGCAAAAGTGAGCCAAGGCGTGCTGAGTGAAAGACCATCATTTTCATCACTTCCGGTATCACATACAAAATAGGTGCCTTCTGTATTAGCTACGACAGGTTCTAGTACTGCAACAACTGGCTCTGCAATAATGGGTTCTAGTACTGCAACAACTGGCTCTGCAATAATGGGTTCTAGTACTGCAACAACTGGCTCTGCAATAATGGGTTCATTTATCACTAGATTTTCAAGAAATGTCTCACTACCGATACCAGCCACAAAACTACGTAGGTTTTCTCCAAATACGTCATTCCCTGTAATTCTTTCGTTTAAGGCATTACTACCTGGCGCTGGTTTATTTGAGCCTGCTAAATAAATCCCAGTATTAAATGAGCTAATTGTGATATTCACTAATTGCACGTCATCAATATCGTTATAAAAACTAAACCCCACTCCTTTCTGATCAATAGAGCTTGTTAAATTAAAGTTTTCTAATAAATAACCCTCATCATGGTCTGCTCTACCTGGGTCTTGAAAATTAAAAACTGCATCCGTATGTTGAGAAATGATCAGTGGCGCTACATCTTCAACTTGTGATACTGGGTTGTAATAATCGCTTATTATGCAGGGATTACTTACTAAGCAGTTAAAGTTTGCGATACGTTCTGATTTAGCTGTATAAAAAACACCGCCTCGGCAAAATAATATAGCATCACCTGCTTGTATTTTTTTATATTGACCAATACCTTTACTGAAGCTTTTCCACGGGGTTAGTTCACTTAAGCCGTCATTATTATCATCACCATCATCACAGACATAGTAATTTGTACCTGTACCGCCTGCTGCCGATGGATTGTCCAGCAACTCTAGGTTAATTTTTTCAGATACATCTATTTTTTTTGGTTCTGTGGTACAACCTATTAGCATGACGCTACTAAGAAATACCATTATAAATTTATTCATTTAAGTCCACCCCTATATTATTTAAATTAATGAAATAACTATTACCAATCAAAGATTATTTTAACTGGCATTATTCTTATATAATACTGTACTTAAGGGCAGGGTAGATCCATATTAATCACCCCATTTTTCGTCATGCGATTGATATTCACCAGGATAAAAACAACATGCCACCCAAGTTAGCCCCACTACTTCACTTATCACTGTTTTAATACCTGCGCTTGTTTGCCACCAAGACTCTAACAGATATTGTTCTGCTTTTCCTGTCATGATACCAATACCCCTCTTATTTGCAAAAGCCATTTTATATAAAATTAGCGTTCTTCTTGCGTGTACACCTTCTGAGAAAACATCAATAGTCTGGGTGTTATTTTTTTGCTTTATTAACCAGTCTCTTACAATAACTGCACTGAGGAAGGTACGGTTTTGTGCGGAGTCTGGTGCGGGCAGGCTAGTTATTTCTGATTGCTTAATGCCATTTTTTAGCATGAAAGCTGCGGCTGAGTCGGCATAGCTTTTGTATTCGCTTTGTCGCCTGCCTTTAATTAATCCACCTGTGGTGATGATTTGTTGATAAGAGTTAGTTTTATAACTTTGGATTGCTTGTAACAGTGTTTGTTCGCTTACCCAGCCTTCTACTACTAGAATACCTTTGTGTAAGGGCTGTTGTTGGGCTAGGTAGTTTGCTAGGTTGTTGTTGATGATGAAAATAGCCATCGCGATACTGCTAAGACTAATCAAAATTGAGCTGGGTATTGTGGGGAACAAAAAGGGTCAGATACTGTTCGCATTTAAAGTCGTTATTAAAGTATTAGACGACAATTAGCTTGGCCGGTTTTGGTAAACTTCCAGCATATTTAATCAACAAGAGATTTTTATGCCTGGAAAACCCATTACTCAAGAACAGGTTAATTTATATATGTCTTATCGTAAGAACCCTAAACAATTACAAGCGACATCAGCCGCTAAGGCTGGCTTTTCGGAGCGTACTGCA
>Ga0209495_1003164_pt1 | contig 10307 bp, 9 predicted proteins | sample EN1Hudsemesocosm_FD_184629 | JGI IMG/M metagenome (GOLD analysis project Ga0209495, IMG submission 184629) | Methane-oxidizing microbial communities from mesocosms in the Hudson Canyon - EN1E Hudson Canyon (SPAdes) (version 2) | ecosystem: Environmental > Aquatic > Marine > Cold seeps | place... | reverse complement strand
CCAAATAATTAGACTACTGTCCTAGTTTGAGTATAAGATAGTTTCAAAGCGAACTTAATTTAGCAAAGTACTGGGAGTAGTTCTATGCCCAATTATTTCAAGATCTCCTTGACCTTTTTGCTTGGTGTTACAGTACACATTAGCAATGCAGCAACTATCTGCAATGAACATGCACTTGATTTAGACCATTCAAAAGTCACTACTCAGCAACTACCTCTCGAGACTGTTGTCCGTATCGCATCACCGCTTAAAAGCGTACAAACTACGCCCTACTTTCCTTATTATGGCCATGGCTCAGGTGTGCTGATCGACGTAAAAGGTGAATATGGATTTGTGCTCTCAGCCTCTCATGTAACTGCGAGTCACCCACTGATTTTAGTCTCTATAGATAAATCAGCAGATGATAGACGAATCTTTTGGGCAAAATTTGTCAAAGAAGATAGAAATTTGGATTTATCTTTATACAAAATTATCGATAGTGATGAGATCAAAACTGCCGCACAACTCTTTGATGGCAATAATGAAATCTATCAGCAAACCTTATTTACTGTTGGCTACCCGATACAGCTTAATTCATTAGCAAAAGCTGAGTTATTTCCTGAATCCAATATAATCATTCGACAGCAAAACCTATTAGGCGTGAGTAAATACCTAGGTGTGGGACTAAAGATTAAACCTTTAATTATGAGTGACTGCATAGAAACTGGGCTGAGTGGTGGACCCGTTTTTGATAATGAAGGTCATGTATTTGGCATTAACCACAGCACTGACAAATATAGAAACAGCCAGGATAGTCCCGTGAATGGCTATATTGTCTCTTCTTCATATATTAAGAAATTTTTACAGTAAGCGGTTCTTATTCACCTTGCACCGTCACTATCACACGACGTTGATGACAATGCGTGCGATGCTCCCAAAGGTAGATTCCTTGCCAAATTCCTAGATCACAACGACCATTGCTCACAGGCATCGTTAGATCTGGGTTTGTGAGAACAGTACGAATATGAGCACTCATATCATCAGGACCTTCATCTTGATGCAAAAACATCGGATCGCCGTCTGGCACAATATGCTGCATATAGGTTTCCATATCACGCTGTACATCAGGATCTGCATTTTCACACAACATTAATGATGCGCTCGTGTGCTGAACAAATACATGACATGTTCCGATAGTTATGCCTGACTGATCAACAATATTTTGAACCTGAGCACTAATGTTTGTTGTACTGCGACCGCTGGTTGAAAAACTCAATTCTTGTTGGAATACCATTGCTAAACCCTATCTAAGTCCTTGTTCAAAAAATACTTTTGCTCGCCCACTATTAATAATATGTCGAACATGATCGGCTGCGTGTTGTGGTGATGAATATAAACCGCAATGCCAAAGTGCCATTGCACTTCCTAATACCAAACTATCAAAGGCAGGACCTGTTTGACCGGCTAATGCTGCCATGCCTAACTCAACAGTTTGTGATGCTGTTACATCAGTACCTTCAGCGACTAATACACCTCGAGTTGTTTGTTCAATACCAAAATTACTTGGATTAATCTGGCACGCTAAGGCATCACCCGTAAAAGATTGGAAGCAATTTGAGGGTTCTCGCAATGTGGGCAATATTCCACCTTCTATACCTCGAACAATCAAAGCAGAGTCAAACCCTGCTTGTGTTGCTAACCATGCTAATACCGTTGAATATGCCTTATGAACAAACCCTATTTGAAGATGTGTTTTTCCTTGGGCTTTGACAGGCATAATGAGTTTTTCTAATGTTGCCAGACTTGGTCGTTTAATCATTCGTGTACGTAAGTCCTGCAAAGCATATAATTTGGGAGTCGCTGAGCTTTGATCAATAAATGACCAGCCAATCTCACTATTCCTTATTCGATCACTTGCTTGTTGAACACTAAGATCAACATCTACACCACTCTCGGCCAGCACTTGTGAATGCGTCACGCCAAATTTTGGCCCCATCTCTTTTACGCCTTGTGACAACGTGGGCAAACCAGATGCCGCCAATACAGCAGGTAGAAAAGCACTAACAGGACAATGGCGGTTAAAACCATTAAACGGATCATTAATAATTAATAGTTGCTCAACATCAGCAGTAACTTGCTCAGTGGCATCTTGTAACGCCTGGAGGATGCCAAAGTTTTCTTCATTTGTTTCTGTTTTAATCCGTAAGGCAATAAAGAAGATAGCTGCTTGAACAGGATCTGCTTGACCTGACAATATTTCAGTCATCGCCAACGTGGCTTCTTGTTGATTTAGATCTTTTGATAAATGTGGGCCTGTTGCCACTTTTTTTATTGCTTCTGCTAGGGCACTCATTATTCAAACCACACTATCATTGCTGTTTCATCCATTACGGTAATACCTAATTTTTCTGCTTTAGTCAGTTTAGAGCCGGCATCTCGACCTGCAACAATATAATCTGTTTTAGCTGACACACTACCTGCAACTTTGGCTCCTAATGCTAAAAGTTTTTCTTTCGCTTCACTACGTGACATCTGTTCAAGCGTTCCTGTTAACACAACCGTTTTACCACTGAGTAATGAATCTTCAGCGACTTTTTGCTCTTTAGGCCACGTGATACCTGCATCTAACAATCGCTGAATAACCTGTTGATTATGTTGTTGATGGAAGAAAGTCACAATATGATGAGCAACAATAGGCCCAACATCTTCAATCTCAATAAGAGCGTCTTCATCAGCAGCATTAAGTGCGTCTAAGGTTAAAAAGTGACTGGCTAATGATCGTGTTGTAGCTTCACCTGCTTCACGTATTCCTAAGGAAAATAAGAACCGTGCAAACTTAGTTTGTTTGGATGCTTCAAGTGCATTAACTAGATTGATTGCAGACTTCTCACCCATTCTTTCTAATGAAGATAATTGTTCGGTTGTCAGTTGGAATAAATCAGCAGGATCATTAATAAAACCTTCATCAACAAGCTGTTCGACAAGTTTATCACCTAAACCATCGACATCCATTGCTTTACGTGAAGCAAAGTGTTTAATTGCCTCTTTACGCTGTGCAGGACAATATAAACCGCCACTGCAGCGTGCTATTGCTTCACCTTCAATTCGTTCAACTTCAGAGTCACAAATAGGACATAGTGATGGAATGGTGAATTGAACTGTATTATTAGGACGTTTTGATTTTACAATCTGCACAACTTCAGGGATAACATCACCTGCACGACGCACAATAACCGTATCACCCACTCGTACATCTTTACGATCTATCTCATCTTGATTATGTAAGGTGGCATTACTGACGGTTACACCACCAACAAAAACAGGCTTAAGACGAGCAACAGGTGTTAATGCACCTGTTCGACCAACTTGAATTTCAATATCTTCAACAATGGTCATTTCCTCTTGCGCAGGAAACTTATGCGCTATAGCCCATCGTGGTGCACGAGAAACGAAGCCTAAACGTTGTTGTAGTTTTATATCATCAACTTTTAATACAACACCATCAATATCATAAGACAAGCTATTTCGACGCTCACCAAGCTGCTCAATATAGTCTAAACAGCCATCAACACCCTCTAATAATTCTAATTCAGGCGAAATTTGACAACCCCATTTCTCAATCATCGCCATTGATTCACTATGTGTTGCAGGTTTATCTATTCCTACGATCTCACCTAAACCATAACAATAAATAGCAAGTGGCCTAGTAGCCGTTATTTTGGAATCAAGCTGTCTTAATGAGCCTGCTGCTGCATTTCGTGGATTAACAAAAGGCTTCTTGCCCTCTTCTAGCTGTTTAATATTTAGTGCCTCAAAACCCGCTTTAGGCATAATTATTTCGCCACGAACTTCAACGACTTCAGGAATATCGTCACCAATCAACTTTAAAGGCACGGTAGGAATCGTTCTTACATTAGCCGTCACATCTTCACCAACAGCACCATCGCCTCGTGTAGCAGCTTGTACAAGTATGCCTTGTTCATAACGTAAGCTAATTGCTAAGCCATCTAATTTAGGCTCAGCTGCATAGACTTGTGAGTCGCTCGTATTTAACCAATCACGTACACGTTGATCAAAGGCATTTAATTCATCTTCATTAAATACATTATCCAATGACAACATAGGAATAGCATGTGTGATCTGATTGAACTTGGCGAGGGCTTTCCCGCCTACTCTTTGGGTCGGTGAGTCAACTGTTAACAGTTGAGGATGATCAACTTCCAATTGTTTAAGCTCATGGAATAATCGGTCATATTCAGAATCAGTAACTTCTGGATTATCAGATACATAATATAGATAGTTATAGTTATTTATTAAATCCCGAAGCTCGCTTGCCCGTTGTGAAAACCCAATTTTATTTGTCATTATTGTATGTATTTTATTCTGTTTGCATTTGTATATTTAAATTTAAAATTCGACTTCTCATACCTTCAATAGAAGCTTGGGTTAGCGGTTGGCGTACCTCATCACAAAGCTTGCCATCAAGCTTATCGGTCATTTTTTGAGCAACATCTAATAAATCATCGAACATGGTCAAACCATTTACAGGACCGGGTAATCGAGCAAAGATCAATAAGCCGGGTGTCTTCATCGTTGCAAAAGACTCTGGATTAAGCGTGCCTGGATCGAGGATATTAGCAACACTAAACAAGGTTTGCTTGCGAAGCCCCGGTAATGATCTATGAAAGATTTGTAAATCGCCAAAGTGTAAATCTAAACTTTCTAATGTAGCTTTGATAGATTTTCCAGAGAACATTTCCCCTTCGCGAGCCATAACGGTGAATGAAATGACCAAATCCCAATCATTAATTATTTCAGAGTGACTTACCTGTTCAGATTGTGCAACAGGCTGTTCTACTTCGTTATTAGCTTCGGTCTCAGCGTGCTCTGGTAGATCTTCTTCAATATCATCATCAATCGTTATATTGATGTATTGCTTGGATTCTAAGTTAGGCTTCGCTTCGTCAGATATGCTTATCCGCGGTTCTGAATCAATTTCAAAATGATCATTATCATTAGATTGTTGTTCTAACTCTTGCTGAAATACAGCGCCAAATTGACCGCCATCAGTAGATTCTTCTTCAGTATCATCAAGCTCTTCAAGCAATTTTGTACGCTGTTTACTACTATGATTAGCATACCAAGCAACGCCGCCAAAGGCAGTGAGCAATATAATTATGATTACAGTTAGTTCTAACACTTAAATTAATTTTCCAACTAAGGGATAATAGGCGTTTTTTATTATCATACTGAGATGTCCAAACATGTCTACATTACCAAGCAAAGAGCTGGAAACCTTCGATAATGCGATTCCAGACCGTGATTATACCATTCACATCGAAACATCTGAATTTACTTGCTTATGCCCAATGACTGGTCAACCTGACTTTGCCACTATCAAAATTGACTATGTACCCGATCTTAAGTGTGTTGAATTGAAATCATTCAAACTCTATATGTGGACTTATCGTGAAGAAGGCGCATTTCATGAAAAAGTGACTAATCAAATATTAGATGATTTAGTTGCAGCAACCAATCCACGTTTTATGCGTGTTACAGGTATTTTTAATGTTCGTGGTGGTGTTTACACCAATGTAGTCGCAGAACATAGAAAAGAAGGTTGGATCCCACCAACACCTGTTCAACTTCCTTAAATCTTGAACACTACGCGTTATGACTAATAACGCCTATATTGGCATCGATCTCGGCACCTCAGGGTGTCGGGCTATCGCTATTGACCAGCAATCCAATATCATTGCTAGTAGCCAACAAGCATTAGCCCCCCCATCAACATCTGAACAAGATCCTCACTATCACTGGGCTGTTGTAAAACAGGTTTTAGTAGATCTCATTGCACAATGTCAGCACTATGAGATTAAAAGTATTGCTGTTGATGCAACCTCAGGCTCTGTTCTTATTACTGATCAAGATGGACATCCCTTAACGCCCATCTTGATGTATAACGATTCAAGAGCCATAGAACAAAGTCAACAGATTGCTAAGCTCGCTCCCGCTGACTCCGGCGCACATGGTGCTACGAGTGGTTTGGCAAAATTACTTTACTTACAGAAATATAATACGTTTGCAGCTAATCATCATCTATTACACCAAGCTGATTGGATCAACTTTAAACTGGGCGCTCCGCTAGGCGTTAGTGATGAAAATAATGCCTTAAAGACTGGCTATGATCCTGTATCTCGCTGCTGGCCAGATTGGCTTGATTCATTAACAAATCGAGCAGTATTACCAACTATATTTTCACCAGGCACAGTGATAGGACAGCTATCAGATGATCTTTGTAATGAGTTTAACTTAACATCCAGACCCAAACTAGCAGCAGGCACCACAGATAGTATTGCCGCCCTGCTTGCCACGGGTGCCAACAAGGTGGGTGACGCAGTTACATCATTAGGGTCAACATTGGTAGTGAAGTTAATCAGTGATAAACCACTATTCCTGCCCGAGCAGGGTGTTTATAGTCATCGACTCGGTGATAAATGGTTAGTTGGTGGTGCATCAAACACAGGTGGTGCGGTACTTAAACATTTTTTTAATAATGAACAATTACAAAGATTAAGTAATTTAATTAACCTTGAAAACCGTACGCCTGATTATTACCCGCTTTTAATCAAAGGCGAACGCTTCCCTATTAACGATGCCAATTTAGCACCAATATTATCACCACGTTCTAGTAGTGATGTTGAATTTTTACATGGCATATTAGTAGGCATCGCAAAGATTGAACATCAAGCTTATCAAGTATTAGAACAGGCTGGTTCAACAGCTGTGAAGAATATTAGAACAGTAGGTGGTGGTGCAGTTAACCAAATATGGCAGACTATACGCCAACAGATGATACCCGTATCATTTGTCACAGCAGAACAAACAGAAGCCGCTTTTGGTGCTGCACGTCTAGCACAAGATTCGGTATCTACATCATTAAAGGACACGTTTTAATCATGCAGGATTTATTTAAGGGTGCCCAATACCTACTCAAAGGATTTAGCTTAATCCACCAAAAAGGTATTCGCCGTTTTGCATACATTCCAATGGCAATCAATACAGTGTTATTCAGCTTAGCTATTTGGCTAGGCGTATCTCGATTTGATCAATGGATTAACAGCATGATTCCAAACTGGATCCCAGAATGGTTACTAGGTTGGATAATGTGGTTCATCTGGCCATTATTTGCAGGTTTGCTACTGTTAATCGTCTTTTTCACCTTCTCCATTATCGCTAATTTATTAGCAGCCCCCTTTAATGGAGTCTTAGCCGAAGCTGTAGAAACGAAATTACTTGGACAGCCACCTTTAGCACTTAACTGGAAAGAGATTATTAAAGATGCACCATCATTAGTATGGAATGAAGTTAGAAAACTACTTTATTTTGTAGCTTGGATGATTCCACTCTTTATCCTGTCATGGGTGCCTATTATAAACATTATAGCCCCCATATTATGGATTGCACTGTCGAGTTGGATGCTAGCACTTGATTATCATGACTACCCAATGGGTAATCACCAAATTAAATTTCCACAACAGCGAAAACAGCTTCGTCAAAAACGTTCTTTAGCACTAGGTTTTGGTGTTGCAACACTAGGCGCAACCATGATCCCCTTTGTGAACTTTCTAGTTATCCCAGCAGCTGTTGCTGGTGCAACAGCCTTGTATCTAGATAATTTAAAGCGCTCGCACTAAAAAATTAATGGGGCTTACCCCATTGCTTGCTTAAGCTTTAATTATCTCGTTTAAACGTGCACTTGGTCGCATTGATTTTGCCATTAATTCTTCATCAAGAAAGTAAGTACCATCAAGTTCAACAGCATGCCCTTGAGCGGCATTTAGTTCATCTATAATCTTAGCTTCATTATCAGTTAAGGTCTTAGCTAATGGTATAAAATGAGCTTGTAACTGTTGATTGTCTGATTGTTCGGCTAAGGCTTGAGCCCAGTAAAGTGCTAGATAAAAGTGGCTACCACGATTATCAATTTCACCAACACTTCCTGATGGTGATCTATTATTGTCCAAGAATTTACCTGTAGCGCTATCTAACGTATCAGCAAGTACTTTTGCCTTCGCATTCCCCGTCACATTACTTAAATGCTCTAGTGATGCAGCTAATGCTAAAAACTCACCTAATGAATCCCAACGTAGGTGGTTATCATGCACAAATTGCTCTACGAGTTTAGGTGCCGTACCGCCTGCTCCTGTTTCAAACAAGCCACCACCGTTCATCAGTGGCACGATTGATAACATTTTTGCACTTGTTCCTAATTCAAGAATTGGGAACAAATCAGTTAAATAATCACGTAAGACATTACCTGTTACAGATATTGTATCTTGACCATTTTTAATGCGGTCTAATGAAAACTGAATAGCATCTTCAGGTGACAGAATTTGAATGTCTAAACCATTGGTATCATGTTCAGCTAGGTATTTTTCGACTTTGGCAATAAGCTCAGCATCATGAGCTCTATTCTTATCTAACCAGAAAATGGCTGGTGTATTGCTCAAACGTGCACGATTAACGGCTAATTTAACCCAATCTTGGATTGGTGCATCTTTAGCCTGACACATGCGCCAAATATCGCCTTGTTCAACAGCGTGTTCTAATAATGTATTACCATTATCATCCATAACACGCACAGTTCCTGTTGTTGGAATTTCAAAGGTTTTATCATGTGAGCCGTATTCTTCTGCTTTTTGAGCCATCAGACCTACATTTGGCACACTACCCATTGTTGTTGGATCAAATGCACCATGTTTTTTGCAAAAGTCGATTGTTTGTTGATAAATACCTGCATAACAACGATCTGGAATAAGTGCCTTAGTATCTTGTTGCTGACCCTCTTTATTCCACATTTGACCTGATGCACGGATCATTGCTGGCATTGAGGCATCAACAATCACATCTGAAGGTACATGTAGGTTGGTAATCCCTCGATCAGAATCAACCATTGCAAGATCAGGTCGTGTTAGATATACGGCCTGAATATCAGCCTCAATCTCAGCTTGTTGCTCAGCAGAGAGTGATTTAATTTTGGCATACACATCACCTAAACCATTATTAACATCAACACCAAGCTGTTGAAACAATTCAGCATGTTTTTCAAATACATCTTTATAAAAGACAGAAACAACATGACCGAAGATGATCGGATCAGAGACTTTCATCATAGTTGCTTTTAAATGCAATGAGAAAAGTACACCTTCATTTTTAGCACTTTCAATTTCTGTTTCAATAAAGGCACATAATGCTTTTTTATTGATCACTGATGAATCAATAATTTCACCAATAAGGACTGGTGTTGTTTGTTTTAAAACGGTTCTATTACCTGATTTATCTTCTAATTCAATTAAAACATTACCCGCTTTCGCGATGGTAGTAGATTGTTCGCTGCCATAGAAATCATCTGCGGACATGCTTGCTACATGTGACTTAGAATCACTTGCCCATGCGCCCATTCTATGTGGATGTTTTCGCACATAGTTTTTTACAGCTGCGGGTGCTCGGCGATCTGAATTACCTTCACGTAGAACTGGGTTTACTGCACTACCCTTAATTTTATCGTATGTCGCTTTGATTTCTTTTTGTTGTTCATCTTGAGGAGCTTCAGGGTAATCAGGTAAGGCATACCCTTTAGTTTGCAACTCTAAAATTGTAGCTTTAAGTTGTGGAATCGAAGCACTGATATTAGGCAACTTAATAATGTTAGCTTCAGGCTTTAGTGCTAGCTGCCCTAACTCTGCTAATGCATCTGGAATTTTCTGCTCTGCTGTTAAATAGCCAGAAAAGTTTGCAATAACACGACCAGCTAAAGAAATATCACTTATCTCAACATCAATATCTGCCGATTGTGTGAATAATTTGATAATAGGTAATAAAGACTGAGTTGCTAAAGCGGGAGCCTCATCAGTTTTTGTGTAGATAATCTTTGCTGTCATTTTTTGATCCTTAAATCTTTTTAATTCTTTCTACTGCTTCTAAAAGTCGCTGTTCATTTGTTGTATATGCAAAACGAATATGGTGTTTTGCAAGATGATGTCCGAAATCATCACCAGGCGTTACAGCCACGCCAGCTTGCTGTAACCAGTGTTTACAGAGCGCCATGCTATCAGGAAATTGTTCACTGAGTATCTTTCTACAATCAGCATAGATATAAAAAGCGCCTTGAGGCGTTGCCTTAATATCTAAACCTAATGATTCTAGTGCAGGAATTAAGCTATTTCTACGTTGCTCAAATAACGCTCTTCTTTGCTCTAGGATTGCCAATGTTTCAGGTGTAAATGCTGCTAATGCTGCATATTGTGACATGGTTGGCGCTGCTA
>Ga0209495_1003160_pt1 | contig 10312 bp, 9 predicted proteins | sample EN1Hudsemesocosm_FD_184629 | JGI IMG/M metagenome (GOLD analysis project Ga0209495, IMG submission 184629) | Methane-oxidizing microbial communities from mesocosms in the Hudson Canyon - EN1E Hudson Canyon (SPAdes) (version 2) | ecosystem: Environmental > Aquatic > Marine > Cold seeps | place... | reverse complement strand
AGTTATAAATGCGATCACGTTCATGATGCACTTCCCATAATTTGGCATCACCCATAATGACAACATCAATGGCACGTTGATCTTCATAAGCAAACTGATCTTGCTTTAAAACAGCAAAGGTTTCATTGACATCAAGGCTGACATTACCGGCAGTTGGCTCTAACTCACCGGACAAGATTTTCATAAATGTGGATTTACCACAGCCATTTGCGCCAATTAAACCATAGCGATTACCTTCGCCAAATTTAACTGAAACGTTTTCGAATAATGGCTTAGCGCCAAATTGCATAGTGATATTTGCAGTGGTAAGCAACGTGAGATACCTGTTAATTAAACGAGTCTAAAACTCAGAATTTGGAAAACCGGCCATTATACATGGAGTTATTGGTTTTTGATAAGCTCTATTTTTGCTTTGCGAGAGAGTTTTTTAATTGCCGCTTCACGTTTAGACGCTGTACTGCGATCAGGCTGGGTTTCTTGATAAACCATTTTCTTGGCAGCACTAGTGTGAAAAAAACGTGCCCCACCTTGTTTAGACAGATGTTCAGAAAAACGACGCTCTAAATCAGTGGTAATGCCGGTATATAAATGACCATTTTCAGCTTCAACGATATAGACAAACCAATCTTTATCAGCCACGGGAGTTATTTATCATGAAAATCGATGGCGACAGAATTAATGCAATAACGAAGCCCCGTTGGCTCTGGACCATCATCAAACACATGACCTAAGTGGGCATCACAGTGTTTACAGCGAACCTCAGTGCGATCCATGCCATGGCTCTGATCAACATGGTGCGTGATATTGCCTTGTTCTAGTTGATTAGAAAAACTTGGCCAGCCACACCCCGAATCAAATTTATCATTCGATGAGAATAGCCTTTGATTACAACAAAGGCAGTGGTAATCACCATTTTCTTTATGATCAGTATAAATGCCAGAAAAGGGTGGTTCAGTGCCTGCTTGGCGGGTTACGCGGTATTCTTCATCGCTTAGTTGCTCACGCCATTGTTGATCTGTTTTTTCGATTTTTTTAACCATCTGTGTGTTGGCTCTGAATTTGTAAATTGTCATTCTATAAAACTTGGGGGAAAAGATCAGATTGTTGTGAGATTAGTTTTTACAATTTATGTGACATTAAGACGGAGAGATGGTTTTGAAATCATGTATTCTTACGATTGTTTTGAATTTGGTTGGGATGATAGAACCAATTGTGTCTGACCCTATTGAATAAAAGGAAGCTATGACAATGAAAAGGATAGGCTACTATTTTTTTGCTTCAGTACTACTTTTAGCGACAGGATATTGTGCGTTATGGGTTTTATCGTCATCGCATCTGGCAATGATGCATTGCGATAATAATTTTTCACTATTTCATGAAGAGTTTAGGTGTCGACAACCATATATTGCTCTGATCGGAATTGCGATAACACTACCCAGTAGTATTTTTTTATTCTGGAAAGGTTCAAATCAATAGAGTCAGACCCAATTGATATTTATTTCGCTGCCGTTGGGCGTTCATTTCTTTTGTTTGCCCAAAAGAAACGAACCAAAGAAAAAGGCCCCCGACATTATCGCTAGTCAGCTAAAAAACTACATTTTTCGGTGTGGCTAAAAACTCGCTTCGCTCAAACACTTAGCCACTTTATCCGAAAAAGGCAGCTTTTTAGCTGGCGATAAAAACGGGGTGTTTAAAAACTGGAGCAGAATACTGCCCCAGTTTTTAAAAGTGATTACAAGCTAGAAATTATATGTCGCACTAACACTGAAGTTTCTACCCGGTTGGGTATAAAGATCGAGGTTAGTATTGCTGGCGGATAATTCACGTACATCTTCGTAAATGGTGTATTCCTTATCTGTAATATTAAACACACCAACACGAATAGTTAACGATTTCACTGGGTTGTAATAGGCGGTCATATCCAAGATACCGTAACCTGAAGTTGTGAAATTAGTGTCATCACTTATATCACTTTTGTCTTTGGCTTTCACTAAGGTCCAATGTAAGGTCGAGCCCCAAACTTCACTTGGTGCGTCATAAGATAAACCAAATACAGCCTTTAGCGGTGCAATGCTATCTAATGGTGTGTCATCTGTATCATTGTCACCTTCGGCATAGGCAATAGCACCTTGGAATGAGGTACCTTCAGGTGCGCCAAGAAATTCGTCCAACCAAATAGCACCACGTGCTTCAAAACCAGAAATACTCACTTCATCAATATTGCGTGACTGGGTGACGCCATCGTAACCAACACCGCCAAAAGTAGAGTTTACGGAGACGCTTTCTATGAAATCTTCGTATTGATTATGGAAGCTAGTCAGTTCTAAATTACCTAAATCGCCGTTAAAACGCAGACCAAATTCAATAGAATCACTTTCTTCTGGTTTTAGATCGGGGTTAGGTAGCGTTAGAAAGTGATTTCCCGGTCCGTAATTACGCTCAGTAGAATAATAGAGATCAATTAGATCCGGTGATTTGAAACCTTCACTATATTGGGCAAATACTGAGGTGACTTCGGTGATTTTAAATACACCACCTAAGTGCAGCGTCACTTTATCACTGTCATGATCTTTTAATTCGCTAGCTGTTACTGATGGCGGTGAGAATGAATCATCAATATCAGGTTCAGCCTCGAAGTTGTCATATCGAATTCCTGGCGTAATTATTACTCTGTCATCGACAAAACTGATTTGATCTTGCAAATAAACGCCATAAGATGTGCCATCAACTAAAGGCACGGCACGATCATATACATTACTGCCAGGATCAGTTGGATATAAGGTGTCTTGCTGGTTAGTTAGCTCAGATTCTTCATATTCAAAACCATAAGTGAGTTGATGGTTTTGAATAGTTTTATCAAATTGAGCCGATACCATCCAAGTCTCTTCATCGTGTGAGTAGTCTTTCACCCTAGCTCTGGGTCCACCCGGGTTGTATATAGAGCTGGTTTCTTGATCTATTTCACTATCTTGCCAATTTACAGACCAGTTAACAGTATCAAACAGCATATTGTTTGCTTGCCAATCATGAAAAATAGAAACACGTTGGCGCTCTATCGTGTCATCGCCTTCATAATAATCGCTATAGAAAGGTGAGCTTAGCTTGGACGGGATATCGTGTTCGGTATCAGACTGATAGTCTTCTACGGTTAAACCAACACGATGTTGTTCATTAATTTGATATTGCAATTTGGCTAAAAAATTATCACTATCAAAATCGAGTGAGTCATCACCGATGGCATCTTCATCATAATTTTCTAATTCTTCACCATCACGGTGCGTATAGATAAGTAAAGATTCTAAGTTGCCAGTTCTGTTTGCCAAGCTTACGGTTTGAGAGAAGGCTTCATCAGCATCACTGTAGCGTAACTTAACGCTACCACCCGTATCGTCACCTTCTGCTGCTAAATAATCGACAGGATCTTTAGTCGTAAACGCAACGACACCCCCAAGGGCATCACTACCATATAACGTTGAAGCAGGGCCTTTGATGATTTCTACCCGTTTCATGGTGTCTATATCGACGTGGTTACGACCCGAGCGTTGGAAAGGGTTTCCTGTTGGTGTAAATGAGCTTGCTTGGTCAACACCGTCTACGGTGATTTTGACTCGGTTTTCATCAATACCACGAATATTAAAACCTTTAGAACCAAAGCGGGCGGCATCACCAGTACCAGAGCCGACTTCAACGCCGGGTTCATAGCGAATCATATCTCGGATGTTACTAGAGAGGTTGGCCTCATTTTGTTCATCGGTAATGATGCTTACAGTGCTGGCAATGTCCTCTTGTTTTTGTTCAGTACGAGTTGCTGCGACTGAAACGGTATCTAATGAAAATGTTTTGTTTGATTGGCTATCTGCAAATGCGGATGTGGCTATTATTGTTGAAATTAAAGCGGTAAGTGGTTTCCGCAGACACAGTTTTTTCATAATCAAATTTTCCCTCAGTAAATAAGTATGTTGATATTTTTAAATCTAAATGAGAATTAATATCAACAACAGTATGCCTGTATTTATTTTTATTAGCAATGGTAATACGAATGATCCGCATTTGCATTTCATGAGGGTGGACGGTATTATCTAAACAAAACGAGCGCAGAGATTTAATGAAAAATTGCTTTGTAAGGTTGATAGCTCTGGCGATAGTAGTGAATGAAGAGGAAGGCAAACAGAATTAATGAAGTTATTTTTGGCTCTAATGGCATCGCTATTGATTCACACTTTTTGTATTCAATGGAGGACTGAGCCTGAAATTACCGGGAGTGCAGGTCAAGCAGTATTGAATATTCAACAAATGCGATTTATTACCGCTAGTGCAGAACCAATAGTTGAAACCAATACTGATGTCCAAGTTGTAGAGGATGTTATTGAAGAACCCATTTCAGAAATAGAACCAGTCATACACGTTGTAAAAGAGCAGTTTGAAAAGCCAAAAGACGTTATCGCTACGTTGGAGAAAAAAATACCTCAGGAGCAAGAAATAGAAAAAGAGCTAACAAAACAACCTGAAAAACTAGCTAAGACAAACATTGATAGAGACGAAAAAGAAACTAAACGAGTTGAAAAACAGCAAGCAGAAGTGGTGGTTGATCCTCCTAAAGAAGAAAAAGAAGTTTTAGTGGAAATAGAAACGGAGATTGAAGTGACAGAGGTTGATGGATCTCCGACAGAAACTGAAGTGGTTGCAGAGCAATCAGAAACAACAGCCGTCAAAGTTGTTTCTACAACCGATACCGTTGCTGAAACTACGGGTTTTGATCAAATACCAACGATGGAAGAGCCGCGGTATCGCAAAGCTTTTCCGCCCGAATATCCACGGTTAGCAAAAAAACGTGGCCAGCAAGGTTTAGTGTTGTTAAGAGCCAAGGTTGATAAACAAGGTGAGGTTGAAATGGTAGAAGTAATCGCGTCATCAGGCGTGAAAAGTTTAGATGCACGAGCACTTGAAACGGTAGAACAGTGGCAATTTTACCCATACACAATCGCTAATGAAGCCACGGTGGCATGGGTCAATATTCCTGTTGCCTTCACCCTAAAATAATAAGAGGGAATAAATAATGATATTAGAACACATAGTCTTAGCTGGTCCCGTTGCATGGGTATTGATTGCTTTATCTGTTGTGGCGCTCACTTTATTGCTGGAGCGTTTTTGGGTTCATCTACGCTACCCAATGGCAAATCAGCAATTATTAAATGATAGTAAACGTTTAGTTAATAACAATGCCTTTGATGCCGTGGATAAATTATTAAATTCACAACATCACGGCATGAAGGCAGCAATACAAACATTGTTTATTAATCGTCAACTAGATAACGAGCAACGTCAGCAAGCTGCCAGTCTTTGGTTACAAAATGAACGTGAATATCTAAATACACGATTAAAAGTGGTAGGTTTAATCGGCACCTTAGCACCGTTATTAGGTTTGTTAGGCACGGTGTTTGGCATTATCAATATGTTCATAGCGATTGCCCATAATACTGGTCCGGTAACTCCGGCATTATTAGCTGAAGGTATGTGGACCGCGATGGTCACTACGGCTTTGGGTTTATTGATTGCCATTCCCAGTTTAGCTGCAAGCCATGGTTTTGAACTGTTGGCACAACGTCGAATTTTAGCGTTGCAAAATGCATTGAATGAGTTCAATCAAGTATTAATTGGTGGATATGTCCCAGGTCTTGATGAATCGGCCGAAAACATAAACTTACAAGCATTACAGACTTCAGGAGCAGCCTAGTGATCCAGATCCTCGAATCTGAAAGCCGGCGATCATTAATGCCAGATATGACTGCGTTACTAGATGTCATTTTTATATTGCTTATTTTTATGATGCTGACAGCTAATGTTGCTCCACAGTTATTGGAGTTGGATTTACCGCAAGCATCAGCCCCAGCTAAAAATGTTGAAGCTGATGCGATCACCTTGGGAATTTCTGAACAAGGTTTATTTAGCATCAATCAACAAACATTCGATAGCTGGGAAAAGTTTGAAGTCAGTTTATCAACGCAACTCAATGAACAAGAAACAAAACCACAACTATTGGTCACAGCTGATAAAGATGTGCCCTTACAGCCATTTGTGAAGTTAGCTAACTGGTTATCAAAACAGGGCATTGCCGTTGCTGACGTTGTGGTCAGCGATCATCCGTAATTTAAATATCTAGAAAAAGGAAACATGATGAATCTTATTTGGTTAGAGCAATTGATGTATCAGTTGTCGGCTTGGTTTATGGCGCCGGTATTAATCGCTATATCTGTGCTGTTTTTATATTGCTTAAGTTCATTGGGAGGCTTTGTCGCTCAGTGGTGGCAACGAAAACAAAACGCACCACAGTATGCTGCTGCAGTTCAAGACAAAGAAACCAGTGTGGCTGCATTATCTGGTTATCCATTAATGGCTTATGCCAAACAGAATCCATCATCAACGATGGAACAACTTGATGTAGTGGCATTAAAGCAATTGGAAGTATTAAGAATAACCACGCGTATTGCACCTATGCTTGGTTTGATTGGCACCATGATTCCAATGGCACCGGCTTTAAAGTCATTAAGTAATGGCAATGTACAAGGCATTAGCGAAAGTTTGATCATTGCATTTTCAGTGGTCATTTTTGGCATGGTGATCGCCTCAACCAGCTTTTGGATAGCTTCGGTAAAAAAACGTTGGTTAGCGACTGAGTTAGTCGATATTGCCGGTTTACGTAGTGCCAAAGCTAACAAGAAAAAAGACAGTGACGATCTTGTTGAGGAGCTCACACGTGAAGCTGCTTAGTGAGGATGATGATCTAAATCCAGCTAGTTCAATGATTAATTTGGTGGATGTATTTTTAGTCTTAATTGCAGCCCTATTGATCACCATTGCCCAAAACCCACTCAATCCTTTTACTGCTGACAATGTCACGGTGATTAAAAATGCAGGCCAAGACGATATGGAAGTGATCGTTAAAAAAGGCGAAACCATAGAGCATTTTGAATCCACCGGTGAAATTGGTGGTGGAGAAGGAACTAAAGCAGGCGTGGCTTACAAAATGGCGGATGGAACGATGGTTTATGTTCCTGAATAAATCAAACAAATAAAATCTAAAGAGATAAATTTAAGATGAGCAAGATATTAAGGTTAGTGTTCAGTATGGGACTTTTTTTACTGAGCCAACAAGTGTGGGCGGGTGAACAAAAAATATTATTTGTTAATGGCACACATAGTAATAAAGCCAAACTGACTTTATTAAAAGAGATGGCTATTGAAAAAGGCATCATCATTGATCGAAAAGCCCAAACTGAACTTGCTGATATGGCAACAGCCGCAGCGATATTTTCAACGTATGATCTCGTGGTGATGGAAGCCATTTCGGTACGTGAGAGCAAACAACTTTATGCTCAATACGCACCATTGGTAGCGCAAACTTCGGCACGGTTTTTGGCCATTAATTGGTTAGAAGCAAAAAATTTACGTAAAGATGTTTCTGATAAACAAGCTCAAAATTTACATGATTATTACAGCAATGGCGGTGCTGAAAATCTGTCAAGAATGTTGGATTATTTAAACTACCGAGTTTTATCTGATGATGCTCGTGTGGTGGCGGAACCCATTATTTATCCTGAACTAGGTATTTATCATCCAGATTACGAAGGTTTAGTTTTTTCTTCATTAGATGATTATCTGCAATGGCAAAATAGTGAAGACAAAGACAAGCCGATGGTAGGTGTATTGATGCAACGCGCTTTGATTGAATCGGTAGAAACACACGTGGTCGATACTACCATTAAACAATTAGAAGAGAAGGGCATGATTGCCGTGCCATTTTTCTTTGAATTAAGTCCGAAAACCTCTGATTACAGTAATTTGATTCAGCAAAATGGTCAGACAATTGTTGATCTAATTATCAATTTCAGAGCCTTACATTGGGCCAGCAAACGCAAACAAGAGTTTACTGATTTTGGGGTACCAGTCATTCAGGCTTTGACATACTACGATGGTGATCAGCAACATTGGGAAAATAGTACTCAAGGTATATCGCCGGGAATGACCCCCTTTGTTTTAGTATTGCCAGAAGCGGCAGGTGTCACCGATCCCATGATTGTGGCAGCACTGAATGAAGAAAGTGGAAAAGCTGAAATCATTGATTATCAGTTGGAACACCTTATCAATAAAGTCGCTAATCTGATTAAGCTAAAAACCAAGGACAATGCTGACAAACGAATGTCGGTGATGGTTTGGGGTAATCGTGACGTTGGGGCTTCTTTTCTAAATGTGCCAGAAAGCCTTCGTGTGATGAGCGCTAAATTGAATGAGGAAGGCTACGACATTAACGTGGTTGATAGTGATTATTTCAGTGACCAAGTTGATCGTATTTTGAGTCCTTTTTATCGAGATTATGAATTAGATAAATTGCTTGAAGATGATCTAGCTGAATTGATGCCCGTGAAAGACTATCTAGCTTGGTTTAATACCTTGCCTGAAAATGTGCGTCAGCCTATTAATGACTATTGGGGCACACCTAAAGACAATTTTATGGTGGTTGAACGTGATGGCCAAGCTCAGTTTGTATTACCACGCATCCGCAATGGCAATATGTTGGTGATGCGCCAACCTCCACGTGCTGATGATAAAGACGAAGATAAACGTATTTATCATAAAGGCACCGTGCCCATGAACCATTTCTACTTGGCTGCCTATTATTATGCTCGCGAGTTTTGGAACAGTGATGCCATTATTCACTTAGGCACACATGGATCTCAGGAGTATTTATCCGGAAAAGAACGAGGCTTGTCTATTTATGACCAAGGCAACCTTGCTGTGTGGGATACACCGGTTATTTATCCATTTATTGTTGATGATGTTGGCGAAGCAATGCAAACCAAACGTCGTGGTAGAGCAACGGTATTAGCTCATATGACACCGCCATTTGCTGCGGCAGGATTGCAAGGAGAAATGGCTAATATTCATGAATTGATGCATCAATATAAATCTTTGGATGAAGGCGGCGTAAAACAAAAAACAGGTCAGCAAATTATTGATGACTGTATCGCTAACAATATTTGTGCTGATTTTGGTTGGCAACAAACAAAGATCCAAGCTGATTTTGAAGGATTTCTTGAAGCCTTACATGACTACTTAGTTGATTTATCTGCTGAGAATCAGCCTTTAGGATTGCATTCTTATGGTGAGTTACCAGAGGAAGAGTTGATAACTTCGACGCTGGTACAAATGTTAGGACGAGATTTTGTTGCTAGTGCGGCTGAGTTTGAGAAAGAACATTTTGATGCCGACTATCATGGTCACCAACATGAGTTAAATTCATCTCATGATGAAGTTATACCGAAGCGAGAAGGTTTTGATAAAACAATTATCCAAGAGTCAGGTGATAGTTTAGAAGAACTGGTCGGTTTTAAAACCGTGCGTGAATTTATTATTCATGCAGATAAGTTAGAAGCAAAGCACATAAATGAACTTGATGATGACGTAATGGCTTTTGTTGAACAAGGCCGTGACATGTATCAACGCTTTATTGATATACGAGAAATGAATCATCTTGTAGATACCTTGGCAGGAAAATACATTCCAGTTAAAAATGGTGGTGATCCAATTCGCCATCCTGAAGCAGTGCCAACAGGTTACAACTTATACGGCTTTGATCCTTCACGAGTTCCGACAAAAGCAGCCTATGAGCAGGGTAAAGAATTAACCGAAGGTGTGATAGCAGATTATTACGTCAAACATGGTGTATATCCCGACAAATTAGCGTTTTCCTTATGGTCTATCGAAACTATGCGTCACTATGGTGTGCTAGAAAGCCAAGTGTTATATGCCATGGGGATTCGACCTAAATGGAGTGATGATGGTCGTGTGATTGGCACTGAAATTATCGATGCATCAGAGTTAAAACGTCCACGGATAGATGTTGTGTTATCTGCCACAGGTTTGTATCGAGATGCGTTTCCCAACGTGATGCAAATGATGGCAAAAGCGATAGAACAAATAGCAGCTTTAAAAGAAGAATCAAACTTTGTTTGGCGTAATAGTCAGCGTATTAAGGAAGAGTTGATAGCAGAAGGTGTCGAAGCGGATGACGCTGAATATTTGTCGACAGTTCGTGTATTTTCTAATGCCTCGGGCAATTATGGCTCAGGAGTTGAAGATGCGGTGTTTGCCAGTGATAGCTGGGAAACAGATGACAAAATAGCCGATCTCTATTTGGCTAGAATGGGACATTTTTATGGTTCAGACAATAGGCGTTGGGGCCAGAAAGTAGAGAATGTGGATTTATATGCCAAACAATTGTCAGGAACAGATGTCGCTATGTTTTCACGATCTT
>Ga0209495_1003152_pt1 | contig 10331 bp, 7 predicted proteins | sample EN1Hudsemesocosm_FD_184629 | JGI IMG/M metagenome (GOLD analysis project Ga0209495, IMG submission 184629) | Methane-oxidizing microbial communities from mesocosms in the Hudson Canyon - EN1E Hudson Canyon (SPAdes) (version 2) | ecosystem: Environmental > Aquatic > Marine > Cold seeps | place... | reverse complement strand
GTTAGTGAAAACTACCGAATCGGTCGCCCTCGCCAGCTTTATACAGGCCACAGCAAGCGTGACTTCCCTACGAAATAATTTTTATTTTGTATGAAAAAAGGGCCGTTTTTTAACGGCCCTTTTTTTATGACAGATACAAAACATCCACATAGAAAAAAACCCCTTTCGGGGCTTTTTAATTACCAGAAAACACTACCCCTCTTTCTCTGGCTTTTTTGCCTTCTTCTTTACAGTCTTTTTGGCTGATTTTTTAGCTGCAACTTTCTTTTTAGCTAAAGTCTCTACCCAGGTAGAATCCTCATAATGAGCAGACCAACCTGTTGCCTTACCTTCAAGCTCAGTCATTACATACTGCTCTTTATTCTTTCGACTATAACGAACAATCGACGAATTCCCATCAGGGTCTACAACTGGAGCACTAAATATAAACTTATACTTAGGGTCAATTTCTTTCTTGTGGGGCAATAATTCACTGACTAGTGGTGCTCGTGTTTCACGATTTTTTGGGAATTTACTCGCAGCCAAAAACATACCTGCTGCACCATCTCTCAACACATAGGTATCTTCAACCTTTTCACACGTCAATTCAGGCATCGGCACTGGATCCATTTTAGGCGGTGCAGGATCACCACTCCTAAGCAATTTACGCGTATTCTTACAGGATTCATTAGTGCAACCAAAGTACTTACCAAAACGCCCCGACTTTAATTGCATTTCTGAACCGCACTTATCACAATCAAGTACAGGCCCATCATAACCCTTAATTTTAAAAACACCCTGCTCCACTTCAAATCCAGAACAATCAGGATTATTACCACAAACATGAAGCTTTCGCTGCTCATCAATTAAATAGCTATCCATCGCAGCATCACATTTGGTACAGCGTTTCTTCTTACGCAATAAACGTGACTCACCCTCGTCATCATCATCAACACTGACAACCTCATCACCAGAAACGAGATTAATAGTGCTTTTACAGCGTTCTTTAGGTGGCAAGGCATAACCAGAACAACCAAGAAAAACACCCGTGCTTGCAGTTCGTATTTGCATGTTCCTACCGCAACCTGGACAAGGAACATCCGTTTCCGTGGGCTGATTCTCTCTCATCCCCCCCTCTTCAGAACCTGCTTTATCTAACTGGCCAGTAAACCCTTTATAGAACTCATCAAGTACCACTTTCCAGTTTTTGTGACCATTAGCAACATCATCAAGGGTTTCTTCCATTTTAGCCGTGAAGCTAAAATCCATAAGATCATCAAATGACTCAACTAAACGCTCAGTAACTATATCGCCCATTTTTTCAGCGTAAAATCGGCGATTTTGTATTTTTGCATACCCACGATCTTGAATGGTAGAAATAATAGCAGCATAAGTCGAAGGTCGACCAATACCTCTTTTCTCTAATTCTTTAACCAAGCTAGCCTCTGTATATCGAGGTGACGGCTTAGTAAAATGCTGCTTAGGGTCAAGCGTCTTCAGATCAAGCGCTTGCCCAACCTGCAGATCAGGCAATACGACATCATCATCTTTTTTACCAAAAGAAGGCAATATCTTCACATAGCCTTCAAACTTCATGATTCGACCTTTAGTACGCAACAAAAAGTCGTCAGCAGCTACAGTTACAGAAGTACTTAGGTATTTAGCATCTTTCATCTGACAAGCAACAAACTGCCTCCAGATTAAGTCATACAAACGCTCAGCATCCTTTTCAAGACCTGAAACCTGAAACCCCATCATGTCTACATTAGAAGGCCTAATTGCTTCGTGAGCTTCTTGCGCACCGTCTTTACTTGAGTAAATTCGTGGCGAGTCATTCAAATACTCACTTCCGACCTTCTTTTCAATATAGACCCTACACGCCTCCACAGCATCTTTACTCAGATTAGTAGAGTCAGTCCTCATATACGTAATATAACCCGCCTCATAAAGGCGCTGAGCAAGCATCATTGTTTTCTTTACACTGAACCCAAGACGGGTACTTGCTGCCTGCTGTAATGTTGAGGTAATGAAAGGTGGATTTGGCTTTGAGCTTGTAGGCCTATCTTCCCTTTTACTAACAACAAAATCCGCTTTGTTTAATAAGCCGGTATACCGCTCAGTTTCTTTTTCACTTGACGGCCTGAAATTCTGCCCCTCGAATTTCGTAACCTGAAATCGAGTTGAGTCATCCTTTCTCAGGAGATCAGCATAAACCTCCCAAAACTCTTCTGGGTTAAAGGCTCTTATCTCTTGCTCGCGCTCAACAATCAACCTTACCGCCACCGATTGAACACGCCCAGCAGACAAACCTCTTGCCACCTTGCTCCAAAGTAGCGGCGACACCATAAAACCAACTACACGATCCAAGAACCGTCTAGCCTGCTGCGCGTCAACCCGTGCATTATCTAGCTCACCAGGCGTCTCAAACGCGGCCTGAATCGCTTTTTTAGTAATTTCATTAAAAACAACTCTACGATAGCGGCTTTCATCACCACCAATTGCCTCTTTCAAATGCCAGGCAATCGCCTCCCCCTCTCTATCCAAATCCGTCGCGAGATAGATGACGTCAGCCGTTTTAGCCAAACGCTGCAATTCACTAACAACTTTTTCTTTACCAGGTAGTATTTGATATTGAGCAGCCCAATCCTTCTCAGGATTGATACCCATTCTGGCAATAAGTTGTTCTTTTGATTTTTTCTTTTTGTACTCTGCTTTTTTCTCAGGCGTCATTTTCCTGGTTTTAGCAGCAGCTTTTGCTCTCTCAGCTGGCGTTGTAGTACTTGCCGAACCGCTAGTTGGCAAATCCCTTATATGACCAACACTGGATTTGACAACAAATTCAGAACCGAGATATTTATTAATAGTCTTTGCTTTTGCAGGAGACTCGACGATGACCAGTGATTTACCCATAAAATTCCGTTAACTTTATTCCGCAACTGATTGAAACATCGGATTAACTAAAAAAAGATTTGGCGACATATATAAGTTGTTGTAGCCGAAGGGTCAAGCTATTACCAGAATTTTTTAGTATTTTTATACAAATATTAACAAGTTTAGCTCCTGTAAATAGACCAGAAATGCATACTATTTACGTTACTTTAGCTCCAATTCGAGCCAAGCTTTAATGTATTGTGCTTATCAATGAGCTAGTATTAAATTATAAATTCAAAAAGAGAAAAACACCCTACATGACAACTGTAATTATATTCAGCCTACTAGGCGGACTGTTACTTATCTCTATAATTCTTAGTGCAATGGCTCATTCGAGACAGCAAGCACTCTCCCTTAAAAAGAGCCAATTAAACCAACTAACCCGACGCACCCTAGACTTACAAGAAACACTAAATACACTTCTTCAAATTGACAAATCTTATGATCTTATACTTATTCTTCACCAACAAATTTTATCACTTATTAATAAAAAATTAACACTCGAACCAAGTGATGAGTCAACAAAAAACCATCTTGAACAACAAAAGCTTATCAACACCAATTACCGCAAGCAGAAACGAGACAATGATATCAATAAAGCCATGCCTAGCGACGAAGCTATAAACCTGGCAAATTTTCAATTACTTCAGGTCACAAAGTTACTACAACGCTTAAAGTTAAAAAAGAAACTATCTCCAGCCAAGTACAGCGAATTATTAAACCACATACAACGACTAAAATTAGACATAGAAGTAGAAAGCCACGTAGCCCAGGCTAACAGCTACTTTGAGAACAACGATACCGTAATGATGCAATCTCACCTTAAGCAAGCTAGAGAGTCCCTGAGAACCTTTCCCGTTGACTTTCCTGAGAAATCTCAGATGATTCGAGAACTTTCCGAACGAATTAAGAGTATTAATAAAACAAAGACCATCATCGTTGCTGATAAGGATAAACCTGCAGACCAAAACGAACCAAACGATCGCAGCCAGTACTTTTAAAACAAGCACAAAAAAAGGCCGAATAAATCGGCCTTTCTTATCAGACTAAATCAGTCTATCTAACAGAGGATGCGCTTAGATGCGCTCCCATACTGTTGAGATACCCTGACCCAAACCAATACACATAGTAGAAACACCTAGTGTACCGCCTTTAGCCTGCATAACATTTAACAATGTAGTCGAGATACGTGCACCTGAACAACCTAGTGGGTGACCTAAAGCGATCGCACCACCATTCAAGTTAACTTTCTCATCAGCTACATCGATAAGCTTAAGATCCTTCATTACAGGCAATGACTGACCAGCAAACGCCTCGTTCAGCTCCCAAAAATCGATATCTTCGACTTTCAAGCCTGCACGCTTAAGCGCCTTCTTAGTAGCAGGAACAGGACCGTAACCCATGATAGCTGGATCACAACCTGCAACAGCCATAGATTTAATACGCGCAAGTGGCGTTAAACCTAACTGCTTAGCCTTCTCAGCCGACATAAGCAACATTGCTGCTGCACCATCAGTTAGCTGTGAAGAAGTACCCGCAGTAACCGTACCACCCTTAGGGTTAAAGGCTGGCCTCAGCTTACCTAAAGATTCTACTGTAGTTTCAGGACGAATTGTCTCATCAGTTTCAACTAAAATCTTGAAACCTTTGTCATCATGCCCCTCTATTGGAATAATTTCGTTCTGGAAACGACCTTCCAATGTAGCTTCATGAGCTAAACGATGCGAACGTGCACCGAACTCATCTTGCATTTGACGAGAAATACCGTGCATTTTTGCTAACATTTCAGCGGTTAAGCCCATCATGTTAGATGCTTTTGCAGAATACTTACTTGCCGCAGGGTTATGGTCAAAGCCTTTAGTCATGGATACGTGACCCATGTGCTCAACACCACCCACTACAAACACATCACCGTTACCGGTCATGATTGCCTGAGCTGCAGTATGAATAGAGCTCATTGCAGAACCACACAAACGGTTAACCGTTTGCGCACCCGCAGTATGAGGTACTTTAGTTAACAATGAAATTTGGCGAGCTACGTTAAAACCCTGCTCCATTGTCTGGTTTACACAACCCCAAATAACGTCTTCAACCTCATTTGGGTTGGCGCCTGGGTTACGTGCAAATAATGCATCAATAAGCGTTGCAGAAAGCGTTTCAGCACGTACATTGCGGAAACAGCCATTCTTTGCGCGTCCCATTGGAGATCGCACTGCATCGACTACGACGACATCTTGTGGATTAAGACTCATTAGATATACTCCGTTCGATAATCTGTTTCAGCTATTAACCGAAATACTTCTTACCAGCTTTAGCCATTTCTCTCATACCGTCTGTTGGATGGTATAGAGCCCCAAGGTCAACATACTTGTCTGCCATTTCGCAGAACTTATCAACCCCAATAGAATCGATATAGCGTAAAGCACCACCACGGAATGGAGGGAAGCCAATACCGAAGATCAGACCCATATCTGCTTCTGCTGCTGTCTCAACAATACCATCTTCTAAACAACGTACTGTCTCGATGCATAGCGGAATCATCATACGTTCGATAATCTGCTCATCAGTGAAATCTTCTTGCTTCTCAACAACAGGCTTAAGCATGTCATAAACAGAATCATCAACCACTTTCTTCTGCTTACCCTTACGGTCAAGCTCATACAGATAGAAGCCTTTATCAGTCTTCTGGCCGTAACGATCTGATTCAAACATTACGTCAATAGCAGTCTTGTTATCGTACTTCATACGATCAGGGAAGCCATCAGCCATAACATCGCCAGCATGCTTACCTGTATCCATACCTACTACGTCAAGTAAGTAAGCAGGACCCATAGGCCAGCCAAACTTCTCCATAATCTTATCTACGCGCTGGAAATCTGCACCATCGCGAACAAGACCAATAAAGCCACCAAAGTATGGGAACAATACACGGTTAACCAAGAAACCAGGGCAATCATTAACAACAACAGGTGTTTTACCCATTGCTTTAGCGTAAGCAACTGTCGTAGCGATTGTTTCTTCGCTAGTCTTCTCGCCACGAATAACTTCAACCAAAGGCATCATGTTTACGGGGTTAAAGAAGTGCATACCACAGAAGTTTTCTGGTCGCTTAAGGCTCTTAGCCAGCAAGTTAACAGAAATAGTAGAGGTGTTAGTAGCAAGAATCGCATCTTCACGAACCTGACCTTCAACTTCAGCCAGTACAATACCCTTAACTTTAGGATTTTCTACAACAGCCTCAACTACCAAGTCTACGTTTTTAAAATCACCGTAGCTAAGTGCTGGAGTAATACTGTTTAGTACGTCTGCCATTTTGTCTGCAGTCATACGTTTTTTGTCTACACGCTTAACAAGTAACTTCTTAGCTTCATTCAAACCAAGATCAATACCTGCCTGAGCGATATCTTTCATGATGATTGGCGTGCCTTTCAGTGCAGACTGATACGCAACACCGCCACCCATAATACCTGCACCAAGAACAGCTGCTAGCTTAACTTCGCTTGCAAGAGGCTCAAGATCTTTAGCTTTCTTCTTAAGCTCCTGATCATTCAGGAATAAACCAATCAAAGCATTAGATACAGGTGTTTTAGCCATTTTAGCGAAGCCTTTAGCTTCAACTTCAATCGCCTTATCACGAGACATACCAGAATGCTTCTGCATTACCTTAATCGCCTCAACGGGCGCTGGGTAATGTGGTCCAGCCTGACCTGCAACAAAACCTTTAGCAGTTTCAAATGTCATCATGCTTTCTAGCGCATTTAACTTAAGCTTGCTAGTTTTCTCTTCACGACGGCCTTTGTAGTCTACCTTACCAGCATTTGCTTGCTTAACCAGATCAACGGCTGCTTCTAACAGAGCCTCTGGACCAACAACAACATCAACAGCACCAAATTTTAGTGCCGCTTCTGGCTTATATTCTTTTGTTCCGCAAATCCACTCAATGGCATTATCTGCACCAATTAAGCGAGGCAAACGAACAGTACCACCAAAGCCTGGGAAGATTCCCAATTTAACTTCAGGCAGACCAACCTTCGCCTTAGTAGACATTACACGGTAGTCTGTAGCAAGACACATTTCAAAACCGCCACCTAATGCAATACCATTGATTGCAGTAACAGATGGAAATGGTAAGTCTTCAATGTCGCTGAAAATCCCGTTTGCAACCAAGTTGTTTGCTATCAACTCGTCTTCTGGCCCTGCAAACAATCCAGTAAATTCAGTAATGTCCGCACCGACGATGAAGCAGTCTTTAGAACTAGTTACTACCAAGCCTTTAATATTTTTGGCTTCTTTAAGCTTATCAGTTGCCGCACGCAGTTCTTCGATAGTAAGTCTATTAAATTTATTAACCGACTCACCGTCTAAATCAAAGTTTAGCTGAGCAATGCTGCCTTCGATCTCTTTAACCGTGATGGCTTTACCTTCGTAAATCATCAACTGTTCTCCAAGCTATTAGTAAGCACTGGCAACAAACTGCCTTATCATCCTTTGAAAACAAAAAAGATAAGGGGATTTGTTTAACCAGCAATGGATTAAAACGGTCCCGTTATATCGGGCACTCGATTCAAAATTCATACGCTCGTTTGAATCTAGAGTGCACACCATGAAAAAAAACCGAGCATTTGTCAATCATTTCTCTAGAAATATACATTTTAGTCGTTAATTAGCCTGAGGCATAACTTTATTAAAAAACAATTATTTATCATATTTTTCAATGATATAAATAGTATTTACGATAACTTACATTAACTAATCGATATAAGCTGCAGATAATTTTTAACTTAAACCGCAACATTAAATAACAAAATTTTCTTGCAAGCCCATGCCGCTTGCTTTAGCCTCAATAATTAAGTATTTGTAAGCAATAAAAAAAATACTATAGTTAGTTTTAACTATCACTAAAATCAATCACTAAAATAATAAAGACGGAGAGTGTCAATGAAGCTATTCGCCGAATACTTTAATACCACTTATCGGCATTTAGCCAACACCTTTTTTTCACTTATAGCATTACTAGCCTTCATCCCAGCCAACTCAAGCGCACTTGAGCAAGATGATGCAGCAGCGCTGCTAAAGAGTTTACACCAAGCACAAATTCAATCTTACTTTACCATTAACGCGTTCTATAACTTCAGCGCAAATGATGGTGACAAAGCATTATTAATGGATGTAAATGAAGCCATCAATAATGTGAACTCAATACTTAACACCCTTGAAGCTTTTAAAGAGCTTGATGAAGTTAAAGGTGAAATTGAAGCCGCAAATCAAAGCTGGCAAAAACATAAAACAACCCTTAACACTATAACCAACGATATTCTTGACCAAGGCTATGCAGATTTACGTCTTATGTCAGATTTAGCACTGCAGAATCAAGAGTTTGCTAATGTACTATCAGCAGGTTACGACAAAGTTGAAAATGACGGCAGCTACAAACTAAATAAGGTAGCAGCAAAGAGTCGTGAGTCAGCCCTACTTATGGCCTCAATGATGACAAAATACTCGGCCAGAACAACGTCTAATGTGAGCCAGATATTCCAGGGAGGAGATGACGAAAAGACGATAGATGTTCTAGCAACAGATATGGACAAAAATCTAAAAGACTTACTAGCAACAGCCAATACAGAGCAGAAAAAATCAGTTGATGCTGTACTGACAAAATGGGACTTCATCAGGAACTCTTATATAAATTACAACGAGAAGAATGTAAATTACGTTGTTAATTTATATTCAAAAAGAATTATAAATGCCCTAGGCACCACCTCTGACCTTAATGAAATTCAATAAGTAAATACTAGAGAAGGGTGACAACCCACCCTTCTCAGCCCTACTTAGACATCAGCAATAGAATATCATTTACCTCATCCATAACAGTAAACAACTGATCCACACATTCTACCTCACCTCGCTCATCCCAAAAAACAGACACACCATTAGATGAAAGCATAGCTAAACTGAAATTTTCAGGCAGTTTTTCAAGTTTCCGCAGTATGCGATCAGAAACACTCTGAAGACCTTCAGTCAATGACACCTCAATAAAACGCCAACCTATAGCCTTGTCATCCCTGATGATAAAAAAAGCACCTGATATATCTGGTTTTATTCGCGCAACAATAAATAGCTCATACATCACTGCACCCAAGACCTCATCCTCAAATCTTATCAAGCGATCTTTAAGACCTTTATCTGGAAATCTTATCTTTAAGCCCAAATGCATAGCTTTTTGACGTAACACCATTCTCTTTTTATCCCTTGGACTTGGCATTATCCAAAAAAAAGACCCCATTAACGCCAACACTATAAAAATAACAATCCAGGTACTCACACTAACTCCTTAATACTGTAATGATATTGAATAATAATCCAAAAGAATTAAAATGAAATAAACGGCACAAACCAATCTCACCAAAAGGGACTGAAGATGACCACTTATAAAAAAATTCTAGCTGCAGTAGACCTTACCGAAGAGTCAACTCAAGTACTTGACCGCGCTCGAAGCATGGCAGACCTCCATGAGGCCGAGCTAAGCATCGTCCACATAATAGAACCACTGGGCTATGCCTACGGCGGTGACATTCCGATGGATTTAACCGAAGTACAAAAGCAACTCGAGGACCACGCAAAGAAATACCTGAAAGACACGGGTGAAAAATATAACACTCCTGAAGGTCGGCAGCACGTTATTATTGGAAGACCAGAAACCGAGATTCATCGCCTGGCAGAAGATGGAGGTTACGATTTAGTTTTAGTAGGAAGTCATGGCAGGCATGGCATCCAGTTATTACTCGGCTCTACCGCTAACGGTGTGCTGCATGGTGCAAAATGTGACGTATTAGCAGTAAGAATTGACTAAACACCACAAAACAGCTCCCTTAGCCAAAGGCCTCGGGAGCTACAGTTAGCTATCCTCACCATCTAATGTTGCCTTTAGTTTCTGCAACTGACTCTCAAGAGAAAAACTAACACTTGACGCCATAGAGAAAAAGCTTAACAAGGCTTTTAGATTTGAATCACTCTCACAGACAGTATGAATTCTTTGCCATAAAGCCTGATTCACTAATTGTAGTCGTTTGTTTCTATCGACTAAGCCTTTCATCTCCCAATCTGGCTCCCCTCCGCCTTTCATCTCAAAATGCTGCTGAAGAAGGTAAATGGAGACATTTCGGAGTATAAACTCATCATTGGAAGCAAAAGGCATATGATGTTGAGCCATAGGCTTTAGCTCAGACAAAATAGGACAATGACTGGTAGCCAGAACCAAGCCCATCAATGACCTTAACCCCTCCTCTAAGCCTGCATGCTTAAAATAACCTCTCTCTGGTGTCGTTACCTTTACATCAACCTTTTGGAAAGCTGGCTGAGTACGAAAATCAGCAACTAATCGCTGGATATCCAAGGCTGCAGGGCAGTATTTTTCACTATTC
>Ga0209495_1003149_pt1 | contig 10338 bp, 8 predicted proteins | sample EN1Hudsemesocosm_FD_184629 | JGI IMG/M metagenome (GOLD analysis project Ga0209495, IMG submission 184629) | Methane-oxidizing microbial communities from mesocosms in the Hudson Canyon - EN1E Hudson Canyon (SPAdes) (version 2) | ecosystem: Environmental > Aquatic > Marine > Cold seeps | place... | reverse complement strand
ACAAGGAAGAACCTATGCTCTGTTGATTGCCGTTATAGAATTAACGCAAATAGATCTGTAATTTTAAAAAAAAGATAAAAAAATATTAATTAGTCAATCAACCGCCTGAAAAGGCAATATGAACTAGACCATTACAAAGATAAGAAACTTAGGAATGAATTGAGAAAAGGTGAATAGAAAAAATGGCAGAAGGCCCTTTCAACGGGCAAGCCATCTAGACGTATTTAACTACCGCTTGTTTAGCAACGTAGTAACAATGTCACAAAGCCCTTTCAACGGGCAAGCCATCTAGACAGTACGCCAACGAGTACATGCGTGATATCGTAGGTGCGTCACAAAGCCCTTTCAACGGGCAAGCCATCTAGACTAAAATCTAGTAACCGCATCGTACAAGAAGTTCCTAAGTCACAAAGCCCTTTCAACGGGCAAGCCATCTAGACACACTAAAGTACTTAACAGTGAGTCTAAACTCTGACAGTCACAAAGCCCTTTCAACGGGCAAGCCATCTAGACAGTAAACCCCGCAGAAAACCGACCTCAGGAATGGGAGGTGTCACAAAGCCCTTTCAACGGGCAAGCCATCTAGACTCCCCTTCTTCAGCCTTTAGCAGTAGGTTAGATAACTGTCACAAAGCCCTTTCAACGGGCAAGCCATCTAGACGTCGACGGCGATAGATACGATCATCACCAGCGTGGGTAGTCACAAAGCCCTTTCAACGGGCAAGCCATCTAGACCACTAGCTGCTAAACGTTCTGGATTAATGGCCGGGTATGGTCACAAAGCCCTTTCAACGGGCAAGCCATCTAGACTGCACTATCGGGTTCCAACGAATAGCTAACTATAAGTCACAAAGCCCTTTCAACGGGCAAGCCATCTAGACCTAAAACAGATTTAGATTTAGATGCAGACGATAATGTCGTCACAAAGCCCTTTCAACGGGCAAGCCATCTAGACAGCCCCCTCTACGCCCCTTGAAATACAAGGGCTACAGAGGATGTTTTTTGAACTTTTGTTAAAAATTCAAAAACTAAGTTAATTTTCATCCATTTCTCACCAAATAACAAGTATTTTATTGCCCAGAAGCTTGACTACAAGAGGGATACACTTATGGTGCGTAAACCATTACATTATGAATAGAATATAATGCAATGATTTATAACTCTATATTATGATTATCATTCAACTACTATTATTTTTCGTAAACTTTAGACTCTTTTCAATACATGCTAAAATGATGAGTTGAATTATTCTTACTTAATAAGGCGTATTCGGCCCAAGCCTGCAACACAATCACGCCCCACATGGGTAAATTGTCCTAGTGATAACAATGCAAACGCATCGGGATGAATATCCACTAAGCTTAACTGCCCAATAACCCCATTGAGCTGTCGTTTTTCATTCACCTGTACACGATATTTTTTTAAATCTGATTTTTGTACGACCCACCCCACATTTTCTTTACGCCAATCTCCCTGCCCATAGTCAGCAAGTAATCGGCGTAAGCGTGTACGTAAAGCAGCAAATAAAAACTGATCACCTATATGCTTAGTTGCTGTGAGTGTCTGTAATTTAACAACAACATGAGATGTATCGGAATGAGTAATTTTAATAGGTGATACTGTATTCATTAAGCGTTGACCATGCATTAGAGGGGCAGAGCTTTCAAAATCACTGATTTTAACAATACGTCCTTGCTTAGCACCCGCTAAATTCAGCTCTCCATTCTGACGTAATAAACCTTGCAGCCAGCCCTCTAAATAAGACACCGCTGTACCAAAGATTAAAACACTAAATCGAATACTGTATCGCGACTCATCAAGTGACCAATCATGAACTACATAAGCAGGTAACCGAGTGACACCCGCACCTAATTCAGCAGGCTTAAATACTTGCGGGTAAGCACAGGTATTACGTAATGCACATTGCTCACAGCGTGGCTGCGCATTAATACATACTGAATCAAATAAACTGCGCCCCAGCATCCCACGTAATGCATACCCTAGCCAAGATCGTGAAGTAATGGGGTTAGCAAATTGCATAACAATGTCAACACCATAGCAATCTAGTTGAAAATCCGCATTCTGTAAGCTCATTTAGCCACATACCTGCCAACAACCAAAGCCATCACTTTTTGCCTGAGGTAGAAAACAAGCACTTTGCTGGACAGCTGCATCATAAGCGACAAAGGCGGCTTGAGAAATACGCCTGCCAAAGCCTTTTTCTTGGTCAAATAAACGCCCTACCCAAGGATAAAAAGCGGCTTCTTTTACGCCATCTAAAGCAACACCCAGTAAAATATCATCCTGTTTTAAATGTAGGCCTTGAGCATCAACCCGCCCAATGCCCACATAATCTGCCGCTGATTCATTGATAACAATATGAGCAATTCGCCCCAATCCTGTTTTTAATTCACCACCTAATAAGCAATCACCTAAGTAATCAAGTACAGTTTTCCCATTGATGCTTTCACCCGTATGCCAAATGCCTCCCAGTAATTGAGTCGCTTGTCCTTGATGATCACCACGCACCACACTAGCCGAAATCACTTCTACCTCAAATAATGCTCCCTCAACACTACTACGAGTTTGGGAGTGTAAAGTGACATGATTAGATGCGACTAAAAATTGCTGTTCTATGGCTTGCTGGTCGCGCTTAGGCAATAAGACTTGATTATCCAGCGCAGGGTTTTGTAAAAATAAAGGTCCGCAATGTGTATTTTTCTGTAACCATTCCAACGCACGTTCAAAATCAGCATATTGCCCGCCCTGCGATTTACCTATGGCAGCCGCTAAGGCATAGCTCACCACATGTGCGGGGATAAAACGATGACTTTTAGCTAGCATCCCTGCCCGCCCCGAACCTATATGACAATCACTCGCCAAGGTTAAACAAACCTGTGCATATTGCATAGTCATTTAAACCTCCATTGCCCTAGCTTTGGCCTGATAACGCCCATAAGTTAAACCCGTTTCAATCAGTTGCTTGGTCAGTAATAAACGTTGTAGAGCAGATAAATCTGACTCACCTGCCTGTACATGAGTTAATACTTTATAGTCATCAACACGTAGTTGTGCTGTTAATTCCCCTAAATTAGCAGAGGTTAATAAATTGCGTACTGCACGATGAATGTGCTCAGCTGCCTGTGTATCTTGCTGTCTTTTACGGCTGGCTAAAAACAAAGAAAAAGCAGTAATACCTTGTTCTGCTAGGACCATTAAGGCTTTATTAATCATATTTTCAGATTCTTTAGGCTGCGCACCAATCATTTCTGCCCCCGCTTTAACCGCTAAAGGCTCTAAATTAATCATCTTGACTCTCCCAAATAGCCTGCATACGCCCAAATCCTCGCGTTGTCATGCCGCCTAATCCTAACTGAGTTGCTAAGGTCATGGCTTTTTTAACTAACAGAGGTGCTGAATCTTTTTGCTCAGGATAACGGTCATCATCAAAACAAACCGCCGTTTGATAGAGTGTTCCACGCGGTACGGCTTCATAAGTAAATAAAGCACCATCAACACCTGCACCTGTTTCAAAGTCAATCGCAACTGAAGTACGCACTTCTAAATTAGCATTCACAATCGAGGAAAATAAGTTTTCATCGACCACTAACAATGCTTTTTTTATTTGCCCCATTAAAACAGGACCATGACTTACTAAAGCCTGAGGAAAAGGGATATTTCCTGTTTTAGTATCTAATAATAGCCATCCTAGATTGAGCCTTCCTGATGTATTCGCTGCTTCTTGCGTTATGACTTCAGTTTCATTTTTAGGAACAGGAATCTCTTTACAGCCCGCTTCATTTAAACGCGAAACCGTTGTGACCCAGCGTGGACCATTCATTGTAGAAACAGGAAATGCAAAAATATGCGCATCACGAAAAGAGACCATGCCAATTTGAGATTTTCCTGCTTCATCGCCTTCGGCAAAACCAAATACTTGGGCAACGGGGTCATTCCCCCCTCGATGAGTACGTTCTGTGTTTTGTTGACTGAGGGTTTCACGTGCATACGTCATCGCTTGTTCACGTGATTCTTCAGGCAAAGAATACAGTGCAGCTGACCGACAAGCACCACTAATCGAGCTGCCTGGAATTTTAGGTAATTGACTGCCCGCATCACGCAAAACAGTATTGTCCACACGCCCCAATCGATAGCCACCCGCACCAATATGTGTTGGATCTAGTGCGTAGAAAAACAGAGTATGTTGTTGCATTATTCTTATCCTTGTTCAGAAATTGTTGTGGTTTTTTCAATAAAACCAGACCATTCAAAAGCATCAAAAAACATGCCATCATCTAGTGCTGCTATCACAGTATTAATATCCTTCTCTTTCAAAGCAGGCTTCATACGACACAAAATAGCTTTTACATGACTGTGCCACGCTTGCCGTCCGTCTTCAGCTAAAATTTCAGGCACATCGCGCACCCATTTTTCGTAACACTCAACCACTTGCCCCAACACTGATTTTGCTTGGGAGCTGTTCCAGTGGGAAATCATCGTCGGGAGCTTATCTAATAAATCGGGCATTTGTTCGATTAAATAAGGCGACCTACCCGTCTTGCCCAAAATAAAATGCGCACGCTTACCTTGTGCACCATAAGCCAATTCATAACGTCTCACCGTAGTGTCTAATACGGTAAAATCAAATCCCGACACCGGTAAATTAACTACATCCCCTACCTGTAAATCACTGAGTAATATAATACGCCCCACGCCTTCCGGTTTAGAGCTACAAATAACACGCGGATGCCAAATATCTAACTGCTCAGGATCACCAGTCCCAACATCGATACTCCAACTCACCTTACCTTGCGGAGTTTGCCAATGAATATTGACCGTAGACTGGCTCACGTCAATTGTATCAACCGCCCATTCTTGACGTAATTCAGGTCTTTGCTCCATACGCCGCAAGGCATCCATAGCAACATATAAGGGGAATTTATCTTTAAAAACCAAGGCGGATATTTGCGGGGCAATTCCCCCGCGTACTTTTTGTAAACGTGTGTTAATTAGCGTTTGTAATGCTAATAAAACGTGACTAGAGTCTTCCGCAGCAACAATCACTCTAAAGCCTTGTGCATCGACAGAAAGAGGCATTGCATACTGCTCAGTGATGCCAGCAACCACTGCTAACGCCTCTTTCCAAAGGGCAGCTAAATCATCCCATGTACGCGCTAACCTTCCTGGAGAGGCATGCTTCCGTAAGCCAAATAAAAGTAGACGATCACCGGTATGCCGACAAAGGCCTAAATCATCAGGAATGGATTCTTTTAAGAAAAAGTTTTCAGCTATTTCAATACATTTACCACCTGAATACTGACTTAAAGAACGTCCATCCAAATCATCATCTTTTTCAGCATAAAAATCCAACCAGTATTTATCCCCTAAAATTTTACGTGCATTCGATACCTCTTTTTTAGTAATTTTGGCTTGCAATGTTTCTGCGGTATCTTCTAAGCTAATTTTATGCCAAAGAGTATTTAAAAAATCACCTGATTCTTGTGCCGCTTTTAAATTTTTCTTTAATTCTAAATCATCCAAAGGTCTTGCAAGTTGCGTGACCAAGGCTTCACCGCTGGCAATTTTTTGGGCATTAATTTGTACGGAAATCAACACGACTCGCGCATTATCTTTGCCTTGATTACGTTTTTCGCGAATAGTTTGCAGGTTAAAAGTTTCAGGCTGGAAGCCAAAATTCTCAAATGCCTCTTGTCGGCGTTTATCTTGATAACGCTCATCTGTTAACGATTCACAATGAGTGCACCATCCCTGAGGAATTTTATTTTCATCATCTAACCCTGACTGGTACACTTCCAATTCTCTTGCGACCGCGGGGCGTAAACCACATTGTGGACATATTTGTGCTTGTCCTTGTTGCTGTTTTTTCACCCAATCGGCTTGCAATGCTTCCAACCCTACTTGCAGTATTAATTCATCTTTTCCTATAGAGTGTGTAGCAAGTACCTGAGGATAATCAGTTAAATATAAAGCAGGCTGTGTCCAAGCTAAGCGAACCGGTGTTCCTGTCCCTAAAGGCGTGAGGGCATTTAAAATATCCGTTTGCAGTGCCTTAATAATATGCTGATTAAATAATTCAGTTGAATCGCTCACAGCCTCTACTGAATCACCTGAATAAAAAGCAGGGACTACAAATATGGCCCCATTATCATCTTCATAAATGCAATTACCGATTGGATTTTTCAGCTCTAACAGCTCTTTTAGTGATTTTATTGCCTGTCTTTTTTTGCTCGCTAAGGCAGAAAAAATAACCGGTTTTAAAGCCCCTGAAGTTAAGGCTTCCCAATCCCAACGCACGCTCAACAAGCGAAAACGCAAACGCCCTGACTGGGTCAAATCCAACAAACCATCCTGACCTTGCAAGTTAGAAAAATTTTGCTGTAACACGCCTTCTGCAACCGAAGCTTTAAATAAGCTGGCGGTTGAAAAACAATGATGCCATAGGGTGACATCATTGGTTGGGCGGCGAGTTTCACCGAGCGCCTTTTTATATTCTTGCCCTAATTTTTTATATAATGATTCACGTGTTTTTGCGGTATTTTCCCAAGGTTTATTTTGCTCATTAAATAATAAATCAGATAGGCTATTTTCCATACCCTCCCAAACTGACCCTAATTCATCAGAGCCATACGACTGTTGTTCATCACCAAAACTATCCGCAATAAATCCTTTTTTTAACGATTGTTTTCCTGATAACGCACCACTTGAAGCTTTATCTAAGGCTGAATCACGAATATCTGCACCAAAGGTATAAATATCCCCTAACAAGCTCAGTTCATTCTCAGGAAATCTTCCAGTTGCATGATGTTGGCGTAGCGGCCCCCCTAGACCCTCTGCTTGCACCGTTTTTGTATGCACCCATTCATTAGGTAACTTTAAGGTGGATTGCCAATGACTGTGAGCTTTTATCTGATTAAGCCATTCTTGTGTATTGGTAGCGGGGTAGGCCCGTGTATTTTCTTCTAAGATAGCACCATGTGCTGCGGCAATACCACAGTCCTGAACCTGACTGGAAAGGTTTGTTCCTCCCTGCATTCCTTCGTTGGCAAATTCAGGGCACACCTTACCTAAATCATGTAAAAAACCTGCAATTTCAGCGGCGATAATTAAATTCTTATGCTCTTTATTCATGCACTTCTCCTGCCATCCATTGTGCCATTTTTATCCAACTGTCTTTGCCTGAAAGTTTTTTTTCATAAATAGGGTATTCAGGTAAGTTCATCAGCTCAGTCTGATTGTTTACTATGCCCTCTTTTTTCCCCTGCACTTGCCAATACTTTAAGGCTTTTTGATAGCTATTTTTAAGTTGCTGGGCTTGTGATGCTTGTTTCTTTTGCGCTTTTTCCCATGCCTTCATCGCCTTACTTTGCGCCTTGCCTTTTGTATGCCGCCTTTTATCATCTAATTCAGCAATTTCAGCCTCTAATAACTGGCTTTCTTCTACAATTTTTCCCTGCAATTGCTCTTCAGATATTAATTTCGCCTGCTCATTTAAAAACAAATCATAATTTGCGGGCGGCTCTATCACTACTTTAGCTTGGATTTTTTTTATCGGCTTATTTTCCTTATTCGCCTCCATTCCAGACCAATTAACCGCTTGAATCTCAACGCTTTCAATCTGAATTTGTCCATACCCAGCTAAACGTTTACCGCCAATACCTAATACAGGCCACCAACTAGCCACTGATGCAAGCCAACGTGCTAAGTCATCGCGTACAGTTTGTTCCGAACTATTTTCGATACCAAAGGGATTAAAATAAACCAACTCTAGGCACGCATTTTGATTTGCAGCGACCGCCTCAAACTGGATGGGCACTCCTCCTTGCCCTGAATTAGGATCTCTGGAGTTAATAACTAAAAATTGTAATTGTCGAAACCAAATAGGTGAAAATCGTAAACGCCCCCGTTGACTATCATTCTGCTCATCTTGGTACTCAACTCCATCATCTGCCAAGCCAAAAAGGCGCTGGGCATATTCATCCTGCTGACGATAACTGCCACCTGATTCTGACGCTGTAAAAGCACGTTGATAGGCATCAAAAGACAAACCTTTAACACTTGCTGCTGATAAGTAAGGGCTTTTAAAAATATGATCTTTACGTGTGGGATTATCGATTAAATAAAAAGGGTCATCATCACGACTTAGTAGCGGAGAAATTAATTTAAAATGCAATAGTAATCTCGCACTATATTGAGGATAAGCCTCTAATACCTCCGATTTCGAGAAGCTCGCAGCATTAAATCCAAATGTCCCCGCTTTAAAAGGTACATCTAATACTTTATGCTCTCCTTGCTCATTTCTATCTAGCTTAGAAATCGCCTTTTTATGAATAAATTCAACCCGTTTATCAGTTAACATACCCTTGTTTTCAGCAAATTTACGTAATAAAGCGGCTTGTTCCATCCAGTCATTCGCATCAGGCTTAACCAAGTCATCAGCTATATAATCAAAACTAGGCATGATCAACTCCTGCCAATTTGTTTAGCCATGGGATCAATTGAGTCGATTCTGGGCTGATTTCTATTACTCTATTACTTATTCCATTAAATTCAGGAGGTGAACTCTCTAATGCTTGCTGTAATCGTTGCATAATATTTGTATATTGAGACTGAAATGAAAACTGATGGGTATGTGGAATAACTCCCCAAATACGAATTTCATAATGCTGTTTATCCAGTGAATAAGCTGCCGAAATATTCATGGCACTTGCATATTGTTCGCGTCCCTTGATATTACCAAACAAATAATGACGCAAATGATTTTCCCCTGATTGGCGAAACTGATTACGCAAGAATGTTCGCCATACCAACCCTTCCCGTAAACGACTTTCCATAGGCAAAGACTCTGGTCGCGCAAAAACAATGCGGGCAAAAAAAGCTTGATGTAAACTAGGGCTGTTTTGAATAACAGACATCTGCTGGTTAGGTGCTAACGCTTGTATTTTATCTAGCGCCTCACTCGCCAACACCCCCAAGCCAAACTGATCTTTCGCCCCAAAGCTAGCCCAACGGATTTGAATACGCAAAGCGATTAGCAATAAATTCCAATGTGTATCGCTAACCCCTCGTCGCGTTAATATCAGCGTTAAATCACCTTGCTGAGCACATGAGAAAAACCAACGGCTAGATTTCCCATCGTCTCTTGGAATTTGAATATTAGGTAATTTCACTTGTGATAAACCAGCAGTTTCCCAGCGCAACGCAACCTGTTTAGCATGACTAGAACTTTCTGAAGCTCCCTCCCACACATCACTCTCAAACTCAGTATCGCCTATAGCAGCAGCCACTAAACAAGAAAAATAGCGAATACTCCCTAGTAAACCTGAAGGATGAATTTGCTCACCATATTGCCCTATCCCCCCTGTAAATAGGGGAGTTAATGTACTAAAAGGAATCCGGAGGCTACCTCCATTTTTCTCGGGTGTGTTTAGATTTTGTAAAACCATAGATATCCTTATAGTGAAAGATCACTCGCCATGAAAAAACTGTCATTATCATAACGTATAAAATATTGTTTTTTTAAAGTCCTTACTAAAAACTGTTAATATCACCCCATCAATTGCTACTTCACTTTAATTCCAACTATTTATCACTATGTTCAGACAAACAATTAACCGGCCCGAGATAACATTCACTCAAGGCAATACCCCTTTATGGAGCAGTGGAATTATGTATTGGGCTCAACAATCTGAATTATTCTTTGGTTCTGATCGTAAAATACCCACCCAAAGTCGTCCGGCACATGGCATTAAAAAACACGGTTCACGCCTGATTGTTTTACCTGCTACGAGTAAAGGGAATGCCTATTTTTTTCATGTAGAATCCAGCGATATACAGTGGATAAAACCCTCAACTAAGGGTAGCTATCTTAGTTTCCGCTACGAAAGTATTCCTTTACCTTCCGATCAAGACAAGGCAGCTATTATTAACCATAGCACCTGCATCGCTCTAATGGACTGGTTAAAAAAACGTATATAACAGGGACCGCTTTACAATGAATAAAAATAACACTACATCCTCCCGATTAGATGAATTATGGTTTACTCGTGATACGTTAAACCAACAAGCATGGGCTGAGCTTTATGAAATAATTGTCAATATTTTAAAAAAACACCCTAAATCGAAAATTGAAGATTTATCATTTGATGCTGAAGATTATATTCAACAGTTTTTTATAGAAAAAGTATTCAATTGCACTCTAACCATAAAAAAACAAACGATTAGTGCTGGGTATATATGGAATAGTTATGGAAATTTTTTAAAAGACCAGTATAGAAAACCTGCTGAGAAGAAACGGTCCGTAACTGATAGCATTGATAG
>Ga0209495_1003148_pt1 | contig 10339 bp, 6 predicted proteins | sample EN1Hudsemesocosm_FD_184629 | JGI IMG/M metagenome (GOLD analysis project Ga0209495, IMG submission 184629) | Methane-oxidizing microbial communities from mesocosms in the Hudson Canyon - EN1E Hudson Canyon (SPAdes) (version 2) | ecosystem: Environmental > Aquatic > Marine > Cold seeps | place... | reverse complement strand
TCATTTCTAGCCCGTGCCGCCGTAAAAGGAATACTAAGGTCTAGCGATAAACAGTCTACCTGCCTTGATTCAGCCTCATAAACGCTATTATCAGAAGAACCTGAGTCTACATAAACAATATAATCGATTTGATTAAGCAAAGACTCAAAACAAGTCACTAAACGCTGACCTTCGTTACGTCCGATGACGACAGCACCAATTCCAGAGTTAGTCTTCATGTTTTAAACTCTACATTATTCAACCAAGATAACTCACCCTGACTGACCACCTGCTTATAATTATCACACGATAATTCAACACCTAAATGCTCGCCAAGAATAGCTAAATCTTGATCAAACAACTCAATCACTTTGCTCAGATGTACTGCATCAATTTCTGGCCGCTCTTGTAAGGTTAAACCGCTTTTTATTTTATCTCTAATACTTTGGGGCACTAAAGTTCGACGTAAAAAGGTCATAAATTTTGATTCAACCAACCACTGATAACCTTTGAACGTTCTAACTCTCTCGCCCGAAATATTTTGTGCAGCTAGCTCTTCTTGCCAAACAACCTCACCTTGAAAACCAATAAAGTCTGCAACCCTTTCTAATTCTGTTTGTGGATTATGTCTTATGCCTTCGTTAAAAACAGGTAAAACATTTTCCTTTCCATAGCGTTCAAAATAAGGTGCTAACTGCCTTGCATAACAACTATAAGCCGTTAACTCTTCATATTGATCTATAGCCTCATTAATATCACATTTGATAACATTCTGAGACCATTGGTGTATATAGTGGGAAATTAAGCGATCAACAGGGTGGCGCATTACATAAATCAACTTAACCTTATCAAGCCGCTTAGCCATGCGCTCAATCGTTAAAGGATAATCAGGTAATTTTGTATAATGCGTACTGGATTCCCCACATAAATCTCCTGCCTTAGCCCCATCAAATAACCCCTCATACCAAGCACTCCCTTTTGCATACACCGCATCATCACTAAAATAATTAGGTTCTTTAGGCGTAGACATAAAAATACCCGCCTGCAAAGACAACTGCGTATGCAAAGTACTGGTCGCGCTTTTCATTGCCCCAATAATAATAAAATCAGGTTGATTCATACTCTTTTATCCATAATATAATTCCATAAAAAATCATAAACAACTTTTACCTGATAGCACTGTAATTTGCGGGTACCCACGAGGAGCCCCCTACAAGTACAGCATCAATACTAAGTTACTTGGAAAGAAAAATCAGCCTTATTTCCCTAAGTATTCATCAACATTTATAACTTCACTACGCCGATTTATACTGTACCTTTTTGATTGACTAAAATCTCGTGACGATAAATCATATTTATTTTTATAATAATTTTCATCATAAAGGCCAGCCAAGCCAAGAATAGTGTGAGATATATTGTCGTGACCAATAAGCATATTTTTATTCCCTAAAATTCTATCTACTTTACTTTTATATTTGTTATAAAAAGCTAAATTGGTGGCAAAGAAAAGAGGTACTTTTACCTCATATTCTGTCATTTCTTTAATGGCATGCAAATAATTCCCATCACCAGAATCATTCAAATTTTCACCATGATCAGAAGTATAAAACAACTGAATTGGCCTATTACTCTGCTTCATAAAATCAACAACCTGCCCAATAATATAATCCGTATATCTAATGGAATTATCATAGGTATCAACTCTACTGCCAGCCCCCGAAAAAATTGAAAATTCACTTGGGTAACGTTGATTATATTTCCAATGACTCCCCATTAAATGCACAATCATAAATGTAGCCTGAGAGCTTGCGGTACTCTCAACCTTGATATGTGAAAGTAAATCACCATCATACCCACGCGTATCATCACTTTCACTCAAATATGTTAAATCTTTCATTTTATTGCTAATTAAAGCAATAATATCATTATTTCTACCGCTCGCCTGCTGGTTAGACAACAATATTGTTTGAAAGCCTGCGTCGTTAAAAAAGTGTGGCAATGTCGGACTCTTACCTAATGATGCATAGTTAATAACATTCGCTGTTGATAACAACAAAGGGACTGATAGCCGAGTAGAAATACCCGAAGAAATAGCATCGTATACTGATGCTTTTACCTTTCCACTATTAATAGCTTTCAACATATACGGTGTTGTATCTCTATGGTAGCCATACGAAGAAAAGGATTGTTTTCTTGCACTTTCCCCTATGATTAGAATATACAGTGAATTATTATTAGAATACTCTTGAGTTCCCTCAAAAGAATAATCTATTTCATTAAATTCTTTTTTAAAAATAATCACATCCTTATAATACTTTTTAAAATAAAAAGGAATACTAACCGGGTATGTTTTATATAAAGTATCTCTACTATATACATACATCAAACCAATACCAACAACCCCTATCATTAGTAATACAATAGCATTTTTTCTAACGCCAATAAAATCACCTAAAGGGCTTACTGGCTTCAATAGAAATAAATATAGAGATATAAAAATACAAATTAGCGCTACAAGCAAACCTAAGATAACATATGATGAGATAAATTCTATCGTTTCTTGATAACTTGTATTAGTAATTGCAGCAAAAACTTCATATTCAACATTTTCTTGCGTCACTATTGAATAAATTGAGATAAGAATTGAGAAAAAAATAGGGATTGATAAATATGTTACTCTTAATCGAAAAAATGAAGTAACTCCAAGAATAACTAACATCCAAAGGAAAAATAAAATAACACGATTCCCCTTATATGTTAGCCACTTAAAATTAGAGAAATCAAAAAAATTAAATCCTGTATAAAATATTTGTATTAAAACAGGCAACAATATAATTATTGCTACCAATAATAAACGATTTGTACCATTGGCCATATTTTTCATTATCATTACTACCTCTACTTAAAATAACAGCATATAAGAAATTAACGCTAACTAAGAGAAAAAATTACTCAAACCGCCACCCGATCTAGCATGAAATAACCAAATCCACACCTAAATTAAATTCTAAACTTATCCACCTAAAAATAAAAAGAGCACAGTCTATTATTTATAGGGCTCTATAACTCTACACTGTTCAATCCTTCGCTTAAATGTTTGATCAAATGTATGTTCAGTAGCAAATAGTACCGCCCGTTTAGCTTTAACTTTTAATTCTTTTCTATGCTTACTTAAGATCTCGACCTTACTAGCTAAAGCATTAATATCATTCATGGGCACAGACCACCCAACATTAGCAATACCCAATATACCTTGATGCGCCTTATTTGCGTACCCTAAAATAGGTACACCACATGCATAAGTTTCTAAATAAGTACAAGAAGGATCACTTTGGCGGTGGCAACAAATAAATAAATCAAGGTACTCTTTAATAAAGGGTACCAATTCTTTACTAAAATCCACATTCCCACGAAGCCACACACACTCTTCTAATTTAAATTCTTTTACTTTTTTCTCTAGCTCCTCAGAAAGATCACCTGCACCAAAAATACTCAGCGAAAATGGAATACTTTTTTTTCGTAAAATCAAGGCAAGATCAATCAAATGGTCAGCACCTTTCATCGCAATTAAACGCCCTGAAAATCCTAATCTAATGGGTTTATCCCTATCCAAATAATCTAGGCGTTTCACTAAATCAGTTTCCGAAATACTCATCTCAGTACTATTTCGTGAATCAAAATACAGCACTGCATGGGAGGTTATTTTTTTATATACACTATACGCGGGTACCCCATTTGCTTGAATACCCGATGCCGCACTAAAAGCCCTACGACGCTTAAGCTCTATAAGTACCGTCCAAACTGAAGACTTAATTTTCTGCCAAACACCAACGCCACTCATATTAATAATTTGAAACCGTGTTTCCAGTATATTTTCAATAATATATACGCACTTAATATCTAGCTGTTGACAGATTTTTGATACATTTAAATTTTTATGATTATCACCAGAGGCTAAAACAACACTTGCTTGCTTTAAATGGTGCCTAGTAATCTTCTCTTCTTGTTTGATTACCAATACTGTGGCAGGAAAAACCGTCTTATCTAATTGGATTAAGCCAAAATCAGGGGGAGCGCTTTCAGAGACCCGCATAAGCAAACTAACCGAACCTTGCCAGTTATTACAATACAAAACAATTCCGTCATGAAATTTTCTGTCGAAATAGAGTTCGCCCCCTTGCTTCCATATCGGTACAGATGGAATAATTAATAAATTATTTTTCATAGATCACTTTTACTACCATAATTAATAACTATAATTTAATCCTGAGATGACAACTTGAGTAACCTGTATAACTCACTTTTAATTCTTTTTTTAGCCTCACCTGGGTAAGAGTCTAACTCCGAACTATATCTTGTAAGTATTTCTTTTGGATAGCTTGGTAGGTCATTAATTATCGAGTGCAAATCCTTTACATTATTTACTCTAGGTGCTTTACAATATAGTTTCCATATTGAAGATAACTTAGATACTACACCCTCGGGAAAAGGTATGAAAATTATTGGTCGCTCAAGGAAGGTAAAGAATAATGAGGCGCTTGTATAATCAGATAAACAAATATCAGAGACTACAACACCATTACTAAAATCATCCTTCGGTCTTAATACCCTCACTCGCATACCTTCATATTTAAGAAATGAATTACCACGTACCACCTCATTGTTTTTTGTTTTTTGCCAATTTAAAAAGTGGGAAGCTAAAATGATTTTATACTTATTAGGAAGCATTAATGCCTCCTCGATTAATTCATGACCGATTGAATCCAGCAAAGATCCATCTCCATGACTTGAGCAAATAAATATAACAATATCAGTGTCACTATAGCCAAATTCATTTCTTAACTCTGAACGAGATTTATTTAGCGATAAAATTGAATCTACCTCAATATGACCAACAACAGATATGCAACCCTTTAATGCCGGAATATCATTTATGACCTCCTGCTTATGCTGCTCACTTGACTCAAAAATACATGAATATACAGGCTTTTTTGTTTTATCTAAAACATTAGTACGTGCATAATGGTACCTTTCTTTAGAGTTAACAATAACTTTTGAATCCCCCACTCCATGATCAATCAGTACTTTAGGAATAGAATCATTAAAGTTATAAGTAGCATGATGATCAGCTACCATGATTAGATCCCATAATTGAATAGATGCCTGATATGGATGAATATAAGTATAGTTATATTTTTTTATTTCTTGAATCAATTCCTTAGATTCATCGGGGGGCGTAACAATAGTACAAAACCATTGAATACGGTCATCCTTAATCATATCTACCACCGCTTTCATCTTTTCTAGCATCATGATGTTATGAGCAACTAAAATAACACTTCGTAACTCACCTCTAATTCGATGCTTAAATAACTTATTTGTGACTTTTCTATATAATCTATTTTTCCATGGTAATGACAGCCCTGAAAGCCCCCATTGCTCAGGATATTTAGATTCATTTAATACTGTATCCATAATAATTTCCAATAATCAAAATATGTTTCATCAATTAATAGCATTACAGCTACTGATAATGCTACAGATACTACAAATAAAGGAATTACTACAATTTCCTTTTTAAAATCAAAAATATTATATTTTATTTTAAAATATAGCGCCACTGGTATGCTAGAAAAATAGCTAAGAACAATTCCCCATAGAGCACCATAGAAACCGTAAAAATAAAACCCAGTAGGAACTATGATATACAAGGAAACAGCTCTAATTATATTTAATATTGTTAAGTTACTTGGTTTACCTATTGCTAACAAATAACGCTCGGTTACCATATACCGGCTTGACAATAAAATTAGAGCTAATATCTGCAGTACTACTCCTGCTTCTTCATACCTATCATCATATAGTGAACTAATAATAAAATTTCCTGCCACTACTAAAAAACCGACTAAAATAAAGATAAATGAATCCATAGCCAGTCTAAATTTATAATACACATCTTTTAAGCTTTTCTCTTCTTTGTGATAAATAGAGCTCATTTTAGGATATATAGTTGCATTTATAAGCTTTGAAATTAATGTTTGAAAAACATTAATCATTATAAGAGAAATCGAATAAATACCCAATAATGTAGGACTAATCATTCCGCCCAATAATATCTTATCTCCATTCTTGAACGTAAAGGTAATTAATGATGAAAGAAATACCCACTTTCCAAAGTGCAAAATTTCTTTTAGAGCTTCTGCTTCCCACTCCCACCGGTTAGGTAATCCAGTTAAAAACTTATGTGTTAAAAACACCTTTACAATACAGGCCACCCAATTACCAATAACTAAAGCCCATATAGTTCTTTCTATAAAAATAACCCAAAAAATCATACCAGCAATTGAAAGAAGCTGAGTTAACACGCCTATAAGTGCAAGTTTTTTTTGCTCATAATTTCTAGTCGCTACCGCTAATTTTGTTGATTCAAAACCTAAAATAACAGCAGAAAAAGATATTGCTATTATAATCGCTGGCAAAATCGGTTCATGGTAAACAGTTGAGCCCTGTATAATTTCGAGTTTATTTAAGAAATATAAGCTCAATCCAATCACTATTGAGATAGTCCAAATTATTACCCCTCTTATAATTTGAACTGCCCATATAGTATTAAGAAAATGAGACTCATCTCCTCGTTTACTGCGTACAATATTTTGCCCTAGCCCAAGATCTGAAAACAATGACAACCCAGTAATAATCATATTAGCTATGACCATAATACCAAACATTTCAGGCAGGAGGAGTCGAGTCATAATTAAACTACTAGCTAATCGTAAAACCTGACTGACCCCATGCCCACCTAGCGACCAAATACCTGCATTTACAATCCGTGAATTGTATAATTGTTTCATTTTTTTAAACACATATCTCTCTTTATATAACCTTATCAGCTCAAATAAACATATTACTTACTTTGTACAATAATACTCTCCGAACGACCGAGCAACCCTCCCACCAACAACCATAACCAAGGAGCGAGTGAGGCATTAGGGAGTTGATCAATCATAATAATAGCTACCAATAAGCTCTGTGCAGACAGTAATATTTTCTCATTTTTTTTAGTTAAAAATTTCATGGCTTTTTTTGCTCTAAGTACTGCTATCGCTAACAAACCAAATTTAGAAATAAAACCGATAAAGCCTGTAGTACCCAAAGTAATAATCCACCGTCCATCTGTTACAGATAAATCTTTTCCTGTCTTCTCATCATAAACACGGTTACGCCCCCAACCACCCCAACCAAAGAAAAATCGCTCTTTTGCATGATTTAATAAAATTCTCTCATTATCAAAACGGAACTGTAATGATTGCGCCCTATCTTCTCCCATATATATTGCTGCTAACTGAGTGACTTTCTCATGGGGGAATGTTTTTGTAATGGACATAACTGGGTATAGCAACGCTAATATAACTAGCATAACTGCCACTCGTATTTGCATCTGATAAGACAACATTTTTATCGCTATTAATGCAAAAGCACCATATATAAGAGAGGCCATACTTTTACATAAAACCAAAACTATAACTAAGTAATAACATACTTTGGCTGGCGAAAATTTTCGTATTTTTTCATTTATTGACCATAGAGCAGCTGCGGCAGTTAAAACACAGGCTGTAAAAAAGGCAACCCATAAGCCATGCCCCATAAAAACGACAGGCCTAAACCCCCCGTCGCGCACTTGTTGATTAAATTTATGAGGAAAATAACCATAGAATATAGTATGCAACTGCGGGCTCATACGTATTTCATATAGCATAGGTATGGTATATATCAGCCCTGCAAAAACTAAAAAACGAAACATTAAAAGCTGATCGTTATAACTTCTAAAAAACTGCTTTCCTATGAAAAATGGAATTATTGGTATAAACACACCTATAACAGCGGAAATTGCATCATGCAATGTTAGTCCATGTAACACTATTTTACCAAAAATAATGCTATCACTATTTAATTCTGCTGTAATAAATGTACCTGTAAACAGCAACAAAACAAATACTTGAACCAGTCCTTTATTCCTAAAAATTTTAATTTTTTGTTTTTTAATCAACCAGCACCCAATTACTACTGATAGCACGGGCATTGAGTGTTTACCTAGGGCGGGGATTAATGGAAAATCAATTAATGTTCCTACCGGTAGTATCATAAAGCCACCAAATAACACCCATAACGTGGCCTCTTGAATTGTTTTTTTTTGATACACTCTAATCGCTAGAATAGGCCATAAAGTTAATAACCCATATGCCAATATATTTCCTTGTCCCATTTATTTATATTTTTTTATGACTTACTTTTAAGGAAGAGATCTTTCTCTATTTTACTTTTAATAAAAAAGGGAGCTAAAAAGCTCCCTTTTTTTTCAGAATTCAACTATATTAATCAATTAGAACACACTCTCTATAATTTTCAACCACTTTACCATTCGTATATTGGCATATTGATTGATTCATAGAAAAATGAAAACTATTTCCTTCCAGTATAACTTTATCATTCAGTAAGGTAGTATGAATTCCTACTACTTTAGTCACAGGATCAGAACTTATCATTATATTATTATTAATAATGACATTTTCCGAAACCACACTATCCTCTTGTTTTGAAGGTATTTTTATAAATGCCCCCCCTTTACTATCCACAGCGGATATTCTATTTCCTTCAATTAAAACATTAACACATGATGCGCAGCCTATCGATACATTCCCCATATTAAAAATATCATTATTTCTTATAATAATATTTGTAAATGATTCCTCATGAGAATAACCAGGGTCAACACTAATCCCCCAACACCCACCAGCTGCAATACCATCTACTTCTTCTATTAAATTATCTTCAATGGTTAAATTATTTACCGTACCATGAACAACCAGAGATACTCCCTCACACTTACCATTAACAATTGCTGACTCCCTTAAAATATTATTAGAAATAGTCATATTATTGCCGCCACCAATATAAATATTATGATTGTACACTTTCTGTTTGTAACCATTATTTCTGAATAAATTACCCGTAATTAAACAATCATTACATTTACCATATAATCCTTGTACAGAGTTATTAATAATGTGTGAGTTTTTAATAGTAATCCTATCATTTGAACCATTAGCTCCTTCATTTAACTCTGCGCTACGCGCAAGAATAACACCTCGTGAGAATCCATCAGTAGTAATATTATCTATTACCAAGTCATCAACATCATTGTAAAGCTTAATCCCTGTACCTTCACCCGGAACCGAAGACTTTAATATTAAGTTTCTAATTTTATAGCCTCCATCAGGATCAGCATTCCCACCATCCATCAATTGAAAAATGTCTTTGCCATAAATAACTGGTAGGTTACTTGCTGGCTTCGTTACACTAATATAATCCTGCACATTACAAGTATTTTCTGCCTTACAGCTTTGATTGAATATTTTTCCAGCTGTCTCAGCGACAAACTCTCCACCACGACAAAAGGAAATACTTCCGCCTGCAGATAAACCGTTAAATTTTGACATTCCTTTTGAGAATGTTCTAAAAGGCGTTTTTGGTGAAAGACCGCTATTATTATCATCGCCATCATCACAAATAAAATAGTGCCCTATTTTAATTTCCGGATTTAAAATTACTGGCTCCAATGGTGTATCTATTACCTCTATATCGACTTTACTCACAACCCCATCTGCTCCACCCATAAGCCAATAATCAACATTTGATGCTTCAACTTGTGAAAGTGAAATTCTTTCATTATTACCGCCCCCTCTTTGTACGGCAATTTTAAATGAATCAATAGTGATATTATTTAACACAACATCATCCACATCATTGTAAAAAAAGAAAGCTTTCCCCACCCCTTTTTGAGTTCCTGATAGTATTAAATTTTCAACTAAATAACCTTCATCATGATCAGCCGCCCCCCCATCTTGAAAACTAAAAATATCCTTACTATGCGTGCTTGTAATATGCGGCCTTTTATCTTCAACTTGCGTATTGTAGCTGTAGTAATCACTAAAAATACAAGGGTTTTCAGCTAAGCATTTTGTGTTATAGATCTTTTTTTGATAGGTCGACGTAAACTCTCCCCCTCTACACAGTAGCACTGCATCCCCTGCATCTAAACGGTTAAACTGCTCGATTGCTTTATCAAAACTTTTCCAAGGCGTTTCTTCGCTTAAACCATCATTTGCATCATCACCATCATCACAGATATAATAGTTCGTGCCCGTACCTCCTGCTGCCGAAGGGTTTTTTATCATATCTTGATTTATCTGCCCAACTACATCGAGCTTCTTGCTTTGATCTGTTGTGCAGGATAGCAACACTACACTAACAGCAAAAGCCACTATAAAATTTTTCATACCATTCTCCTTAAGAATTAAGG
>Ga0209495_1003145_pt1 | contig 10342 bp, 5 predicted proteins | sample EN1Hudsemesocosm_FD_184629 | JGI IMG/M metagenome (GOLD analysis project Ga0209495, IMG submission 184629) | Methane-oxidizing microbial communities from mesocosms in the Hudson Canyon - EN1E Hudson Canyon (SPAdes) (version 2) | ecosystem: Environmental > Aquatic > Marine > Cold seeps | place... | reverse complement strand
CATCGATTTGGGGAGCATCCTCGTGGCGACCGGAGCGCCTATTTGACCCTGAGTAATTCATGTACACCTCCTAATTTTGATCTCTATTTTCATAAATATAAGCCTGTAGCGCCATTCGGTAATCCGCTTTAAATTGCTTGATTCCAGATTCGCCGATATCGGTCACAATTTGTGTTCGGGCCTGTTGTTTTTGGTCACTGCTCAACCGTCTATCATTTGCAATCATTCGTTGAGTACGATAATAGAACTTTGATCGCCACATGGCATTCTCAGGCTTGCTATCATTGGCAGCCATATCGGTTAATTCCAATAACCCATAAATAAAAGCGGTCGACAAACTATAATCTTCGCTGAGTTGCCTTAATCGTTCTTTGGCCGCCCACAATCGTTCAAAGTCGTTCCAGCTGACGGTTTGATCAAAGCAAGTCACTGCATTTTTATACCCGCCATCGCTTGTACCTGAACCATATTTTTTAGCCGATACCAGCGCTTTTTCACCCATCTCAGCTATCTGATACACAGGAAATCCCGGTTTAACTACGGCAATGCCTGCTGAAAAATGAATCGATGGGTTATCGGCGACATAATGCTTAAAAGCCACTCTCAATTCATTGGCCAATTCTATTTGCTGCTTCCAGGGCCCTAAGAAAAAGAAATCATCCCCGCCGGCAAAGATGATGTAAGTATCTCGGTATTTTGTGCGGCACAACCACGGTAAAAACACCGCAAAAAAACTATTGACCTGCCGGGATAAGGCGGCCATTTTAGCGAATGTCGGCTCATCTAAACCTTGGTGAAAAATAGTACCTAGATCATCGATATCACCCTTAACTACACCTAAAGCACTAATACCTCGCCACTTATTAGTTGCAGCATCCAACCACTTGTCTTCATTAGCTAAATGATTAAACGTCTTCAATTGCCCCACTACCAACTCATCATTTTCACAATAACTATAACGGTCTGTCTGATAGGAATCTTGTTCGGTAAATCTTGGGACATAGCCACTAATATTACGTCGAGCATAACCATTCCAAAGGACTTTGTTTTTTTCTAAATCGGGATAACTAAAATCAAAAAAGCGCCGAATATTGCCTTTTTTAACCTCCGACCCAAATTTCCCCGATTGTTCTTCATCATTGGTAAATTGGATTGAATAACCAAACAAAGGAATAATAAGCCCTTCAACACCTGCTATAGAGCGCTTGGTAATCATTATTCGTTGTTTCTTAACTAAAAGATCACCGACTTTGATTTGGTCACTCGCTAATAAACTTAATCCATTATCTTGGGCGGGGGCTTTGTCATTGACCTCACAGGGGGCTGTAAAGCCATTCAGATAATCTTCAAAAACTGCCGGTGCCGCATCCTCACCACATAAATTAAAATGCGCATATTTCGACCGTTCTAATTGTGCGTGTAACGCTTTCATCAGCGTACCAAATCTTTTCTCTTTCTTTGAGTTAACGAAATCATTACAGCTGGCCCCTTCCCAGGCTAAACCTAACCCAGACTGTCCATAACTGTGATTAAGGAACCACTGATTAAATTCTTGTTTTATAGTTTCTAACACCGTAATCGTTTCTGGTGTATTGGGCGCTACAATTAAGAACTTGCCTGCCGCATTTATGATCTGGCTCGTTGACGGCAAGGCTAATTGCTCCAAAATGGTAAGCGCTGCACACTCTGTTATTAACGAGACATAAAGTGAACGGCCTCTCAGTAATTTTGCAGCTTTTTTATTGCTTTCACTGCCTTGTGAAAAGATAAAATTCTGAATACCAAAAAAATCCCCTTGGATCATCAATAATTTTTTTTCATCCCAATCTTTTCGATACTGCATGTTCGCCAGCGCACGATCTTTATCATGGTCTAATTCAAAATGATAACGCCACAGCGCAACCGCCAGTGCCGTTACAGCTTTAGAGTGGTCATAAAGCGATACTTCTGGTTTGGTTCCAAAAGCCGTTGCTGAAGGAATACTATGTGTATAGGAAAGCCACAACGTATCGAAATGATCTAACCAAAGAGGCAGTTGTTGGCGATGAGAAGGCGGTATTTGTGTTATAGCATCGGTAAATTCTTCCCAAAGTTTACGGTATTCCGCTTGAGCGACCGCATTATCACTTACCTCATAGCCTTTAGCCTCAATAGGGAAAAGCGTCGCAGGACTTAATGCCTCCAATTGATAACGATATTTTAAATCTTGTTGCTGCGAAAACACCTGCTCAAATAGTGTTAACTGTCTACTTTGATAATGGTTTTTTTCTTCTGCTTTATTGTATTCTTCGAACTTTTCACGTTCAAACCCTGAAGCCACGCGGTCTGCCGTAGCCACAATCCATTGCAAATAACTTCTAGGTTTGTGATGTCCTGCTGCTGCATTAATTAATGAATCATCACTGTCGGTTGATTTCCAGTTAGCAAAGGGGAAAAAATCTTCACCAATCAGATCTGGCGCATGGTCCTCAATAAGATCTATACCAATGGCTGAATAAGCCGCATGTTTGTGCGTATGCCATTGACGCCCGCCGGCCTCGCGTTGTGGGCAATAGAGTTGCTGATGGGTCTGTTCGACTGTGCTTTCTACAGAGATCTTTGCGCGCTCCGTAAACTTACCCACATCATGCAACATGCCCGCCAACGCCATACGGCTACTGGCTTGTAATAACTCATCTTTTGTCATTCATTCACCTACTGTTGAATTAATCCAAAAACAACCTGTTCAGGTTTCAACCGAGTGGCAAAAAACATATCGCCTCTTTTGCCTAGACCTTTGATTTCAAAGTTTTCTGCCAATCGCTTGCCTAAAATTTTCTTAAGACTTTGATTGATTCTGGATTTTTTTTCTGAGAAAAAATTACTATCCATCCCTTTTGACAACCCATCTACCGTTTTATCTATATCCCTATCTTCGCCAACCAGCTTTATATACTGCGCAATGAATTGCTCTGCATATTGAACCTCCGGCTCGTAATCATTCGGTTTATGAAGCAGTATTTCTTGGTTTAGCGTTTGATCGATAACCCAACAATAAAAAGCAAATAAGATATCTTTTAAGGTAAATACCACGCCATTAGCTGAGATTTTCTTCTGTGCCCTATCGATAATTAACTCAGGGTCCATCTCTGCTTTTTTAGCCAGATTAATCGTTTGTAAAAATCCAGCCTGACCTGATCGTAAACTTTCAGGAATACTGTCACGAATGCGTATGAAGGGTATTTGAGCGAGGGCAAGTTCTGCTTTACTGGTGTCTAATGGGCGGCCGCCTCTGCCATAAATAACGTTACTTTTTAACGTGGGATAAAAAAAGTCTTTATGGCTTTCATAGCCCTCGTTAACAAGGACATGTGACAACCGGTCTTGTTCTCTACCAAAAAGGGATAAGGCATAGCCCAAGTAATAACCCATTGTTTTTCGCCCCCCTGCAATGGACACATGGATTGCAGTATTAGGATCTTGGGTCAATGAGCTTAAAAGGCTAGTAATGTAATCTGCCGCAGCCTCATTCTCTTCTGGCGTTCTAATATCATCCATTTCATGGCCATAACTGTCTTTAATGACATGTATGGTTGAAGAATCAAATGCAATCGCGGGAAGATCATACTCCCGGCATAGTGCCAAGAATTTGCCACTCTCTTCATGTAATAAATCCAATTTAGCCCGGTGCGCACCTTCGATCGTGGTGACTAAATGAATTTCAGTAGGTACAAATGAAGGCGTGCATCTTAACGCTAACCCATAGAGGGTTTCCGTGACCACTTGGGGAGAAAGCCCGGTAACAGCAATTAATACTCTTCTTTCAAACTGGTGAGGCAGCATATGGATCCCTTATTCCTAACTTAATAGACAATATTCTATAGCTACTATGAATAAAACCAGTGCTGACAAAGTTGTCAAAATGCTTTATTGCTATTAAGTAACAAAATCCATCTTATTTGTATGCAATATTGGTTTTCTTTAATCTACCATAATTTTATTTTGAAAAACTAGATTTAAATCAAACTAATTTTAATGGGTTAGACTTTTGGAAGACCCTGAAAATAAGGGTCTGAAATAAGTTGTTGGTAAATATATCCATCACACTGTTTTAATAACCGCTCTTTTTCTTTTCCAGATAAAAATCCATGGGTAAAACCCTGCTTGATCATCGCTAATGAATCCCACAGGGTTAATTCACCCTCACTCATTAGTGATGCGGTGATATATTCATCGGTTAACGTCGTACGGCTAATGCCTGGATTATCAGTACACAACGTCAGTGGTAACCCTTTACGCCATAATTCCATCAACGGATAAGTAGCATAAGATGCCGTTTTAGGGTCACCGGGTACATTAAAGCCAACGACTTCAACATTAGATGTCGGGCATAACTCAAGGCATATTCCTCTATTTAAGAACCTTTCTGCTAGCTCTTCATTATCATTCAAAGTAAGCCCATGCCCTATCCTATCAGCATGTAGCAGGTAAGCTGCTTGCCAAATAGACTCAGCCTTCTCGCCTTCCCCAGCATGTATGGTAATGGGCAGACAGGCTTGAAATGCGGGTAAAAACAATTCACTGATCTGCGTGGAGATAGCATAAGACTCATCGCCTGCCATATCTAGGCCGACAACAAATTCTGGCAATAATTCCTTAGCCGCAACAGCCATCGCAATGGTTTGCTTAAGAATCGTTTCAGACCGTCTTCGATCGGCAATGATAATGAACTTAAAAACCGGGCTTATTAACCCGTTAGGGATAGCGTTAATGGCAGCTTGAAGCGCCTGATAAAAAGTTTTTAGAAAAAGCAAACCATCGCCATATTTTTGTGGGCTTCCTCTTAACTCAACATAGGCCAACCCTTCATTTAAACTTTGTAAGACAATAGCCTGCGCATAACTCTCAACACCGTAAGGAGAAGATAACAGTGTTGAACCTGTTAATTCACCGGGGCGTTCGTACGCTGAAAAGCCATGCTGACTACGCTTAAGTGCCACACGAGGTTCTGTGACGCCCCATAAGTTAGTCATCAGTTGCTGTTCGGTCGCTTCAATTAATAAGGCCGAGGCTATAAATGGCTTTTGAACATTATCTTTTACCCGTGCCGTCCAATTCCAATCCCACTCAGAATCATTATTCAATAAGGGTTGAACTATTTTTAAAGATTCATTTTTCTCTCTAACAGACATCGAGGACCAAATTGAATGTGCAACCTTGCGTTGGTCATCCAGATTTAAGCAACCCCCCAAATGGCGATGTAAATCGGCTTTGGGCAACTGATTGAGGGCGTTTTTATGTTCTAAACCAAGAGGTGTTTCTCGAAAGCGATTGATGACCTTTGGAGGGAGCCGATATAAACTTCGCCAATTTTCATGTTGTTCTTTAAGACTCAATTCAAGGTAATAATTACCTAACAATTGACTACCCATTTTTTCACGATATTTTAATTCCTGACTCAACCAATCCTTGGGCTTGGGCCAAACTACAACACACTTATCATCGGCCAAACTTAATGGGTATTGGTCTAGTGTAATGGGCACCATCCCGCCCATTTTTACATCCAATAAATCACTGCGAACCATTGACCCTGTGATCATCGGTGTAATAGAACAGGCGTTTAATTGACTTAACGGTTGAGTAAATAGTTCAGGCTGACTGACCCGCATATCTTCTGGCATATCTTGAAAATCAACGCCGATGACATGAAGTAAGGCCGTGCAGCCAAAAACACTGGCGGCCCACTGCATATCGGCACTCATTGTTTTTCGCCCACCCGCCAAAGATAATGACACCTGCCCACCATGCGCATATTCGTGTGCAGCTAATGTGGTTCTTAAAATTAATTCTTGAATATGTTTGCACTCAGCTTGAGTCGCCAAATTTCCAGTATTTTCAGCTTGCCAAACCCGTGTGATTACGGGAAAGGGTAAAAGTAAAACCCACTCATTTAATTTATCTAGACTTGTCGATGTAGCTTTACCTTGTGTGGTACAAATCCAGATTTCATCAATGGGCTGCAATTGAAATTCAGTAATGGCTTCATCTAATCCCGAATGATTTTCCAAACAGTTATAAAGCGGTAGCTGTTCTGAATTAATGAAACCATAAACCTCTGGGATGACGGCCCAGCTTGCCCCTAACGTACAAATTAGAATGTTAGTCATATCCAATTAAGATAAATTTAATTAATCCCATCATAACATTAGATTTCAACGAAAAAGCAACGCTAGTCAAAAGTCATTCCTTAAAGAACCTCCTATTTTTTCGGGTAAAAAATCAACTTGGAACCAGTCAACTGACGCTTAATTACTCATCCACAGGTCATTAAGACGCGTTAATTAATCCCCCCTGTGATCTGTAAATGCTCTGATCAACACGCCGCTCACTACATTTTATGAGACCCACGACTCCTATTGATGGGTCACATCGCACGTTAATTGAACCAACTTATCACCAAAGAAAATTCTGAACGGTAATGAGGGGTGCAAAAACAGCATTTAATGAAAATAATTTGCTCTACAGGCTACGGAAATCAAAGCCCTAACACTAATTCGTTACGCATTTAATTTGCCCTCTTTTTTGCGCCCCCCCGACCTATGGATAATCCGGATTTCACCTACAGGATCTGCACATGCCATTAAATGAATACCAACCGAAAGAACAATTTATCGCCAATCACCACTGGCTTTTTACCGAACATCAGTTCGACTGGTTTATCCGTCAACGAGCAAATAACGGACTGGACGCATCTGGAGCGCTGATGAAAATTTCAAACCGATGGTATGTCCACACCGACAAATTTACGCAGTGGTTTACATCGCACAGCGCATAAAAGTTTTGTGCATCTACTCGGTGCTACTAACAAGGATGTTATGAGTTACAGATGAGCCGGGTAGATGCCAATTTATTTCATCAAGAAAGGAGCCAACTATGTGAGTTACAAACGTAAGACATTTTAGTACTAAAATTTTTTTTAAATAGATTTGGAAATATATGATGATAGATAACTTTTTAAACAACGTTACAACTAACGACATGAACCTTCTAAATGGAGAATACGTTATTGTTAATGCAATTCAGATACCCTCTCAATGCAAAGCGGATCCGATGTTTATAATTAGAGAGGTATTATTAGAGGCTGCATTGTTAGAGCAACCTGTTGATTGGGATAAACATACTCCTTTAGCACCTCTTTTAACCCTAGTCAAAAAGGGATACAGTGGCGATTACCGAGGTGTTCATGCTGACGTTAGCAATATATTCCCTAAAGGCAACATCGGTTACGCTAATACTGACGATGGGACAGGCTATAATGACGAAAATGAAATGTTCGCCATTCATTTGAGACAAGCCATAGCGTTATTAATAAGCCAGGGAACTTCCTATCAAATTATTTACGACTCGTTACTGCAGGCTGTTTTTGATTATAGCGTCAGTATCTCTGAAAACTCCACGGTTCTAACAAATCTACTGCTAATCGCCGTAAAGGATGTATTTATTATGATGGCTGATTATGAATTACAACAGGAGGAGGACGAACAAGAAAGAATTAATCTTTTAAACCCTATTTAATAAATAGCGTTTACGTAATTTTGTGCGCCAACGCACAGGCATAATACCCCTCCCATGGGAGGGGTATTTATCACTGGAAATGATTGGCCTATCCGTTAAGACTCGACGACCCAATCCCCATCAGTACCATTAAGGTCATTAATATGGTGCAATAAAGAAGTGCCCTCTTAAAAACACCCCCAAAACGCCACGTTAGCCCCCTGAAAATGCGATGTCACCACAAGCTATAGCCGTGCATTAAACATGAAGCTCAAAAAGACCAGACCATCACAGCGATTAAAAATTTCAAAACGTATTACTGAAATAGCTCTATTGATGTCCAAGAAATACGGTGGTCATGAGCACACCTTTAATGTTTTAGCGCCTAGCACATCGCCCGAGGCGCTAAATAATGAGCACTCAACCTCCCTGCATCCTAGCGCAAGGCTCTATGATCGGGTCTACCGGTCTGTGTTCCTAGTAACAATGAGTCTTAGCGCTAAGCGCTTGGCTGCTAATCACGATGCACTGTAATTAATTCTCCCCGCTGTTAACCAGAAAGTACCGACGTGATTAGCGCAGTGGTCTGGGTCTTATCGCTTAGCGCTAGGCTCTATGTGCTAGTAGCTCTTAATCCGTTAAATGAGGTGTCGGATGTTTTGTCAAAATAGAAAAAGGTAACAGGGTAACACCCAAAAGCAAACTCCTATGTAACTATAAATATAATGAATATTATTATTTTATAAACCTTTTTATATCTAGACTGTTACCCTGTTACCTAGACCCTCAACCTGCGCCACTCATGGGCTGCAGAGGTAACACCCTAAGTTTTTTAGGGTGTTACCTCAAGGTTACCCTGTTACCTTACTCATAGTTTCCTGCAGAGAATTCTGAATTTCCGATAACTTAGTAGCCCCTTGACGCCCTGGAACCTTATTCTGCTCATCATAAAAACGACATCGTTCAGACGGTGTCATCTCTAACTCCCGAGGACTCCAAAAATTTGGATATTTTTTGACTTTACCATCAACTTTGACAGTATTTTTATCATTCAAATGCCAACCCGCCTTTCTCATCGCCTCAGCCAAACCTTTTAAACCACACCCCTTATACTCCCTGATTCGTAATGCTTGACGGATAACTTCCATTTTAACAGCCTCCGAAGTAAAAGGTCCCTCGCGCATATCAATCATCTCATTAATCACCCGCTCATAGTCTTTAGAACCCTCCTTCACCATCGCTAAAAAGGCAGGCGTCTTATAGGGTAAGACCTTGCAATTAAAATGGGTTAAATCACGCTTCAGTAGAAAGCCATAAATTGACCTGTAGCCACCTCCCGATAACCACTCATGATAATTTTGATAAAACCATTCTTCCAACGGCTCAATGAAACTGGCAACGCAAAAATAACGCCCTTCATTCTCGTCAATGGCCATGGGAACACGGTGATTTGACATGGCAACAAAACCAACAGCGTTATCCTGCATATGCTGTTTGCCGTATTTCGGATTGATCATCATTTCACCACCGCCTGTATCGGCAGCAATGGTCTTCAAATCATTCACAAATTGTCGATTATCCGGTTGGTAAACTTCCTGAAACAATAAGAATTTCTTGCCCTGCATATACCCATTAAAACTCCCATTAATATCCTCATGTTTAACCTCACCAGCAGATGCTGATAAGATCAACATCATCGGCTGATACATTGAATCTTTGCCGTTACGTTTATCGCCGAGATGAATAATTTGCCAGTTGGGCTTGATATGAGGATTTTGGACCATGTGAGCTAACCAATCAATGACAACATCACGCTCCTTCGGGTCAGGTATCAAATATTCAATTAGATCCAACCAAGGCTGTGTATCTCCCTCCTGTGGTTCGCAATTGATACCTTGCCAAGTATTCAGATATTTTGCACCATTCATCTCAACAATATGATTTATCAACTCGCTTGGGTTAGTCGGCTTCCAATACCGCCCCTTAACGATTCGCCCTTGATTTTTGTGAAATACATCAAACGCGCGTGGTGGTTTATTCTTACCTCCAGGATTAGTTGATAAATGGGTCGCGTTTAAGACTTCCTTTGATATTACAGAACCATCTTCAGTATCAAAGTAACTGTTCTCTTCTTTGAGAAAAATAAAACCGTCCGGATCAAAACCATACGTTTTTTTCAGAAAGTAAACATGCCCACCATGAACGAAAGAGTTAATCACCGACTTGCGGCCGTTATTCCAATAGAACTTAGCCACCTCAGCACCGTATTCTTGTCCTTCAATAGGATCGGCTAAGGATGCCTCATCAAAGGCTAGACCGTTATCTAGCACCTCGCGCACAGTCGCTGTGCGCCCATCGCTAAATGTTAAATCCCAATCTGGTGGTAGATCACTACACTCAGACCCTAAGCGGGACATCGTAGCTTCAATCTGATCAGGGGTTACGCCTCGTTCTTCGAGCTTAGCGCGTTGCGCTAATTCCCAATCGGCTCGAACATTATCCGCTTCATCGGCCATGGCACGTTTGGCTTCAGCCTGTAAGCGTTCCACCTCAGCCGTCTCAGCGTCGGTTAAATCTTTGATCTGACTCGTAGCCAGTAACTGGCCGGGATGATGAACAGCTTCAGGTGGCGTGTACGCAAGCCCATCAGATTTAAGAACCGGCTTCCCAGCGAAATCTAACCGTTCAGGGGAAAACACCGTAGCATCAATGTAGGTTCTAAGTAACATGGTACCTGCACTGGTAATGGTGATATAACCCAAACCTAGAAGCCATAAACGATTAAATAATATTGCCCCAATTCGTGGAA
>Ga0209495_1003137_pt1 | contig 10364 bp, 8 predicted proteins | sample EN1Hudsemesocosm_FD_184629 | JGI IMG/M metagenome (GOLD analysis project Ga0209495, IMG submission 184629) | Methane-oxidizing microbial communities from mesocosms in the Hudson Canyon - EN1E Hudson Canyon (SPAdes) (version 2) | ecosystem: Environmental > Aquatic > Marine > Cold seeps | place... | reverse complement strand
ACAATATATCCTTCTTCGGAATGATAAAAATCTTCCGGGTCTAGATTTCGAAATTGTGAAAAGCCTTCTAGTTTCATAATTGACAAATTTACAATATTCCCTTGTATCTTTAGCCCATGTATTTACCACTAGAAGCACCATTACAAGAAATAGTTGATTCTGTACTAGAAGACAAGGGCTTACGAGTGTTCGTTAAGCGCGAAGATTTGATTCATGATAAGATTTCGGGAAACAAATGGAGGAAGTTGTACTATAATTTGCAATATGCCAAAGAGCAAGGGTTTGCTACCATAGTTACTTTTGGGGGGGCTTACTCAAATCATATAGCTGCGACTGCTGCTGCAGGAAATGAATTTGCGTTTAAAACTATAGGGTTTATCCGTGGTGAAGAACATTTTCCTTTAAACCCGACTTTACAATATGCTAAAGAATGCGGGATGGAGTTTCGTTATATAGATAGATCTGCTTACAGAGAAAAAGATACAGTAGAATTTCATAATGAGTACCTCTCAGAGATTCAAAATTATTATTTAATCCCTGAAGGTGGAACGAATGAATTGGCTGTAAAGGGATGTCAAGAAATTCTTGGAGATATAGTAATTGATTTTGATGTTGTTTGTTGTCCCTGTGGTACAGGAGGAACAATTTCGGGGATTATCAATTCGTTAAAGAAACATCAAAAAGCAATTGGGTTTCCAGCACTCAAAGGAGCTGGGTTTTTAAAGGAAGAAATTGGTGTTTACGTGAAGAATTCTCATTGGGAATTAAATCTAGATTATAATTTTGGAGGCTATGCAAAAGTGAGCTCTACTTTGATAGAATTCATAAATAACTTTAAAGAAAAACATCAAATCCCATTAGATCCTATTTATACAGGAAAGATGATGTACGGTTTGTGGGACTTAATCGAAAAAGACTATTTTCGTAGAGGTTCATCAATCGTTGTAATACACTCTGGAGGTTTGCAAGGTATAGAAGGAATGAATACACGTTTAAAAAATAAAGGATTAAAAATCATATGAAAAGGCTTGTTTACCTGTTTGTAATATTGATTACTTTTTCTGTATCCGCTCAAGAATTGAGCTCTGAAGATTATATACAGAAGTTTCATGAAATAGCTATTGATGAGATGCATTCCTATGGAATTCCGGCGAGTATTACTTTGGCTCAAGGGATTTTAGAGTCTGGAAATGGAAATTCTCAACTTTCAAAAAAGTCAAAAAATCACTTTGGAATAAAATGTCATAAAGGGTGGGGTGGTAAGAAAGTATACCACGATGATGACGAAGAAAATGAGTGCTTTAGAAAGTATAAAAAAGTTTCAGATTCATATAGAGACCACTCTGAGTTTTTGAAGAATAGAGATCGCTATTCCTTTTTGTTCGACTATAAAATGACGGATTATAAATCGTGGGCTAAAGGATTGAAAAAAGCAGGTTACGCTACAAATCCTCATTATGCAGATAAATTGATTGAATTAATTGAGCGTTTTGATTTAGCTCAATACGATAATGCAAGTAAATCTGGAAAAAGAAAGATAAAGAAACCGAAGCGTAAGGAGCGAAAGAAAATTCGGAAAAGCGAAAATGGTTTAAAATATGTGCTTTCCGATGAGGGGGATGATTTTGATAAAATTGCTCGTGAATATAGTATGTGGATGTGGGAGTTGCTTAAATATAATGATGTAAAAAGCAATCAAAATCTAAGCAATGGTATGGTTGTTTACTTAGAACAAAAGAAATCTAAATCTAAAACTGAGTTCCATATTGTAGAAAAGGGGGAAACCCTTTATTCTATAGCGCAATTACATGGAGTGCAGTTAGCCAAATTAAGACATAAAAATCGATTAGATAAAAATCAAAATGTACTAGAAGGAGAGAAGGTGTTTCTTAGAAAGCGAAAGCCAAAAAATTACTCTGCTGCATAATTGTAAATAATTCCCGATTCACCACCTACAATGAAATTTAATTTCCCATTTAGGTCTAAATCTTTTAAAATTCCACTTGTCGTTCCATACAATGGAAAGCCATCTACGATGTCGTTTGGGGATCTAAATAGATAAGCTTGAGATGATTTAAGGTCTGTTATGCTTAAGTAGTACTGTGATTCTGATTTGTAAATATTAGCTTCTGTTAATTTATCAGTATCAAACGAATGGAGTAGATTCATATGGCTACCATTTACTTTTAAATCTTCAGCTTCAACTAGGATACGATGTTCTCTGCTATAGCTAAATTGAGTGTTTTCGTCAAATTCAAATTGAATGCTATTGTCAATACTACCATCAAAAAGAATGTTTTGTTGTATTCCTTTTTGATCGATTGTTACAATCCTAGTTTCGGCAAGTGTATTCCCTTTTACAACTTGAAGTTTATTGTGAGAAAACTCAATCTTATCTTTAGCCTTAATTCGATTTTCACCACGTCGATTTAAAATGTTTAAAGTCCCATTTTCTTCAGGAAGTAATATATAGTCGTTACCTGCCACAACAAAGTGTTGAGCTGGATGGACAACATTACTTTTTGTCTTTTTTAATTTCCATCCATCTATAATTTCACCTCTTTTGTTGAATAGATAATGGTTTTTCCCACAAGAAAGTAAAATTCTGTATTCTCTATTTTTTTGGTAGTCAAACAAAGCTAAAGGGAGCTCTGTTTCTTTTTTAAGAAGAATAGGATATGCACCTACGTCTCTACCTTTTCGATCGATTAAGTGTACTCTGTTTTGAGTATTAAAAAGTAATTGGAGCTTTCGATTTTTGTAAAGGTCAATTTGTTGTATACTCCCAATAATAGCGCCATCTAATTTACGTTTCCACAGAATTTCGCCTTCAGTAGAGATTAAGTATAGGTTGTAGTTTTCGTCTTGAACTGCAATTTCCCAGTTCTTGTTATAATGGTTTTTTACTAGACTGATTTCTGATAATATTGGAGCGTCTAATTGTTTTGCCCAGATTGCTCGAGTTTGGTCAGCTTCAGATTGGTCAAAGTGTAAATATGCATTACTGTAAGAAATATCATTACTAGCGTCAAATTGTAAAGCAAAGGCTCTGAATGGGTAGAGTTCTGTGGAATATTGATTTAAAAAAGTGCTAATCGTTCCTTGTAAGTAGTTGTTTGCTAATTGTAATGCTGCTGGGCTCTGAATGTAAATAGAGAAATTAGCCCTATTGTTTAATTGCTCCATACAGTTGTTGTAATCCTTGGAGTTAGCGAGTTGTTTTTCAGATTTATGATCGTTGATAATGTTCTTTATTAAAGCAATATCTTCAGTTAGGATAAGCTGCTCATTCAGTAGACAAGCATAGTTTAAACTGTCGTAAACAATATTATTTGTCAGAACAGAAAAATATTTTAATTGATCCCAGGTAAATAGTTGTATTTCTCGGTATTCAACAATAGAATCAGCAGTAGACTGAAGATAAGTCTCTACTTTCCCACTATTGGTTAAGTCAATTACAAATCCAGAGTTTAGTTGATTGCTATTTTCAGCTAAAAACCAAGTGATCTCACTATCAATCCAAGACTCAAATTCAATTTTATTATTTTCATTTAAACCAGAGAGATGTTTGTCGAAAGTGTTTTTTTGATGGTTGTGAACTAAAGCGTTTAATTGTTTGCGCTGATATTGTTTGAAGTTTTCAAAACACTTACTCGTAAATAGGGCTGTATTTTTGGGCAGTACCGAAGGTGCTATTAATTCATGACCTTCATTTCCTTCAAAAAAACTTAACTCTTGAGAAAGGGAATCATGACTTAAACTGATACCACTTAGCAATACGCCATTCTTTAAGATGTCAATATCCCACTCTGTCCACTCAAATTGGGGTTCAAAATTTGAACCTTTTTTCAAGAGACTTTTACTAATCTTGTCAAAGTTCTTACCGTTTAGATATAAATTGAAGTCTTCTTTTTTGTTAGAAGTCTTATAAATTGTATTAAAAGAGTTATTAAGCGTTAAATTATTTGGAGTTTTTAATTGTCTAAGTGCATCCTCCACTAAAACTTTCTCTTGACTAATTAGTATTAATCCTTGGTGAATAGAATAGTATAAGGAAGAGGTTTGATTTTCCACTTCCACAATTAATGCATCGCTGTAGGGGTGCTCTTTAGTTGAGGCATAATTGTTTAAACCGAGTTCAAGGAGTTGTATTTTTTGCTCTTGATTTTCAGTTGAACTCACCATTAGCCAATTAAAAGATTCAGCTCCTGTTAGGTGAAGTGATAAAAATACAGGGTTGACACTTGTGAGATGGGAAGCATAAGTTGCTAAGTTAGAGTCAATAGTAAATAAGGTTTCTTTTTGATCTTTAAAAGAAGTTTCTGAGCTTAATTTTACCCATAAATTACTTTTTGACAACTCTTTAAAGCTCTGCGTAATATTGTTCGTTTCTACAATTACGGCAGCATCAATTGGAATAGCATGGATGGAGTCGCTTGTTTGTTTTGCCTCTTTTTGACAACCAAAAAATGTGCTTATAGCGATAAGTAGAATGAGAACCCTTTGCATAGTTTTATTTTAGCTTTTCAAAAATAGAAATCCCTAGTTAAACTAAGCATAATTTTATTGTTTTTCGTAAGTTTGATTTGACTTAACATCTCTAGTATGAAAAATATCTGCTTACTCATTTTATCATTGTTCTTATTCTCAAACAATGGCTATTCTCAAAACAGCCCTTTGTCAAACAAAGAAAAACTGGAGATTTCTAATTATTATTTTAATAAACTTAGCAATGGTGTTTTATTGGTAAGATTGAAAAGTAATAAAAGAAAAATCGATGCACTTAAAGATAGAGGATATATTGAGGAAGCTAGAAGAGTTGAGATGAATCAGAATCATCATAACAAGGAGATAATAAGTGCATTTACTAATGAAATGACTTTTTCTAATACGTATTTCTTTTATAGTGATCAGTCTAACAATGTAAGGGAGAAAGATTTTTCTGAGCCATTTTTCTTAGACTCTAACTTAGTCATTGATGAGTCAATAGAATTTAGTTTTGACAATTTTCTCATTGCAGAATTTGGTAATGTAGCACAAGATACAGCAAGTTACAAAGACTTTTATATTACGAGTGGTCAAAATGGGAAGTCTAAAAAGTCTAGTTATTGGGGTGGTCCAAATTTTCATTTTGGAGCATTAGTCGTAATGACAGACGATTTTGTTCAATTACGAAAACCTTTTCCATCATTCGTTAGAACCTTCGATTCTATACCACTCTTCAGAAGGGCGACATTTAAAGTTGTTGCTAGACTGAATGATAAGTTTTTAAGATTCTTTGCTGATTAAAGATCTAAGCTTAACTGTTCAGGGAGTAGTCTAAAGCTTAACCTGTGGTTTTGGTTAACACCAAATTTTCTAATTGCATTTCGATGTGCTTTGGTTGGATAACCTTTGTTATTTTTCCACAGATAATGAGGGAATTCCTTATCTAGATTCTGCATAATAGCATCTCTATAGGTTTTAGCTAAAATAGAAGCTGCAGCAATATTTAAGTATTTTCCATCACCTTTAATGATACAATGATGCTCTGTGTTGCCATATTTTGCAAAACGGTTCCCATCAACCAAGATGGAGTCGAATGTTTCTTGAATTTGATCTAAAGCCCTATGCATTGCCAAGAAAGAGGCGTTAAGAATGTTTATTTCATCAATTTCTTTATGATCAACAATACCTACCGCATAGGCTATGGCTTGCTCTTCGATAACCGATTTTAATAAGAGTCTTTTTTTTTCACTTAACTGCTTGGAGTCGTTTAGCAATTCATGTTGAAATTTTTTTGGTAAAATTACAGCAGCAGCAACTACAGGTCCAGCTAAACAACCTCTTCCAGCTTCGTCGCATCCAACTTCAATTTTAGTTTTATGTAGGTAGGATGCTAACATTCTTGAAGAACGGTTTCTATACTCTGCCATAAATTATTGGCCGTGGAATTCCAAGAAAATTTTTGTGAATGAATTTGTCCTTTTTCTGACAACTCAGCTCTTAGCTCATTATTAGAGTTTAGTTTTATCATTGCATCAGTAATTTCATTAACCTCAAATGGGTTAACAAGTAAAGCTGCCTCACCAGCCACTTCTGGCATTGCCGTACAATTTGAGGTAATTACCGGACACCCGCACTTCATAGCTTCAATTATTGGGATACCAAACCCTTCGAAATAAGGAACAAAACAGAAGGCTAAGGCAGAAGAATACAATGCATTGAGTTCTTCTAGGCTTTTCCTCCCTGTAAAAATTACATCTTCTTTAGATGTAAGTTGATCAAAACAAGACTTCAATTCATCGTTCCACCACATTTTAGCACCAACAATCAATAATTTATTACTTGAGCTCGTTGCCGATTTAAATTGGTCGAAGGCTGTTAGGAGTCTTTTAATATTTTTGCGTGGGTGTAGGGCACCCACAAAAAGGAAGTAGTCCTTTCCGTTGCTGTATTTTTTACGGGTAGCTATTTGTTTTTGTAGACCTATAGAGTGAAAGGAGTTATTGACACCATTTAAACTTATATCAATTTTTGAGGGCTTTATATTGTAAGTTTCACAAATATCATGTTTAGAATAGTCAGAGACTGTCACAATTCTTGATGCCTTATGAGCGTATTTCTTGAAAAATCGTCTGTAATATTTACTGTGACTAAACTTTAAATCTTTCGGATAATGTTCAAAGTTAATGTCATGTATTACTGCTATAGAAGGGGTTTTACTCGCAAGTGATAAAAATCCATCTGGAGATAAGAATAAATCGATTTTTAACTTCTTAAAGACTTTTGGTAGTTTCAACTCAAACCAAATATACCATAGTACTGGATGTCTTGTTGGGGGATTAATTACTATAGGTCTTACATTTTTTGAGAAAACGAATTCTTCAGAGTAGTCTCTGTCAAATAAAAAATAAAACTCATGTTCTGGATGTTGTGCTACGATTCTTGAAAGTGTTTCAAATGTATACCACCCAATACCTTCAAGTTTATCTTTTAATAAAAGTCGTGTGTTGACAGCAATTCTCATAAGGGCGAAGATAACTTTTTAGTTGCGAACACTAAAGGCCTAATTCAATCGTTTTACTATTTTTGCCTGACAATGAATCTATTTAAAAAATATATAAATATCCTTTTAACGAAACTTCAATTAGATTTTAATCTTAGAGAGTTATTACGTGGCTCTGCAATTGTTTTTTTATTTAAGTTCTTGGGATTGTTTTCAGGTTATGTTTTAAGCTATATAATTACTAAGCATTATGGAGAAGAAACATTAGGTATTTATTCTCTTTCTTTTACCTTATTGAGTTTTGTTGTAGTACTTTCCCGAATGGGTTTAGACGAAGCTATGGTGAAAGTGATTTCGGATTTATTTTATATGAATAAACAAGGGCAGGCCAAAGATGCCTACTTGAAAAGTGCATTCTTAATACTTTTGGTAAGTGCTTTGTTCTCAGTCTTAGTTTTTCAATCTGCAGATTTCATTGCCACTTGGTTTGATAATGAATCTTTGACAAAAGCATTTAAGATTATTTCTTATACTATTGTACCCTACGCGCTGATAAAAGTTAATGCAGATACTTTAAGAGGGATGAAAAAAATGAAAGCTTTCTCCTACCTGCAAGTAGGGTCACTTTTCTTGTTGATGTCAATTGTTTTACTTTTAGGGATTCAATTCTTAAATGAGACGGTATATTTGCCTATATACTCTCTGTTGATTGCTACTATAGTTGTGTGTTTGTGGTCTTTCGTTTTACTAAAGAGAAATTTTAAAGTTAATAATACGGGAACTGAAAAGATAAAAAGGCTAATGAAGATTTCATTACCTATGATGTTAACTAGTTCTATGTTTTTAGTTTTAAGTTGGACGGATAATATTTTTTTAGGACGTTTTTTATCTGAAGACCAAGTAGGTATTTATTTTATAGCCTTTAAGTTAGGCCTTATTATATCCTTGAGCTTATTTGCCGTAAATTCGATAGCGGCTCCTAAGTTCTCTGAATTGTCTATAGCAAATGATCAGGTGCTTTTGAAGAGATTAGCTATGCAGTCTGCTAATTTAAATTTAGGATCTTCATTGCCTGTTTTTATAATACTCATATTCACTACTGAATGGTTGTTGTCTCTATATGGAAATTCATTCATCATTGCGAAATACTGTGTTTATATTCTCGCTGTAGGCCAGTTGTTTAATGCTCTTTCGGGTTCTGTTTTAAATTTTTTAAACATGACTGGTAATGAGAAATTAGTCAGTAAGATTGTTTTATCTGCTGCGCTTTTAAATATAATTCTCAATTATTATTTAATTCCCATATTTGAGGCCTATGATACCTGGTCGGGTATTGAGGGTGCCGCTATAGCAAGCTCTATTTGTTTGATTTATTGGAATGTTTTAGGTTTGTATTTTGTGTATAAGCATCATGGCTTTTTGATGTTCCCAAACCCATTTAGTTTGATGAAAATGAAATATAAATGAGTGAAATAGTTAAATTTATAGGAGTTGGAGCAGTCAAAAGTGGCTCTTCATGGATGGCATCAATACTAGAGCAACATTCAGAAGTATCCATGTCTTCAAGGAAGGAAATTGCATATTTTAATACCTTTAATTTTAATGGAACAAAAAACAATTCTACTGGCTATGGCTTAGATTATTATTTAAAGTTTTGGTCTAAAATGAAAGGAGTAAAAGGTGAGGTCTCACCTCAATATTTATTCGATTTTAGTGCTCCTAAAAAGATTAAGAATGCTTTTCCAGATGTCCAGATTTTAATGATATTGAGAAACCCTAACGATGTACTTTATTCTCATTTTTTATACGAACAAGGATTTAATCAGAATATTGAGTCTCAATTAAGCTTTATTGAAGCTTTAGATAAATATCCTTATTTGATTGAAAGTGCTCGATTTTCCACACAAGTCAAGCGATACATAGAAGTGTTCAGCCCTACAAATCTCCATATTTATTTTTTAGATAAAGCATTGAAGGATCCACAGGCATTTTCAAAAAGGTTGTATTCGGATATAGGCCTAAACGATGTTGAATTTATACCCGATTATGCTTCTGTGAATGAAAGCAAGCAAGTAGGCTCAAAGTTAGCTAATGCAATAATTCGTTTCCCTTCGTTGATAAAACAACGATTGGAGAGTTCTGTATTTGGGCTATTAGTTAATAGGCTCAAAGCATCTAAATTATTCATTCATATCGTAAAATTTAGGAATGGATTACTCGATCAAAACATTCGTCCATTGATTAAACCCAAATTGACAGAAGGAGAGGTGAAGTATATCAGTAGACTATTGAAAGATGAAATCGTTGAACTTGAAAACCTTTTAGACTTAGACTTATCAAGATGGAAAACTTGCGATTAGTTGTATATTTGAACGAAATTAATAAACCTTATTATGAGTAAAGATTTCTTATCGAATTCAGGAAATATAATTTTAGATGTATACAAATGGCGAAGACCATTAATTATATTTACGTTAATAGCCTCTGTTTTAGGTGCTATAATTTCATCGCCTCTGGTGATTACTCCAAAGTTTAAATCTACCGCGGTTATATATCCCACAACAACAAATTCTATTTCTCAGGCATTATTGGTAGAACATAATCCATACCGAAAGGATGTTTTGGAATTTGGAGAAGAATTGGAAGCCGAACGTTTGCTTCAAATCTTAAATTCCGATGAGATGCAGAATCATATTGTAAAAGAATTTGATTTGTTCGAACATTATGAAATCAACCCAAATGCTGAATATTCCAATACATGGATGAACTTAGCTTTTTCAGAACATGTTAGTTTTAAAAGAACAGAGTTGATGTCTATAAAACTTGAAGTTTTAGATAAAGACCCTCAACTTGCTGCTGATATTTGTAATAAAATGGTTGACTTGATTGACGTGGTAGTGAAACGAGTGAAACAAGAGCGTGCTCTGCAGGCAGTTGTTATTTTAGAAAATAGAGATGCAGATTTAGCCAATAGATTATTTTCTATTCATGATTCTTTAGAGGTTTTAAGATCTCATGGAATTCTAGATGTTTCTTTACAAGCCGAACGACTGACAGAGTATTATGCACAAGCTTTATCAAAAGGAAATACTGCAGGGGCAAGAGCATTAAAAAAGGAGTTCAATAATTTAGCGCTTTATGGTGGCGATTACTATAGGTTATTTGAAGAGTTGGAGTTGGTTCAAGAACAGTTAGATATTATTCGTCTCGAAAAGGAAAATATTTCAATCGAATTAGATGCAGAGCTCACCAACAGGTTTGTGATAAATAAAGCTGTAGCTGCTGATAAAAAAGCTTACCCTATCCGTTGGTTAATTGTTGTTATGTCAGCCATGTCAACGTTTATTATGACCTTGGTGTTGTTATATATTCGCCA
>Ga0209495_1003131_pt1 | contig 10372 bp, 7 predicted proteins | sample EN1Hudsemesocosm_FD_184629 | JGI IMG/M metagenome (GOLD analysis project Ga0209495, IMG submission 184629) | Methane-oxidizing microbial communities from mesocosms in the Hudson Canyon - EN1E Hudson Canyon (SPAdes) (version 2) | ecosystem: Environmental > Aquatic > Marine > Cold seeps | place... | reverse complement strand
GACCCACTTATTTATTTAAGTGGGTCTTTTTTTATGTTCTATATATCAGGGGGGATCCGATTTTGCGTTAACTTCACATCTTCATCATTTCCGCATACTTTTAGCGATAATCCAACTACCTCGATAAACTGATAATTTCATTATCAACACCAAGCAAGCCCCATGCACACAGAAAAATGCATGAATGCAAGACCTGACCCTATTTTACCCCTCTCCTTCAAACACTTGACTTAATATGACTTGGCAGTGATAATTGCTCTGTGCTTTTGCACACACATCGCTCCGCTTCTAGGGGCATATCTCAAACATTCATAATTTGTAGGTTTTTATGAATACTCAAGAAATAATCGAAGCTCTCATTGATGAGAACTCAACTCAGCGCCAGTTCAGGAATCGAGCGTATCACGATGATCCTGACTTCGAGTGTTATAGAGCTCGAAGAAAGTTAGCTGTTGAGCTCATGATTCATGAGCTCGAGTTTACCCCAGCGCAAGACGGTCCGCTCTCCAAGGAGGGCGAAAATGTAGAATTCAGGTCTGGCCTAAGTTCTACATTTAAGATTGACGATATTATCGTCAACATTACTAGGTTGATGGATGATGAGGTGCAATACACCTTCATCATTTTAAAGAAACCTAGCCAGTGTAGCTACAGCTGGAGAGAAGTGTTAAAACTGTGGCAACTTGAACCGCTATTTAGCAGTTCATAGCCACGAAACGGAGAGCTTTTGCTCTCCGTTTTTTTTTGCTTTTTTTTCAGTGCGATAAAGCTGTTTATATATTCTTTATATAAGCAAGAGTCGTTAAATCGTGGATATAACAATTGTCCATGGTTCCCCGTTTTCACGGGGATGACGTGAAATGATCACGGGAGATGACGTAAAAGAATCGGGAATTACATGAAAGAATCACGGCGATGACGTAAATGAGTCACGAGGACTCACTACGCTGATGTAGAAGGCAAATAGACTTGGCTAGAAGACTCTAATTTAAAACGGCATTCCACCACCGCCACCCATTGGCATTTTGCCACCTAGGCCACGCATCATTTTCGCTAAGCCACCTTTCGCACTCATTTTTTTCATCATTTTCTGCATTTGTGCAAACTGTTTAAGTAGTCGGTTTACATCTTGGATCTGTGTGCCAGAACCCGCTGCAATACGTTTTTTTCGTGAGCCTTTAATAATATCTGGGCGGCTACGTTCTTTTTTAGTCATCGAGTTGATAATCGCTTCTAGCTTGCCAAGCTCTTTATCATTAACTTGATTTTTAGCGGCAGCAGGAATGTTCGCCATTCCAGGCATTTTATCGAGCATGGAGCCAATTCCGCCCATATTGCCCATTTGACGAAGTTGATCACGAAAATCTTCTAGATCAAAGCCTTTACCTTTTTTCAGCTTATTCGCTAATTTATCGGCAGCGCCTTTGTCCATCTTCTGTTGCGCTTCTTCAACTAAAGACAGTACATCCCCCATCCCTAAAATTCGTGAGACAACACGATCAGGATGGAAAGGTTCTAAGGCTTCTGTTTTTTCACCCACACCCATAAATTTAATGGGTTTACCAGTAATATGACGAATTGATAGTGCCGCACCACCTCGTGCATCACCATCTGTTTTGGTTAAAATGACACCTGTTAATGGCAAAGCATCATTAAATGCTTTTGCTGTATTTGCTGCATCTTGTCCCGTCATACTATCAACGGTAAATAATGTTTCTACTGGATTGATGGCGTCGTAAATATGCTTGATCTCAGTCATCATGTCATCGTCAATATGCAATCGACCGGCGGTATCAATAATGACAACATCAACAAACTGGAGCTTAGCCTGAGCGACAGCTTGTTTTGCAATCTCTACAGGATCTTGATCTGATTGACTTGGGAAAAAGTGTGCATCCACTTCATTGGCCAATGTTTTTAACTGTTCAATCGCCGCAGGGCGGTAAACATCGGCACTGGCGACCATAACCGATTTCTTTTCACGTTCTTTCAACCAGCGCGCTAATTTGGCAACACTGGTTGTTTTACCCGCACCTTGTAGACCTGCCATTAAGATGACGGCTGGGGGTTGGGCATTTAGGTTGAGAGACTCGTTTGCCTCACCCATGATGAGGGTTAATTCATCATTAACAACTTTAACCAGCGCTTGACCCGGCGTTAAGCTGGTAAGAACGTCTTGGCCCATTGCTCGCTCTTTTACTTTTTCGACAAACTCCCGAACAACAGGTAAAGCGACATCAGCTTCAAGCAATGCCATTCGTACTTCACGCAGGGTTTCTTTTACATTTTCTTCGGTAATTCGGCCTTGGCCACGAAGTTTCTGTATCGTACTACCTAGTCTTTCACTCAAACTATCAAACATGATTCACCTTGGAACTATTGGTTTATTTATTAACTATAAGTGTGATTATAGCCCATATGTTCAGATAACTTGAAAATGCTTGATGATAAAAATTAGTCTGATAACGATTACTTCGTTTATCATCTAGGTATGACTCACCTACACCATCATTCATATATTAAAGGAATGAAACCCCATGGCCCTAGCTAATTCATTAGCCTTTCTACTTTACCTTTGTTGTAGTGCGGCTTTGATTCGTAATTTTGTTCAACGCGAGCAACAAGGTTCGGTGTTGTTTCCTGTCAGCATCTTAACGCTAGTCGCGCTAATTGCTCACGGTGCAGATATTACGTTTACCATGAAAAATGCAGGTGGCTGGGATTTAAGCCTTTTCAGCACTATCGAGGTGACAACATGGTTAATGGCCTTTATTGCATTTATCCTTGGTGCTCGCTTACCCAAAGCACATCCTGGGATTGTTATTTATCCCGTTGTTGCGCTCAGTTTAGTGCTTAAAACATCACTGCCTAGCGAACAAGTAACCCTATTAAGCAATCCTGCACTTGAATGGCATATTCTTTTATCACTTGCGGCATATAGTTTATTTACGCTTGCGGCATTGCAGGCCATTGTACTGGCTATTCAAGAACAACAATTGCGTCATCGTCATTTGGCTGGGCTTACTCAAAAGCTACCGCCATTACAATCAATGGAAATAAGCCTGTTTCAACTGATCACAACTGGCTTTATATTTTTAACCATTGGTTTGTTTACGGGGTTTATCTTCATCGAAGATATTTTTGCCCAACACCTGATTCATAAAACAGTCTTATCAATCATCGCTTGGTGTGTATTTGCCACGTTACTATGGGGTAGAAGACAACATGGCTGGCGTGGGAAAACAGCCATTAAATGGACATTAGTTGGCTTCTCATTTTTAGTGCTTGCCTTTTTTGGTAGCAAACTTGTTCTCGAATTTTTCATCGCTAATGCGTAAGGAAACAGCTACTTCATCATGTTAGAAACGACCTCCCTCTCTCTCTTATTTCTAATTTTATTTTTCTTACTGCTTCTTTCTGCTTTTTTCTCTAGTTCAGAAACAGCATTAATGTCACTTAACCGCTACCGTCTCCGTCATTTAGAAAGTGAAGGTCATGCTGGAGCATCACGTGCTAGCCGTTTATTGGAACGCCCAGACAGATTAATCGGCTTAATCTTATTGGGTAATAACTTTGTTAATATTTTTGCATCTGCTCTTGCCACTATTATAGGCGTGAAATTATATGGTGAGAATGGCGTGCTTATTGCCGGTTCAGCCCTCACCTTAATCGTTTTATTATTTGCCGAAGTGACACCGAAGACATTAGCTGCACTACACCCTGAGCGTGTTGCTTTTCCCGCTAGTTTTATTCTTCAACCCTTACTCTTTCTTCTTTATCCTTTGGTTTGGTTTATCAATATCATCACTAATCGCCTATTAGGCTTTTTAGGTGTATCACCAGAAGAATCATCAAATGCAGCAATTAATGCCGAAGAGCTCCGAATCGCACTGATGGAAGCGGGCAGCTTAATTCCAAAGCGCCACAAAAAAATGTTAGTTAGCATTCTTGATTTAGAAAAGATGACTGTCAATGATGTGATGGTGCCTAGAAATGACATTGAAGGACTAGATATAAATGCCAGTCTTTCCGACATTATCAAGCAACTGTCATACTGTAATAGTACGCGCTTGCCCGTGTATACCGACAATATGGACCATATTATTGGGATTTTACATGTCAGAAAGGCATTGCATTTGCTTGCAGAAAACAATTTCACCAAAGACACATTAAATGGCATTGTGAAACAAGGTTACTTTGTGCCTGAAAATACACCGCTTAATACTCAACTTATCCAGTTCCAACGCCACCGCAGACGTACGGGACTTGTTGTAGATGAATACGGTGATATTCTTGGCTTAATTACCTTAGAAGATATATTCCGTGAAATTGCAGGTGAGTTTACTGCAGACCTTATTGATGAGGATAAAGATATTCATCCACAACAAGATGGTAGCTATCTGATCAATGGTTCTGCTAATATCAGAGAAATAAACCGTAATAATAATTGGAGCCTTCCTACCGGTGGACCAAAAACAATTAATGGTTTGATTTTAGAACTCTTAGAAAGCATTCCCGATCCTGGTGTGAGCTTACGGATTGAAAATTATGTTATTGAAGTAATACAAACATCCAATAACACGATTAAAACAGTTCGCATTAGAAACGAAGAACCGCACATGGAGACATCTTAAATGGCAGCATTTCGAATTAAACTCTGCGGTCTCAACAGTATTGACACTCGTTCTCTTAAATCAATGCTGAGCCTTGCAAGTGACCAACTGTCACATGACTGGGAAATTGTCGCCTCGGACCCAGCTGATCTTTATATCTATTCTTTAGAATCAGAAGAAGGAATGACCGCCTGGCAACAACATGATTCTCATGCAATTTCAGCTCTACTGTCTTCTAAGTTGGAGACCAATGAGTCGGTTGATATCGTGTTGAAAAAGCCGCTTCGTGCAAAAAACTTTTCTCTCACGCTTAATGAAGCTGAAGATAAAATCCACAATGGCTCGACAAAACCTACAGTAAAAAGTAAACGTGGCGGGAAACCATCCTTTTTTGCGTCCCTATTCTCAGTATTATCAAAACTGTTTAATAAAAAAACGAATTTGGCCAAACCTTCGCTACACTTCTCTTTTCCTGAGCAAAGTGCAGAAAATACTGACAGTATTTTAGACACCACATTACTTAAAGAATGGATTAAAAATTTAGAACCCAAAACACCAAATTCCCAAATCGGTGATATCGTAGGTAACCTTATACAGCTCAACCGTTCTATCATCCCTATGCAAACTCGGTTTAAATTATTAGAACTGTATTTGCAGCCTATTAACACTCTGATTCATAATCAGCTAAGCAAAGGGATAAAGTCATCATCAGATAGCCATACTAATTATATTAAAACAGTTCATGCAATTAGTTTATTGCTAGATGAACTCACTACGGGCTACAAAATTATTGTTGATGATTATTACCAACAGGATAAACACCCAAATTCAAATGCAGAATGTCTTGTTGCAATTAACCGTACAGCTGAGTATTTAAGTCTGTCGATCGTTTTTGCATATAGTCACTACTTCACCATCCCAAGTCGTGCACTCAACCATCTACACCAACTCTACTTATATAATGAATATTACAAAACACTAGATAAAGTCCCCACGTCAAAGAAAAAAGTTACTCAGTACTCTTTCTCGCATATTTACAATAGCGTTTTATTAATGGGTATTGCTAACCCATCACGATTAGAACAAAGCGAAATTGGTAAGCTTTATGACTTAATGGCGAAGTTTTCCGATCTCATCAAGCTTGCCCCTCTTTCAGGCAAGGATATTACCGCCTCTTCAACGCCAATCGTAGCAGGACACTTCTGCATTGATACAGCAAGCAATAGAATGCCGTTATCTTTAAATGAAACAGCTGAAGAAATTCGTAGCCAAAATCAATCAAGATTATTGGATACACAATCAATTCTTGAAACTATCGAGCAACTATTTCTGCATGAAGCTTCAACACATAAGCAAGATTCTGATTTAGATGAAATATCTCTTCTTAAGAAAATAGTGCCCCAGTTCAATGCAACTTATACCCGTCGATTCAAAAGAGAATTTTGTGAAGGGTCACCAAAGACTCAAATTGAAATCGGCCTGTCAGCTATTCATGTCGGCCTTCTGAATGGCTCATCATCACAATCAGACAAATGGACAATTCACAATCGCGGAACCGGCGGCATGATGATAAGCAATAAAAACTTTGATGCCTATCACCTTAATATTGGTGATAGCATCGGTATTTTTGAAGATAAAGCACAACCAAGCTTAGCCATTATTCGCTGGATGACTACAAATAAAGAAGGTATAAGCCATCTCGGTCTAGAGATTAAAAGTCACCAACCCAAAGCGATCACCCTAACACCTAAAAATAAAGCTGAAATTCTATTAGGTTTATTAATACCTTCAGCGACAGGCCGTAAACAAGAAACAACAATTTTAGTAGAAAAAGGGACGTACTTACCACTTCAAGAATTACAGGTAAGCGAAGGAAACTTAAGTTATAAAATTTCTGTCGATACTTTAATAAATAATGCGTTTAATGATGCACAGTTTAGCTATACTGTTAAAGACTAGAACCTTCTTTTACACTTTAACCATTAACATCTCAAACAGAACTTTAGGGAAATAATATGCGTACTCTGTTCAAACTACTTTTTGTCTTGATCACCCTTGTAATCATCGGTCTCATTGCCTTACCTTTTGTTGTCGACCCTAATGATTACAAGCAAGAGATTTCAGAACAAGTAGAAAAGGCAACAGGCAGACAACTTTCTCTTCATGGTGATATTGAATTATCCGTTTTTCCATGGATAGCTCTAGAGCTTGGTCCCTTATCATTAAGTAATGCAAAAGGTTTTAAAGCTGAACATTTTGCTAAAGTTGATGCGACTCAAATTCGTATAAAATTAATGCCTTTGCTTAATAAGCAGCTAGAAATGGACACCGTTGTTCTAGAAGGTTTAGTGCTAAACCTTGAAAAGAATAAAACAGGAACAACAAACTGGGATGATCTAACAAGCGCTGCTAATTCAAGTAAGCCTGAACCAACAGAAAGTTCAGACAATGCTGAGTCTAATGCTCCAACACTAGCTGCTATCAGTATTGCAGGCGTAAAACTATCAAATGCTAACGTGATCTGGTCTGATGCAAGCACTGGAGAGAACTATCATTTAAAAGATCTTAATCTTGCCACTGATCCATTAATTCCAGGTAAGCCCACTGCCATTGATATGAGCTTTAGTCTTGCAAGTGCCAAGCCAAAGGCAACAGTAGATATTTCTCTAAACACTCAGGTCATGGTGGATATAGAAAACCAACGTTACGCATTAACAGACCTTGATTTTACAACGCATGCAGAAGGAGAAGAGCTTCCTTTTTCAACAGCGGATATTACACTATCAGGTGATCTCGATGCAGACATGGTTAAACAAGTTGTGTCTATCAAAGACTTGGCTCTAGCAGCACAAGCCAATAAAGAACAGCAAGCAATTAACGTCAAGCTCTCTGCTAATATTTCAAGTAACCTTGCCAATCAGCAATCCACATTAGATGCTGTTGAGGTTTCAGCAGAGATAACAGATCCAGCCTTACCTAGTGGTAAAACAGAGATTACTCTATCAACTGATATAGCCGCTGATTTGGAAAAACAAACACTGTCCTTATCTGCATTATTAATCTCTGTTCAAGATTTATTAATCAATGGTGATATCAATGTTAGTAAGCTACTGTCAGATAGCCCTAACATTGCTGGACAAGTTGATGTTAAACCTTTCAATTTGCGCCAATTAGCTAACAGACTTGCTATCGAACTACCACTAATGTCAGATGATAGTACATTAGAGCTGGTTCAATTAAGTACTGATTTCTCAGCTTCTAGTAAACACTTTAATGCTAAACAATTAGACATTACTCTTGATCAAAGTAAATTGAGTGGTCAAGTTGCTGTCCATAACTTTGACAACCCAGCCCTTACTTTCAAGTTATTACTAGATGACATTAATGCAGATCGTTATTTACCTCCTGCAACAACTCAAGAGGAACAAGCATCTACTGCAGCTCCTTCTTCAGCATCATCTGCCCCTGCACAAGAAACACCACTACCACTAGAAGCATTAAGACAGCTTAATGCCAAAGGCACACTTGATATTTCTAAGTTACAAATTAGTGGCACCCATAGTGAGAAAGTTCATATTGAAGTTGATGCAGCTAAAGGCTTAATCAAACTCAAGCCACTGAGTGCTAATCTTTATCAAGGTCAATATAAAGGTAATGTTGGCCTAGATGCTCGAGGTAAAACCTTAAAACTATCTATCGATGAAAACTTAAATGGTATTCAAGCGGGTCCATTATTAAAAGATCTTAGTGGTGATGATAAAATGTCAGGGCTGGTGAATGCCAAAGTAAAGCTAGTGGGAAACGGCGCGACAGTTGAGGGTATCAAGCAATCATTATCTGGTAATGGACAGTTCTCATTCACAGATGGTGCACTTAAAGGTATTAATATTGCTGAAAGTATTCGCAAAGCAAAAGCTGCACTAAAAGGTGAGACAGTCGCTCCTTCAGACGAACCCGTTCAAACAGACTTCTCTAGCCTATCTGGCTCATTTACAGCAAAAAATGGCATTATCAATAACCAAGACTTAGAAATGATGGCGCCACTATTACGCCTTGATGGAGCAGGAACCGTCGACTTACCCAGAGAGGTGATTGATTATGGCCTCAACGTATCTATTGTTGGCACATCTAAAGGCCAAGGCAGCAAAGAACTAGCCGATCTAAAAGGTTTAACTATTCCCGTTAAAATTACAGGTACTTTCGAAAACCCTAAGCCTACAGTCGATCTTGCAAGTATGCTTAAAGATAAAGCAGCCGATGAACTTAAAGCAAAAGCTGCAGACACGTTAAAAGAAAAATTGGGCGGCGACTTGGGAGGTTTATTGGGTGGCGTACTTGGTAGCCCTGCAGATGTGACACCGGAAGAAAGTACGCCTAGCGAATCTACAACTGAAGATGAAACTGCACCAGAATCAGAACCTGCTCCAGCTAAGTCAATCGAAGATCAAGCCAAAGATGCACTTAAGAGCAAACTAAAAGGCTTCTTCTAGACCCACAACATAGCATCTATAGCAGTAGTTGCTATAGATGCTCTTACATAGATACAACAATGAACTTCAGCTCTCAATTATTAGCTTGGTTTGACTTGCATGGGCGTAAGGATTTGCCATGGCAACAATCGCCAACACCCTACCATGTTTGGCTCTCTGAGGTTATGTTACAACAGACTCAAGTCAGTACTGTTATTCCATATTACCAACGATTTACAGAGAAATACCCTGATCTCAATGCTTTAGCACATGCCTCAATTGATGATGTGCTCGCCCTGTGGACAGGGTTGGGATATTACGCCCGAGCTAGAAACCTTTATAAGACTGCTAACATTGTTATCGAACAGCATAATGCTGAAATGCCACAGGATTTAACTGAGTTGATTGCATTACCTGGTATTGGGCGTTCAACAGCTGGAGCTATAATGACGTTAGCCCACCACCAACACTTTGCAATACTTGATGGCAATGTAAAACGTGTTTTAGCTCGCTATAAAGCAATTCCTGGTTGGCCTGGAAATAAACAGGTAGAAAATAAACTATGGCAAATTGCAGAAGAGTTATTACCAACAAAACGAATTGCACATTATATTCAAGCTCAAATGGATCTTGGAGCAACAGTCTGCACGCGAAGTAAGCCGAAGTGTAATATTTGTCCATTACAAACAAATTGCATAGCCTTTCAACGTGATATTCCGCAAAACTTCCCAGAAGCCAAACCTAAGAAAATAATTCCAACACGTAAAACTAATTGGTTAATTCTTCAGTCAGATGATGGGAAAGTGTTATTAGAACAACGGCCAAACACAGGTGTTTGGGGTGGCTTATGGAGCTTTCCTGAGCTTGACTCCATTGAAAACTCTGCTGAATACTGTCTAAACAATTTCCAGACAAATATAAGGTATATTACTGCTGCACCTAGCTTTAAACATATTTTCAGTCACTTCAAACTAGACATACATCCACATTTATTTACCGTAAACCAGCTAAGTGAAAATATTAGTGAGAATAATGCAGCAAGTTGGTATAGAATAAGTGACGCTTTACTGCTCGGGTTACCCGCACCAGTAAAAACATTCTTACAATCATTAGCTAAATTGAGGGAATAATGGCAAATACTGTCCATTGTGTTAAACTACAAAAAGAAGCTGATGGGTTGGACTTTCCACCCTATCCTGGTGAGCTTGGCAAAAAGATCTATGAGTCTGTTTCGAAAGAAGCATGGCAAATGTGGTTGGGCCAACAAACAATGTTAATCAATGAAAATCG
>Ga0209495_1003130_pt1 | contig 10373 bp, 7 predicted proteins | sample EN1Hudsemesocosm_FD_184629 | JGI IMG/M metagenome (GOLD analysis project Ga0209495, IMG submission 184629) | Methane-oxidizing microbial communities from mesocosms in the Hudson Canyon - EN1E Hudson Canyon (SPAdes) (version 2) | ecosystem: Environmental > Aquatic > Marine > Cold seeps | place... | reverse complement strand
AAAACAATAAAATCAAAAAAGCTTTGAACTTCGAGTTTATACCCGTAGAACAAAGCTGTAATGATTTCTCTAAATTGTATGTTAAGGATAAAGAATAATGACCAATTCTTAATTAAGAATTGGTCATTAACAATTACCTTACTCCATCATCTGTATCCGTGTTAAAACAGAATCCATTAGAGACTCCATTGTTTTAGGCTCCTGTGAATAGAAAGTAAAACTCGCTCTAAACTCTTCTAAGCAATAAGCTTTAGAGGCAAATAATGCGTAGTAATAATCTTTGAGGTTTAAGCTATCTGTCCCTTCCAACATGTTCAACTTGGATGCAGACTCTAATATATGCACCTCTACTAAAGCATCAATCATTTGTGCCTCCGTTAATACATCCACCCCTTTTTGCTTCTCTTGTTCTGAACAAGAGAAAAGTAGAATTGAGAAAATAAGAAGGAATACTTTATTCATTATCTATCAAACTCTAAACGCATGCCTCTAGTACTTTCATCAAAAGTACCATTATCATATACCAAGTTTCCGTTTACAAAAGTCTTGCTAATTGAAGATTTAAATTCCGTACCCTCAAATGGCGACCATCCACAGTCGTATAAAATATTGTCTTTGGCTACAGTCCAATATTTATCAGTATCCAACACCACTAAATCAGCATAATATCCCTCGCGGATAAAACCTCTTTCCTTTAATTGGAAACAGTCTGCCGGTGCATGACACATCTTGTTTACTATCCACTCTAAACTGACTTTCCCTTGGTGATAAAACTCCAACATTGCCACTAAAGCATGCTGTACCAAAGGCCCTCCTGAAGGGGCTTTGAAATAAGTGTTTTCTTTTTCTTCTAATGTGTGTGGAGCATGATCGGTAGCGATAATATCTATTCGATCATCTAATAAGGCTGCCCAAACACCTTCCTTATCTTGTAGTGACTTTACTGCAGGATTCCATTTTATTAAAGTCCCTTTTTCATCATAACTAGATTCATCAAACCATAAATGATGAATACAAGCCTCAGCAGTAATTCTCTTCTCTTTTAAAGGAATGTCATTTCTAAATAAAGTCGTTTCCTTAGCCGTAGAAATATGTAATATATGCAATCGTGTATCGTGCTTTTTTGCCAATTCAACCGCCATAGAAGACGACTTATAGCAAGCCTCTTCATTTCTGATGATTGGATGAAAACGAATAGGTAAATCTTCTCCATATTCAGCCTTCATCTGTGCAGAATTCTTGCGAATTGTTTCCTCATCCTCACAGTGAACAGCAATCAACATATTACATTTTGAGAAAATCGCATTCAAAACCGCTTTGTTGTCAACCAACATATTACCTGTTGAAGAACCCATAAAGATTTTAACTCCAGCAACACGTTTTGGATCGGTCTTTAAAACCTCCGCAATATTTTCATTTGAAGCTCCCATAAAAAAGGAGTAGTTAGCTAAAGAATCTTTAGCTCCAATCTTATATTTATCTTCGAGAAGATCTTGAGTTAAAGCCTGAGGCTTTGTATTCGGCATCTCCATAAACGAAGTTATACCTCCTGCTACTGCAGCGCGAGCTTCTGTATAAATACGTCCTTTATGCGTTAAGCCTGGCTCCCTAAAATGAACCTGATCATCCACTACACCAGGCATTAAAAACTTGCCTTTCAGATCTATTACTTCTGCTTCAGCATCTTTAATTTCTGTGGCGATTTTGGCTATACGATCGCCCTGAATCAATACGTCGGTTGTAATAATTGAACCTTCATTGATTACTTGTGCATTTTTAAGTAGCTTTTTCATGCTATTTCTAAACTATTCTTGTTTGTATGTTACAAAGAAACTTTTCAACTTCATCTGAATAACCCCAAAAAAGGCCTCATAAAAAATTGAAGAACTCATCTTAGATTCTCCCTCTGTTCTGTCGGTAAAGATAACCGGAACTTCTTTAATTTTATACCCAAACTTCCATGATTTAAACTTCATCTCTATTTGGAAAGCATAGCCTACAAAAGTTACATTCGAACGAAGTACATTCTCAATTACTTTCTTGCGATAACACTTAAATCCTGCGGTAGCATCGTCTACAGGTAAACCTGTGATCATTTTCACATAACGCGATGCGAAATAAGACATCATCACCCTACCGATAGGCCAGTTAATAACATTAACCAAACCGCCTACATAACGCGATCCTATAGCCAAGTCATTTCCCTCGACTGCACATGCAGTATACAAGCGAATCAAATCTTCTGGGTTGTGAGAAAAATCGCAATCCATCTCTATAAAATAATCGTACCCTCGCTTTAAGCCCCAGTTAAACCCGTGAATATAAGCAGTGCCCAAACCCAACTTACCCGAACGCTCTTCAAGAAAAAGACAATCAGAAAATTCTGACTGCAAACCCTTTACGATAGCTGCAGTTCCATCAGGCGATCCATCATCTACAATAAGTACATGATAAGACTTCTCCAAAGAAAAAACCTTGCGAAGCATTTTCGCAACATTCTCCTTCTCGTTATACGTTGGGATAATTATTAAAGAATCGGACATCTAAGTAAAATTGAAAAGCAAATGTAACAGAATTCTTCGTTCTTTAAAAACTAAAGTGCATTTAGACCAATTATCATCAATTCTTTCACTTTAACGATTTACTTCTCGAGTTTCACCATTCACTATTTACCATTTCCGTTTTACATTTCACGTTTCACCATTTACCATTCACCACTTACATTTTCCGTCTCACATCTCACGTTTCACCATTTACCATTAACATCTTACCACTTACCATTAACTTCTCACCATTTACCACTCATCATTTACCATTAACATCTCACGTTTTACCACTTTCCTTTGTCATCTTCTCAGTTTTATTAAATTTGTTACCCTAAAGATGATAAGGATGAAAAAAATTTACCTCTTAAGTATTACTTTATTAAGTATTATTGGACTTCAAGCACAAAACTGCTCTGAACTATTTATCTCAGAATATGTTGAAGGCTGGAGTAACAACAAAGCCATAGAGCTTTTTAACCCAACCAATCAAGACATCGACCTAGCAAACTATTCTATTTCTAGATGGAGCAATGGAAGTACAACTCCACTGCCAACCGTTTTAGAAGGTACCATTGCTGCCAACAGTGCTTTTGTTATCGGATTAGATAAAAGAGACCCTAACGGAGAAGGCTATGAAGCCCCTTTATGGAATGGTTGGTACCATTTTACCGATAGTGTAACTATGCTGCCAGATAGTATTTACTATGATGAATCGAATCTGATGGATAGAATTGATCTTTTTATCTGCCCAAACTATGAAGACGGTACCATGTACTTTAATGGGAATGATGCAGTATCATTAGAAACGCTTACAGGTGACATTCTTGATATCATTGGTAAAATTGGTGAAGATCCAGGTGAAGCTTGGGCCGATGAAACTGGCGCCTATTGGACCAAAGACCAAACTCTAGTTCGTAAAGCTGCAGTTAATGGCGGATTCGTTTACGACCCTACCGTAGAGTATTCTTTCGACCCTACACTAGAATGGGATTCTCTTCCTGCAAACACTTTTGTGAACCTAGGAACCCACGAATGTGGTTGTCAAGTAGGGCTAGAAGAAAATGAGGCCTTTGTAAATATCTTCCCGAACCCAAATACTTCAGGCGAGCTGTTCATTAATGCCGATAAGCCAATAAAAACAATCAACATTTATAATGTTCTCGGACAATCGATATACACAAAACACAATAATTCCAGCACACTAAATAACAGAATCCTCTTGCAAGCAAACCTTAAAGGAATTTACCTTGTAGAAATACGCCTAGAGGAGAATCAAAGTATGATCAAAAAACTTTTAATTAAATAAACGAAAAAGACCCCTCAATTAATGAGGGGCTTTTTTTTCTTGCTTATAATATGAGAAAACTCATTCTTTTTTTCAGTCTGTTCTACAGTCTAAATACCTATGCCCAAGTACTTCTTCAAGGTTATGTTTACGACGACAATACGTCTGAAACATTAATTGGAGCAAATATAATCACCTCTAATGGTACCGGTACTGTAACAGATTATAATGGATACTATGAAATAAACCTACCGCAGGGAGAAATTGAAATAGTCGTTTCTTATGTCGGCTATCAAGTGCTCAAAAAAAAATTGAATCTCTCTAAAAATACTGAACATCATTTCTACCTCAGCACCCAAATATTAAATGAAGTGGAAGTGGTGTCCGACATTGCGCGTTCTAGAGAAACGCCTGTAGCTTTCTCTAATATTAGTCCTAAACAATTAGAAGAGGAATTGGCTGGACAAGACATTCCAATGATTCTAAATAGCACCCCAGGAGTATACGCCACTCAAAGTGGTGGTGGAGATGGTGATGCGCGTATTTCTATTCGTGGATTTAATCAACGCAACGTTGCCGTTATGGTAGATGGGATTCCTATGAACGATATGGAAAATGGATGGGTCTATTGGTCGAATTGGTTTGGGCTCGATGTGATGACTAAAACCATTCAAGTACAACGTGGGCTAGGAGCCTCTAAACTCTCGATTCCTGCAGTTGGAGGTACTATGAATATCTTAACCAAAGGGATAGATAGCAAAGAAGGCCTCAAGTTTTCCCAAAACTTAGGATCTAATGGATACTTAAAATCTACTGTAGGTTACAATAGTGGTAAACTTAAAAATGGATGGGCATACTCCCTTGCAGCTTCCTATAAAAAAAGCAATGGTTGGGTAGATCAAACTTGGTCAGAAGGTGTCTTCTATTATCTTAAAATTCAGAAAAAAATTAATGACCATAATTTCTCCTTTACGGCCTTTGGAGCTCCTCAAAGTCATGGTCAACGCTCCTACAAAAAAGCCATTTCTCTTTACGATAAAGACTTTGCGGCCAACTTAGGCATAGACACTTCCGGAGTAGATGGCGATTATGGCCTCCGCTACAACGAACATTGGGGAGAACTGAATAGATATACAGTGAATTTTGATGATAATGGGAATCCAATCGACACCCTTTATGCCGAGAAAGAAATCATTAATTCTAAAATGAACTACTATCATAAACCCCAACTCAGCTTTAACCACCTCTGGGCAGCTTCAAACAAATTTGTAGTGTCAAATATACTCTATGCCTCACTAGGTAATGGCGGTGGAACTGGTGTTACGCCTAGTATTGTCTCTTCGGGCTACGACGATAATAGACAGATAAATTTTCAAAGCATCTACGATAATAACAGCGGGAATACAAGACACCCTTTTTTTGGGGATCTTTCTATAGATCCAAACTACAGCACTACAGAGCATAAATCATCACAATTTTTGCGCTCCTCAATTAATAATCATAGGTGGTTTGGCCTCCTATCAACTTATAATTATCAGCACAATAATGACTATACTTTTTCGGGGGGAATTGATTTACGCCACTATACCGGAGAGCATTATAGAGAAGTATATGACTTATTAGGAGGTGATTATTACGTGGCTAACGAAAATGTGGCAGCTAGCGATAGTACAGCAGTAATACGCAAAGGAGATAAATTCTCTTACCACAACGATGGTCTCGTGAAATGGGCTGGACTCTTTCAACAAATGGAATATAAAACTGGAAACTGGTCAGCTTTTGTGAACATATCCCTTTCTTCTACCGGATATAAACGCATAGATTACTTTAAGCCTCTAGATTTGGTGCTTGAAGATACTACCTTCGTTCAAGCACTTTCTTATGGCGATACCCTAATCCATAATGGAATGGAGTATACCGTAAATTCTAAGCAAGCTAGAAATACTCAAAGCGACTGGAAATGGATCCCTGGATATACCTTAAAAACAGGCTTAAACTATAATATTGATGAGTATAATAATGTATTTATGAACTTAGGATACCTAGAAAAGGCTCCAAAATTCAACAATATATTTGACTACGACAATCAATTATATGCCAGTATTAGAAATGAAAAAGTTGCCGCTATAGAACTCGGGCATAGCTTTCATAGTCCTAAATTTTCTTCTAACCTGAACTTCTACAATACGCAATGGAAAAACAAACCCCAATCAGGAAGTACCGTTGTAGATGGTGAACCCATAAAATATAATATCAACGGTATAGACGCCCTACACAGAGGCGTAGAATTAGATCTTTCATTCAAAATATCTCAAGATTTATCCCTAGAATTCTTAAGCTCTATAGGAGATTGGAAATGGACTTCTGCTGATACTATTCGTAGCTATGACGATAACAACAATCTTTTAGGAGTCGATTATTTTGATGCTACTGGAGTGCACGTAGGCGATGCAGCACAACTGCAAATAGGCTCTAGCATACGCTATAGCCCGATAAAAAATGGCTATATAAAAATTAAAGCCATGCGTTTTGATAACCATTATGCCGACTTCAACCCATTCGACTTAAAAGAAGCTAATGCCGGTAGAGATTCTTGGAAAATGCCTGCCTATAACCTATTCGACCTACACGCAGGCTATCGATTCAGATACGAGAAAATGTACCTCGACTTTAAAATCAATATGCTCAATATATTCAATACCACTTATATTTCTGATGCGCTAAACAACGATACCTACATCTCTGGAAATCAATTTAATTTTAATGCCGCCTCAGCATCAGTATTCTTCGGAATGGGTCGTAGACTTACTAGCTCACTAAAACTTTCTTTCTAAATTTATACGATGAAAAAAACACTTTACTTTCTATTTATTGCTTCTGCTTCTCTTTTGGCGCAAAATACAGACTACTACGAAAGCATCCAGCAATTATCCGGAACAGCTCTAGAAGATGCGCTTCATGATATCATTAAAGATCACAACGAATTTTCTTACAGCTCAGCAAAACAAATCTTAAAGGACAGCGACCAGGACCCGAACAATAATGGTAACATATTATTAGTCTATACAGGAAACTCTATAAACAAAAGTGACTTTGCGAGTAATATGGAACCCGACTTTTGGAATAGAGAACACGTTTGGGCTAAATCTCATGGAGATTTCCAAAATTATGGCGATATGGGAGCTTATAGTGATGCTCACGACTTAAAACCTTGTGATGCCAGTGTAAACAGTGCTCGTGGCTACAAAGATTTTGACAATGGTGGTACGCAACACTCCGAGGCTACAGAATGTTTTTACACAACAAATACCTGGGAGCCCCGAAACGATGTAAAAGGAGATATTGCTCGCATCATATTTTATATGGACATCCGCTATAGCGGCGACGAGGGAGAACCTAACCTGAATGTTGTAGACTTTACAAGCACCTTCCCAAATGCGCAAATGGGGAAACTTTCTACCCTGCTAGAATGGAACAATCAAGACCCTGTTGATGCCTTTGAGAGAAGACGTAATGATGTGATCTTTAACTGGCAAAATAATAGAAACCCTTTTGTAGACTACCCTGAACTTGCCAATCTTATTTGGAATGAAGCAGACTTAAACACCATTCAATTTGTAGATGTTGACCTTGGAAATAATGCCCCCAACGAAGATGATACTCAATCAATAATTGCAGAAATTACAACTAGTATAAGTGCAGCTGTAACGGATGCAACTCTAGTATGGGGTACCTCTTGGTACGAACTGAACAATGAAGTTGCAATGACCTCATTAGATGATATTTGGTCAGCTAATATCCCAGCACAAGCCGCCGGAACCGATGTAAAATATAAAATTATTGCAACCGCCGGAAGCGATGTAAATACCTTTTATGGGAATTATAATGTAATGCTAAATCCTTTTGAAGGTCTTATAACTTCGATTCAAGCGATTCAAGGAACCACAGATGACTCCCCTTTTGCTGGGCAAACAGTGTCTACCACAGGAATTGTAACCGCAACTTTCGGAAACGATTTCTTTATTCAAAATGGTAATGAGCTGCGTAGTGGTATTTACGTATACTCCTCTGCTGAATTTCCTGCTTTAGGCGATAGCGTTATTGTTACTGGCGAAGTATCAGAATATTTCTCCCTTACAGAATTTGCCTTTCCAGACGAGGTCTATATCCTTACTTCTAACAACCCTATTCCAGAACCAATAAGTATAAATACAGGCAATCTGGCAAATGAAGATTATGAAGGAATGCTCGTACAAGTAAATGATGTTACTGTTACCTACGCTACCTTTAATTTTGATGATTATGGTGCCTGGAAAGTAGATGATGGTAGCGGTGAATGTATTATCCATAATACCGAAGAAGGTTTTGAATATCCTGCAGAACTAGCAGAGCAAATTGGTAGTATTACCGGTGTGTGTACATTTAATTATGATGAGTGGAAAATTGATCTTAGAATAGTAGATGATGTCCTAGCAGGTGCAGATATTGTAGGCCCTGTAATAACTGAAATTGCTGTGATAGATGAAACTACAATTGCCATTTATTTTAATGAAAATGTAGAACTCGAATCTGCAGAAACAATTGAGAATTATAGTATCGATAATGGTGCAATCATTACAAATGCCAGTCGACACCCCTTTCAAAATGCTCGCGTTACTCTTACTGTGCTCGATGCACTGAATGGAAACTATACCCTTACTGCATCAGACATTAATGACCTACTCGGAAATACAACTGCAGAAACTGTAGGCTACTTCCAGATGATTGGAATACACGAAAGTTCTATTCCTAAACTTAATGTATACCCCAACCCTACTACTGGACAACTTTTTCTTACTGGATTAGAAGAAAATAAAACGATTGAAATTGTAAATACACTTGGGGAAATTGTTTTAAAAACTCAAGCCCATAACAAGGAGCTTCAACTAAATATGAATCTTGAAAATGGACTCTATTTTATTCAGTACAACAACTATAATACACAACTAATAATTGCCAATTAATAATAAAAGCCTCCCGATTTCTCGGGAGGCTTTTTTAATACTATAAATGAACTATTTATGTATTGAGGGGGGGGTAAATTTGCTTTTTTACAAACACCTAATAGGTGATTTCACCTACTAATATATAAAACTATATTTGTACCTACAAATAAATTATTAAAAAAAAGAAACTACTAATTTATATATCCTCTGTATCTGAGTAGGAGCGCCGTAAATCGTCTAATAATTTATTTAACACCATCAACTGTCCTTCCGGCAGATTCATCATCTTTTTATCAAATTCTATCACCGCAACATCTAAATTCTTCAATAATTTCAATCCACTTTGGGTAATCGAAATCATCATCTGTCTTTTATCTTCTGGATTTTTCTGGCGATCTACCAAACCCTTCTCTAATAACCTATCTACTAGCCGAGTAGAGTTAGACATATTGTGTAATAAACGATCTTGTAATTCTCCGCCTGACATGGCATTGGGATGTTGCCCGCGAAGTATTCTTAGCACATTATATTGAGTAGGGCTAATCTCATACCCTTTAATAAACTGCATAAACTTAGACTCAAAATGAGCTGCTGTGAATATTAAATTCACAAAGATCTTCTCGTGTTCAGATTGGAATCCTTTATTCTTTATGTCCTTTTTTATACTCAAACTATGCGATTATAGACCCATTCGATGAAGCTTTAGAAGGCTTTATAAAACGCAAAGTTCCGTCCTTATCTTCGGCCATTAAAACCATTCCTTGAGACTCGATTCCTTTAATAGTTCTTGGAGCTAGATTCACCAATATGGAAACTTGCTCTCCAATAATAGCTTCTGGCTTATAGTGTTCTGCAATTCCAGAAACTACCGTTCTAATATCGAGTCCTGTGTCTATAGTTAACTTCAAAAGCTTCTTAGTCTTCTTCACTTTCTCTGCTACAGTAATTGTTCCTACACGGATGTCCATTCCACAGAAATCTTCAAAACTAACATTCTCCTTTTGAGCCTCTACAGCTTGATTAGCCAATTTAGTCGCTTCCAACTTTGCCAATTGAGCATCCATTTCAGTATCTTCAATCTTACGGAAAAGCAATTCTGCCATTTCAATTTGAGTTCCAGCAAGCAATAAATCATCAGACCCTGCTACATCCCATGACAATTTTCCTAAGCCTAACATTGCGCTCAACTTAAGAGCAGTAAAGGGAATAAAGGGTTCAGAAACAATTGACAAATTAGCAGAAATCTGAAGTGCGATATTCATAATGGTTTTGGTGCGAATCTCATCAGTTTTAAACAATTTCCATGGCTCCTCATCTGCTAGGTATTTATTACCTAAACGCGCTAAATTCATCATCTCTGATAATGCTTCTCTAAAGCGATACAGCTCAATAGATTTGGCAATCTTAGCGGGGAAGGCTTTTAATTCGGCAAGCACCTCTTTGTCGTAATCAGACAATTCTGCTCTCTCTGGAACAGCCCCATCATAATACTTATTGGTAAGCACCACTACTCTATTGATAAAGTTTCCGTAGATACCTACCAATTCCGAGTTGTTA
>Ga0209495_1003123_pt1 | contig 10396 bp, 8 predicted proteins | sample EN1Hudsemesocosm_FD_184629 | JGI IMG/M metagenome (GOLD analysis project Ga0209495, IMG submission 184629) | Methane-oxidizing microbial communities from mesocosms in the Hudson Canyon - EN1E Hudson Canyon (SPAdes) (version 2) | ecosystem: Environmental > Aquatic > Marine > Cold seeps | place... | reverse complement strand
GTTGTTTTACTTCATTAGCTGAACTGGGTTCATGTTTTTCAAAATTCATTTGTCACCATTTGTTAAACCGTACTGTTGAACTCTATTTAGCACAAGTTATGCGGATGTAGATAATTCTATTTAAATATTTGAATGCCCGCTCATAGCTGTATGTGAGCATAAGGATTAGTAAGAATGTAATTGAAAAATAGTGGCAAGCAATGATCACTAACGACCCGTAACAGCCAGTCACGAATCCATCAGCTCCAACCTTAAAATCAAATTCTGATAGTTTATTGTAAAAAGTGTAAAATCTGCTAGGGCTTATAAATTTGATGATCAATGGCTAAAAAAACTGAAGGTTCGCGTATTATTTTGCACAAGGTTGCTTCATTAACATCAATAAGAGATATTGATGTTTTTGAATTTAGCTTTTTGAAGACATTAGCTGAAATGTTGAAAGTAGAAGAAATATCCATCTATAAATTCAACAATAGTCATGAACCTTGCCGTTTAATTCGTTATACATCAGTGACGGAACAAACGGAGAGTAGGAATAGAACAGCAGAATCTAAAGAAATTCAAATTGCAAATATTGAAGTTCCTGAAGAACTCAAGCAAGCAAAAGACTGGATAGATGCGACAGATAATGTGTATTCAACTCAGATTGGTAATGTATGTCGGATGATTTATCCTATTGCTGGGTTACTAGGTAATGTTGGTTATTTATCGTTAAGCCTAGATAAACAGCTAACTTCATCTGAAAATATGGTTATAACCAGCTTGTTAAGTATTTCACAAAATTTTCATAGCTTATTAGAAGAAAATCAAAAGGATAAACTTACTGGCTTACTAAACAGAAAAACTTTTGATGAGAATATTTCAAAAATACAAGACATTCTTAATAGTGTTCATGAAGGAAATGACTACACAGGTATTGAAAAAAGAAACCATAACGATGTAACAGAGTATTGGTTAGCTATTTTAGATATCGATCATTTTAAACGAGTTAATGATACGTTTGGTCATGTCTATGGTGATGAAGTTTTGCTGTTGCTATCACAAGTAATGAAACAAACCTTTCGACCAAAAGACTTATTATTTCGTTTTGGTGGTGAAGAGTTTATTGCAATTGTAAAGGTTGATAGCCAACAGAGAGCAGAAGAAGTTTTTGAGCGGTTTCGAGTAGCTATAGAAGGATTTAATTTTCCCCAAGTTGGTCAAGTTACAATTAGTATTGGTGCAACACAAATTTTAGAACAACATGCTATTGCGAGTGATATTGTAGGGCGTGCAGACCAAGCTTTGTACCATGCTAAGGAGAATGGTAGAAATAAACTATTTTTTTATGAAGACCTGATTGCTGAAGGTGTGCTGGAAGAAACTATCCAAGAAGGCGATATTGAACTTTTAAAACAACTGTAGATATACAAATGGGTATATCGTGAATGGCTGGTTATGGCTGGCAAGCGACCATCTGGGTTTACAATTTAAAGTATTTTGGGGACAATCTTCAATGGACAGTAAGCGACCCTGCGGTTACTCAAAAGTTACCAGAATAACGCCAAATTCAGTAAGCCGCTGGTAGATATAAGATGAACTCAACGCACTGAACTTTTTAATCACTTAAACCACTCAAAAACACTTGGGCGACCATTATCAACAGATAGAAGTAAGGATTTAAAAATTTTAATCGCCTCTTTTAAAGAAACCGTAGCACCTGCTGTATCACCATTTTTGATTTGACGGCGTGCATTTTTAAGTGCAGTAGAACCGCGTTCTTTTTTTGCTGCAATCGAACAAGCTCCCAAGATGTCTCTGGCAGAATCCCGCGTGGCATAAATATAGTCCTGCGCCTCATCAAGCTTATTCGCCGTTACGGCTTTCAATGCCGCTTCAAGGTTTTTAATGGCGGTATTAGTAACTTGCGTCATCGCAACTTGAGTTTCTGTAGCTGCTGTAACATGGTTCGTTGTTCCAAGAGACAGCACTAAAAAACTGGCAACCAAGTATTTTTTTAATGTAATGTTCATGTTATTTCACCTTTATCTGTGTTGATGTCTTTATACGGCGTATTTCTAATCCCTTAAATGACCTTCCTATAAGCCACCTATTTATAACTAATCACCCCATCCTTGTATCTACTTGGCTATAGTCATAAATCAAGCTCCGCCCAATCACTCAATAAAACAATATTACCTAACTGTGAAATTCTAGCACATCAAAAATCATAACAAAGTATCAAAGGGAAAGTAACAAAGGGGTCGTTGCCTTTTTTATAGAAAAAATGAGTTTTTAATTGTAGACATTTGAAATATAAGATATCAAAAGGTTAATAAGTCATTGTCTTGGGGCTAATTGTCATACACTCTAACTTCAATATTATGACAATAGATACTATAGAAGCCAGTAACACTAAACGAGTTAATATGCATTAATCCAAGATAAGTAGGTCTGAATAAAATTTCGCATATTCAAGTGTAGAGCAAAATCTTACTTTTTCTAATAATTTCAATGCCCGCTAAATGGCTGGTTTTTGCTCATTCAAATCTAGCAAGAAATGTCCTTGATAGATGATGCCCAATAGGCGCTATCGACCTACAATGGACATACAACCATGTTTAAATTGAAAAATTTCTAGCCCCAAAAAAAGACACCAAAAGCTTCCAATCCTGAACTGAACTGTCCAATGGTTCTCATTTAAAAATTGTTGGAGATTTCTGGTTAAGGAATATAGATGTCTATATTGGTCTATTTGCAAGCTGAACTTTATTAATACCCGTACAACATGGAATTTACAACACAAAACAACACGCGATAATTATTTTTCTACTGACAATGAGTCTCATTTATGCTATAGAGATTATGTTCGATGATTTTATTTGAAAAGAGAGGTTTAAAAATGAAAACATACTGTCTATCAACTTTAAACAGAACCACAATACAAAATAAACAAAAAGAACTTTACATATCAATGTTTTGTAAGGTTTTAGTTGTATTTTTTTGCCTTTCTTTTTCTTCACTAAGTTACAGTCACAGAGGAGCTGCTGATGAAGTTGATAATTGTCGCATCAAAGTTGGTTTCGAAAAAATCCACTTTACCGCTTACACGCCTGAATTTACAAAAAGCAAAGGGTTTTGTCAGTTTATTCCCAATATTGGAATGACAAATCTGGTTTTTGATTATGAGGGTAAAAAACTTAGAAATGTTTCTATAGAATTTGAAGTGACAAAAGAACCAGAAGGAGTTCGTGTTTTTTATCAACAACCACAAAAAATTAAAACTGGAACAGTTAATGCGCCTGTAGATTTTTCTAAGTTTGGGGCAGGTGATTATTTAGCTCATGTGACCATCGTTCATAACGGAGAAAAACTGGATACACATCTTCCGTTTTCTATTGGCGTGGGTGATACAAAAATTCCTTGGGGCAAAATCGTATTTTTTCTGCTAGTCGTTTTGTTTATTGCTTTTTTTGTAAAAACAAATCGCAATAATCAAATAAACAATCGTCATTCTGATTCAGAGCAGACTAAAAAATAAAGAAGAAAAAAAATTTGTTTATGCTTTTCAGTCAATCAATGGTTTGTTGCTAGCAAGCAATAAGCAATTTTAGTTAACAATGGATACATAATGAAAAATATAATCTTTAAACCATATCTTACCTTACGCAACCTTGGTTATTTATTGTTGATTGCACCCATATTTATAATCATTATGTTGTTATTAATGGATGATAGTGATGAATTTTCTAAAATAGGAACAGCTTCTTACCTAAATTTACCCAAACAGAAAAGCTGTTCTACTGGAAATCTTCAAGGTGAAAAAGGAGCTACTTATGGTGAACAAACTAAGGAAGGTATTAAATATAATGTTCGTGTACCACTTAATTATGACGGAAATATTGCACACCCTTTACTTGTTGTGTATGCGCCTGCAAAGGCTAACCGAGCCAAAAGCGAAAAGTTGACTGATCTTACTTTTCAGGCAACTTCAGCAGGATTTATTATTGCATATGCTGACCACCCTGATTTATCTACCTCATCAACTGTTGAACTGGGAACAATTCCTAAATTGATTGCAAAAAAATGGTGTATTGATGAAGACCGTATTTACCTAACTGGTCATTCTGATGGTGGTACTGTATCAATGGCTTTGGCTTTTATGAACGGAACAAGAGATATTCCTACTGCAATTGCTCCAAGTGCAGCAGGTATTAATTATCGTGATTTAAGTAGTCATAGTTGTCCTAAGCCAATTTCAGTTATGGTAATGCATAGTAGAAAAGATCATCTTTTTCCTCAATATGGTTCCGAAACTTCTGGCTGGTGGGCCGCTTGTAATGAGTGTTCACCGATTCCAAAAAAACTGGACAATGGCTGTATTGCATACCATGAATGTAAAAATAATGTTAAAACATGGTACTGCGAAGGTGATCAGTTGCATGCAAAATGGCCACATATTAATGAAATTATACTCGATTTTTTTGCAACATCGAAATGAGTCCGCGAATGAGGCGTGATAAGAATCAGATATAAAATATCAGCACATATTTGTTGCCTGACAGTCTGGTTTTGGCTGAATGTGACCATACGGTTTGGTAGGCTGTAATTTAAAAATAAGTGACGCCAATGATCATTAACGACCCATTACGGTCAGTCGTTTTAATTTCCCTCCTTCTTTAACTTTTAAACTGTTCTTGCTGTAATAGTAACCAATTCAGAGCTTCATCACGGGTTGTAAATATTTTTAGATTCCAATTTTCATCACCTCTTATATCTACCAATGTTTCAGTAGATTCTCTTGTAATTCTATTGTAAGCAACAACAGCCATTGCATTTATTTCGTTCAGATCTGCAATTTTCTCCTGAGCTTCATAATAGTAGGAATATGAGTTGAGTTTGTTAATCAGTAAAGAAAAGGGAGCCTGTAAATGTGAAAGAAGAAAACGATGGTATTCATCTACCATTTTTAAATCCATTTCGACTTCATCATTAACAATGACCTCGGCAATATCATCTCGGAGTATTATTATTTTTGCAAAAGATAGTTTATGTAAGTTCATATGATAATTAAAGTTTAATAAGCCATTAGATTGGTTGAATTAACTAAATTAGGTGGTGGTAGGTGAGAGCTTGTAATGATTTTTACCTGATTTCTTTATTGAATACATAGCTTCATCTGCCTTATTTATATAATCTTGTATTGTAAGGTGCATATGTCCTACCACAGCCCCATCTTTAGCATGGAGTTGAACTAGGTCTGAAAGCGTTAACACATCAGAAACCCTCTCGGTTAAAGCATCTTTTATTGTGCGTTGCACTAAAATGACATTATTAAGTTCTTTGTTTTTTAAACTTTCAATGACTTTGTCATATTCGAGGAAAAAATATAACTCAACAAAATACATAGTGGAATGACCCAAAGGATGAATGTTTTGTAAAATTCTATAGTTGACGGTCATGCTTTTGAAAGAAAAACGAACTTAGATATTTTGTGACTTAAATTTCTCAACTCTATTTCGTCCATTTTCTTTTGCTAGATAAAGCGCACTATCAGCATTATCCAATAACTCTTCTGGTCTGTTGTTAATGCTAGGAATAAGAGTTGCAACACCTGCACTGATTGTTACCACATCGGAAACATTAGATTCTGGGTGTTGAATTTGCGCATTCTTGATTTCTTTTCTAATATTGTCAGCAAGTAAGTAAACCTGTATTGCATCACAAGCAGCAATAACACAAAACTCTTCTCCACCATATCGTGCAACCATATCATCAGACCGTTGAAAAAACTTACTTAATATTGACGAAATTTGTTTTAAACATTCATCACCTTGTGGGTGACCAAGGTTATCGTTGTATGGCTTGAAGAAATCAATATCAATCATGATCATTGATAAGGGGTAATGGTGGCGGCTTGCATTGCGCCACTCTTTTTTCAGAAAATTCTCATAATACCTACGGTTGGGCAGGTTAGTCAGAGGATCTATATCTGCTAAGCGTGCTTTTTTCTCTGATTTCTCAAGTTTTTTACTAATTCTTTGCCCTATTAATTGAAATAGTAGTAAAAGAATCACACCTATGCCGCAAATAATTCCATGAATTATCATTAAGTTTTGAATACGTTTATCAATATTAATAGCTATGAGTTCTGCTGGAATACTGACACTAATCCCTCCTCGTATATCTCCTAGTTTATATCCTTGTTGCTCATGACACTTTAAGCAGTTTTTTTCAGCAATTAACGGCTCCATATAGCGATAAAACGAAACACCCTTTTTGTGTATTTTGTTATACGCCATAAGATTACCAAGCTCGAATGATTGAAGCGCCTTAGTTTCCCACTGGTCAGCTTTGTTTTCTGGTCTGATAGGATTTAAGCTTGTGATATGAAACTGGATGCCTGATTTATCACGCTCAACCTCAGATAATTGGCGTGTCATGTATGCAGGATTGATTAATGTTAATTGAAGACCATTGATACCAGTAATGTCACGGTTTGGAATTTTTAAGTAGGGGTTAGAAGGGGTGGTATCTGTAACAGGGACATATACGCCACCATGATTTGCATTCCATGACCGCATGGATACAATATGATCAAAAAACATCTTGCCTTGATTAGCAGCTAAGTCACCTGCAAACTGTTCAGTTTGATAGGCTTGAACAAAAAACGAAAAAATGTTCAAGGATAGCCAAATGATAGTTAGACTCCAAAAAATACTTTTTCTCATAGGCTATTAGTGAATAATCGTTAAAACGGCTTTGGCAGTCCGTTATTTATACTCAGTCTTTGTTGGCTTTGACAATTATGGCGAAAACCACATTAACATGTAGTCTATCACTTGCATGAATTAAAAATGGCTTTATTGGATGCTATTAAAGTTAGTTAGAACGTAACTTTATAAACAGTGTTGAATGTTCATGACTGACTGGTTTTGGCTGTATGTGAGCATAAGGATTAGTAAGAATGTAATTGAAAAATAAGTGGCACCAATGATCACTAACGACTCAAACCTAAGATTCCTTTATCCGCATGGAGCTTCTTCAAATTCAATCCAAAGTGTTAGTCCTTTATCAGAATTATTGAAAACACCGATTTCGCCATTCATCTGCTTAACTAATTGTTTGCATATGTTTAAGCCAATTCCTGTTCCCTGAATATTAGAATTTGCTTTATCTAAACGATTAAAGGGCTCAAATAAGCTAGGAAATAATCCTTCAGGAACCCCCTTTCCAGTATCACTCACACTGAGTCGTATCTTATGTTCGTGTGTTTTAGCACATGAAATAGTAAGTATCCCGTTCTGGCTATTATATTTAATCGCATTCGAACATAGATTGAGTAATACTTGCCTTAGTTTCTTTTGGTCAGCTTGAATTTTAAAAGAGTAATCAACAGTTACTTTATTTTCTAGTGTGATTTCATGCTGTTCTGCTTGAGGTTTGATAAGCGAGAGCACTTGTAATATAAGGCCGTTAATATCAACTGTCTCAATATTTAAATCATTATGGCCAGATTCGATTTTTGCTAAATCAAGTACATCATTAATCAAACTTAATAAATGGTTACCACCATCAATTATCTGCTCTACTGATTCTAATTGATCTTCTGTAAGCGGTGTTTCAGTATCTGTGGCTAATAACTGTGAAAAACCAAGAACTGCATTCATCGGCGTTCTGAGTTCATGACTCATAGATGAAAGGAACTCCGATTTAGCTTGGTTTGCTTTTTCAGCATCATCTTTTGCCATTTTAAGATGCTTTTGTTGCATTTTATTTTCTGTAATATCACGCCAAACGCAAAATAGGGCATCATTTCCTTCATAGGGAATGCTTGTTAACGTCACTTCAACAGGGAAAGTAAGACCATTTTTGTTTTTATGAAGCCATTCAAAGCGATGGTAGCCATTACGATATGCAATACTTATCATTTCATTCGCTTTAGTCAATGAAAGTTGTGCATCAGGCTGGTACTCAGGGGAAAATAACGAAGGATGTGTATCAGTCAATTCTTCCTCGCTTTTATAACCAAGTATATGTGCTGCGGCTTTATTGGCAAGCACAAATCGGTTGCCTACAATTAGCCACATAGGGTCTTCAGACAGTTCAAATAAACGCCTATACTTTTCCTCGCTTTCTCGCAATGCCAATTCAATCACTTTACGATGATGAATATCCTGTACGACACCAATCATTTTTAATGCGGTGCCTTTACTATCACGAACAGCATCCCCAGTCTCCTGTACCCAGCGAATTTTTCCATCTGGCCAGACGACTCGGTGTTCGATATTGTAAGTCGCTCCATTTTTAATACAGTTATCTATAGCTGATAGAACTGATTGCCGATCATCTTTATGTATTGCTTCAACAAAATTATCGTAAGAGGTTTCTAACGTTCCTTCTGTATAACCAAATAAAGGCGCTATTCGATTAGACCAATACAGCTCACCCGTTATAATATTCCAATCCCATAAACCTAATTGTGCGCCTTCTATTGCAAATTTTAGACGTTCATTGAGGTTGAATAATTCTGATGTTTGTTTTTTTACAAGTTGAGTGGCTTTTTGCTCCCCACAGGTACGTTTATAAAAAGCATAGGTAATAAAACAAGTTAGAGTTAGCCCCAAAAACATAACCAGTAATGCTAAATAAGGTTTATTTGTTTCTTTATATGATGCTGATGCAATGCAATTGATACGCCAAGTTCTGCCTAAAAAACCAAGCTCTTCACTATACGAAAAATCGCTAACTAACTCATTAGTCTCTTGAGTAATATTGTTTATTTCAATGTTATTTTTAGGAACATTACTAAATAATAACTGATTGTTTTTTACATCACTTATATCTAAAAGCTGAAGGTGGAATTTATTACCCTCAAAAATATTGATAGCTGTTTCAATGATGTCGTTAAATTTAAAAACGGCTAATGCGAACCCTTTAATTGAAAGTTGCCTATCTAAAACTGAGCTACTCTCAGGAATTGGTTTGTTATACACTGGAGAGAAAATCAGAAAGCCATAATTATTCTGTTTAGCCTGAATAAGATTAATTCTTTCTGTTGCGATGCTTCTTCCTGTGTCTCTGGCAAGTGAAAGTGCTTTAAACCTTGCTGGGTTAGATGCTAAATCAAACCCATGAGCTTTTTCATTACCTAAATAGGGCTCTACATAATAAACAGGGTAATATTCAGGTCGATTGTGTATATCAATCAACTCCCCATATTCATTTTTCTCAGTCAGTCTAAAATCTAAAAAACCCTCATCTTGCATTTTAGAAAGGTGTTTATCAACTTCGGAAGATTTTATGAGAGGAACCCACTCCATCGCTTTAATACCAGGTAACTTAGAAAAAAGCGGGGGAATAAATTTTTTGAATTTTGAATGATTAATCTCTTCAGTAGAAGAGAAAAATGATTGACTAGCCTCAACTGCTAATTGGTTGAATTCAAAAGAACGTTTGACAGCAGATATTCGTTCTGAAGCTTCATTGACTAATTGGGAATGAAAGTTGTCACTATCAATTTTTTTAAGAGTGATATATGAACCTACAGAGACGCCTAATCCCAGTAAAAAAAAGAGACTTAATGTTAAAAGTGATTTTAAGGGAAGCTTTGATTGCATATTGATAACATGTTTTATACTTCTTATATTTTTCTGATTTTAATGTACCTTATTTGACCTACAAAGAATACATTATGTATTTAAAGTGAATTATAAATGGCTGGTTTTGGCTGTTATGTGCAGATTAACATAACGAACCTTATGTGTAGATCTCAATTATGTGTAGTTGCATCTCCAGATCGCGTATTGGCTCTGATATTACAAGGTTTTAGCCAATAGCGATCTACACATAATTATAGTGCTTGCAGAAACTGCACTAGGAGGCTGTCCGAGAACTAACATTCGAGTCAGCTGGCCACCATATATAGTGGTTAAAATTTAGCTTTAAGCACTATATGTTGATTTTATTTTCAAAAACCTTAGCTCTCGGACAGGCTCCTAGCACATCATCATGAGGTACAGTCCAATTGTTTTAAGTACATAGCGATCTTGGGCTAAAAAATAATCTGTAAAAGCATCAATATAGGAATCTAATGAGGTCTCAAGAAGTCAGGCTGTCGATTGAATATGGTAATACATACGCGTTCCCCTGAAATGGGTGGATCACGACCTTAAACACCAGTAAAATCATGTCAAGTTAATGGAAGTTCAATTTGACTGTAACCTAATGATATAGTGCTTTTCCGCCAGTGACCATTAGCAAGCTACACATAATTGGGATCTACACATAATGGCTGACAAGCGCCCATTATAAAGAGCGCTTGAAGACCCGTAATTATATATTTTAAACTTCAGTTTGTTCTGCGATCTCTAAAGCATCATCAACTTCAATACCTAAATACCGAACTGTACTTTCC
>Ga0209495_1003120_pt1 | contig 10400 bp, 1 predicted proteins | sample EN1Hudsemesocosm_FD_184629 | JGI IMG/M metagenome (GOLD analysis project Ga0209495, IMG submission 184629) | Methane-oxidizing microbial communities from mesocosms in the Hudson Canyon - EN1E Hudson Canyon (SPAdes) (version 2) | ecosystem: Environmental > Aquatic > Marine > Cold seeps | place... | reverse complement strand
GGTTAGAAACGTGCATTATTGAATGGCAGAAAAGTACTGGCAAGGAGGGCAAGGTGAGTATTCTGGTCATGCTAGTTTAAAGTCTTCATAAACATACATTAAGTGCGTCTTTATTGGAACGTTAATACTTTACAGTGAATGATTCTATGTTCGTTAAATCGGGTTGATTTCAGGTAGGTATAAATTGCGCTTTTAAAAGTGTAGTCCCATGATTAATAAGCTAAAAAAGCTAAAAAAGCTAAAAAAGCTAAAAAAGCTAAAAAAGCCAAAAAAGCCAAAAAAGCCAAAAAAGCCAAAAAAGCCAAAAAAGCCAAAAAAGCCAAAAATTAATTGTGATCATTAAATGTCTCATCTATCAGCTAAATACTCGCTCATTAATTAAGTTTACACCTTGTTACATTCTGTAATAAGCATACACTGCTCCACAATATGTAGAAGGGTGTTTCATTAAGTCTGCTTGTCAAATGAATTTGACCAAGAACGAACTAAGTTTAACGCAATAATTTCACAAATATATTATCGGAGAAATGGGTGTCAATAAGCATGGATGAAGTACTAAAGTTTAGTGCACTGGTTTTTTTACCGCGGTTCCTCATCGGAACGAATAAAAAATCTAAATATACGAAATTACTACTAATTTCTATAATCACAATGGTGCTTCCAGGCTATGCTCTCGGTTTGACTCCCGCTGAGATTAATGCAGCCGCGCGCCAAGCAGAGACTATCCAACGGCAAGAGCAAGAACGAATGCTGCAAGAGCGTGAACAGGCGCGTAAATTACCTGAACGCGTTGAAGGCTTGGACACAGAGTCATTGAAACCAAAACTAACGACTTCAACGTCAGAAACTACTTGCCGTAATATCACAAAGATAACGATTGATGGCGCATCTAAACTTTCTTCTAGTCTACAAAAACGTTTGGAATCAGAGTTTACTGACCGCTGTTTATCTGTTTCTGATTTAGAGAAAATCTTGTCGGAGATAACCGCCTATTACATTGATAAAGGCTATATAACAACGCGAGCTTATCTGCCCGCCCAAGGATTGAATTCGGGAGAATTAAAAATTCTTGTCATAGAGGGGGTCATCAACAAAATTGACCTTGATGATAAAGATGGTCATGACGCCTCTATTTTTAATGTGTTTCCAAGTTCCGAAGGTGATGTTCTTAATTTACGGGACCTTGAGCAAGGAATAGATCAAATCAACCGATTAACGTCTAACAATGCCTTACTTGATATTAGGCCAGGGGCTCAACCTGGTCAGAGTGATGTCATTGTTCATAATCGAAGAGGTTTTCCATATCATTTTAATGTTTCTGTTGATAATCAAGGGTCAGAATCTACAGGAAAAAGACAGGGTGGCGTGAGTGCTACGGCAGACAATGTTTTGGGCTTTTATGAGTCATTCAATATTAGTCATCGGCGATCTATCCCAAATGACCATGGTGAAAAATATTCGACGAGTAATAATTTTAATTTCAATTTCCCATTAGGCTATACCAATGTGTCCGTTGGCTTAAGTCGCTCAGAATACGAAAGTGCGATTATGACGACTGCGGGAAATAAGCTAATCACCAGTGGTAAGAATAAAAACGATAATATTCGCGTTGATCATGTCTTCTATCGCGATAGGGCTACACGGGGTGCATTTGCGTTTACATTAACGACCAAAGGGGCAGACAACTTCTTAAATGATGAATATCTTGGTGTCAGTAGTCGTGAACTAACTATATTAGAACTCGGTGGCAGCGTAAATACACAATGGCTCGGCGGTATACTTTCAGCTAATGCCGCTTATATCAACGGTCTGGATAAATTTGGGGCCTTAAGTGATCCTGGGGGGCTGCCTAATAGCGCTCCTAAAGCTCAGTTTACTAAATATTCCTTAGGTTTAAATTACCAACGGCCTTTTAGCGTGTTTGATCAGAGTTTCAGTTTTAGTAGTCAATTAACCGGGCAAAAAGCACAAGATGCATTATTTGGTTCGGAGCAAATTAGTATTGGCGGTATTTATTCTGTTCGAGGGTTCGTAGACAACAGCTTGTCTGGCGATAGTGGCTACTATTTGCGGAATGAACTTTCACACCGTAGGCCAATTTATATTGCTTCTGAAGTGCTATCTACACGATTTTATATCGGTTATGACACAGGGTCTGTTAGCAACTCGAGAACCGATAACCCAGATGGCCACTTATCAGGCATGGTCTTAGGTCTGTCTACGAATTGGCGTGGACTTACTTGGGACTTCTTCAGTACACGCGCACTTTCTCTACCTGACTCTATGGTCAAGGAATCTACCCAAAGCTGGTTTCGTTTAGCTTACGCATATTAGGAATAGAAAAATGAATAGAGTTCATCGTATTGTATGGAACGCATACTTAGGTTGTTGGGTTGTTGCACCAGAGATTGCACGTTCAAGAGGAAAAGGCGGGCTACGTGGCACCAGTCGCAAAGCACTGATTGCCGCTTTAGTGACGACAGGAGGATTCAGCCCAACCGCTCTCTCTTCAGAGCCACCGACAACTGTGATTCCTGTTGGCGGAAACACAAACGCATATATATCCGCTAACGGTGTACCTGTCGTAAATATTGATACAGCCAATGCTGCAGGACTTTCACATAACACATTTACCCGCTATGACATAGAAGCCAATGGCTTGGTGCTTAATAACGCTAATTCAAGCCAAATATCTAATGCCTCGGAATTGGCAGGGCAAATATACGCAAACCCAAACCTGACGAATGAGGCCTCGATCATTCTGAATGAGGTTGTGTCAACCAATCGCAGTACACTTGCAGGTTTTACTGAAGTGGTCGGCGGCAGGGCCGATGTCATCGTTGCGAATCCGAATGGTATTTCGTGTTCGGGCTGTGGGTTTATTAATACAGATCGTGCGACCCTGACGACGGGTAGCGCCAACCTCAATGATGACGGGAGTCTAAATGGCTTTACGGTTAACGGTGGCGACGTATTTATTGGCGGTTCGGGACTCAATGCGAGTGCGCAACAGACATTTGATATTGTTACTCAGTCCGTAAAATTAGAGGGCGCGATACATACAGCAGAAAACGGCAGACTTGATATCACAGCAGGCTTGAATACATGGAGCTATGCTGGACGTAATGTCACAAGCACATTGGAAGCCAATGGAGAAGCCCCAGAATTTGCCATTGACTCAAGCGTGCTGGGTGGTATGTATGCTGGACGAATTCGCTTAATCGCGACTGAATCAGGCGTCGGGGTTCGAATGTTTGGTGATGCCGCAGCCAGTGCTGAAGAGTTTACATTGAGTAGTGAAGGCGATATTGAAATTCGATCGGCCATTAGTGCAAGGCAGGATATCGATATAGTCGCAAACTCTGGTAGCAATATTAATATCTTTGAGGGTGAAACCGAAAACAGCGGCAGTATTCGTGCGGGTCTACGAGAAGAAGGCGAAGAGCAAGGGCTAGATAATCTAGGAAACCTGACATTATCTGCAACGGGTGGCTTAGTGAGCCTAGAAAATGGCCGGTTGTATGCGAAAAACAACCTGTCTTTAACGGCTAATACTCTGATTGACAACTCTGACTCTAATTCTACCCGGTATGCAGGCTATGAAAACAGCCTTAATATTACTGATAGCGCAACCATAACTGGCAGCACCTGGGCCGCTGGAGAAGGCGATGATGAAGACGGTAGTAATGCGCATGGGCAACTTAATGGTGATTTTAGAACGCTCACGCTAAATGGAACTAGCACCTTATTTTATTCAGGCGCTAATGTGGCATTGACTACCGGGCAGGATCTATCGTTAGGCGACGCTCGTATACACTCTGTCAATGATCTTTCATTAACGTCAGAGGGTGGCAGTATAGCAATAACGTCGAACGGCCAGCTTCGTGCTGTTGAAGGTGAACTCAGTATTGATGCAGCTGATGAACTCGACAATAGCGGTAAGGTTCAAGGTGCTAACGCAACGGTGGTGGCAGCATCATTAACGAATAGCGGTACCTTGCATTCAGCAAGCGATCTAGAAATTGGCGTAACAACATCGTTCGATAATACGGGTAAATTGTTAGCCGTTGATGATATTACCATTGCAGGCAATAATGCCAGCGAGTTTTCTAACGGCACAAACGCCATTGATCCTGATTCTGTTATTAATGCTGGCGGCGTATTGAGTATTACCGGAAATAGTGCCGGTTTTAATACAAGCGGTAATATACTTGCAGACACCATGGCCTTATCACTCGCCAGTTTAACCAACTATGGCACGATACAGTCAAAGAACGGTGCAGATATAACGACTACAGGTGCACTAACTAACACCGGTACCCTAACAGTTTCCTATGGTGATGATTCTTCACAAGAGCTTATTACAAGTACCTTAAATGTGGCATCTTTAGATAATAGAAGCGGTGCGGCTCTTCAAGCTTTTGGTGACCTTAACGTCACTCTTACTGGCGACTCGTTGAAGAATGCCGGCACAATTTTAGCGTCGGATGATTTGGTTTTTAGAACCGAAAATACGCTCGATTTTAACAACTCAGGAATCGTCAAGGCTGGAGGGCTGTTTGATCTTGATTATGATTATGTGGGTGGACGCCTGCCAACCACTCAGGTAACGGTTGATAACACAGGCAAACTATTTGCCAATGAAATGTTTTTGAATATTGTTAGCCTTGATAATAAACATCTTATTCAGATTAACCATGCTGAAGACGCAAATCAAGTCAGCCAAATTAACATTTCAGGGTCACTGAACAATTCTGGAACCATAACATTCACCTCAACACCGTTTATGGGTGAAAATAACCAGCCTAAGTCTAGAATTGCAGAAATTATTGCGGCTGGCATTGATAACCACGGCACTATTCAAGCCGCGGGGAATCAATTGACTGTACAGTCAATTTCAGACGATATTACCAACCATCAGAATGCGGTGTTGCATTCGGCCAATCAGCTTATTGTCCACAGTGCTAATAACGTGATAAACCGCGGTGAGATTGCAGGCGGTTCAACGACTATATCTGGATCTTCCCTACAGAACAAGGCGAATGCCAATATCATCCTGGCGTTGAATTCAGGTGGGTCCGGGGGCGTTATAGTGGACTCGGTGGTCAATAATGGCACTATTTCCTCAGCAGGTAATGCATCTTTTAGTTCCTTAAACTCTTTCACAAATAATTCAGGGGACGATGACGGAAGTACTGATCTTGGGATAATGGTGGTAGCGGGTGATTTACACCTCACAGGCAGTACTTTTGATCTGACCAATTCTGGTTGGATGCAGTCTAATGGGGAGTTCCGAGTTCGCGGTGCTGATGCCATAAGTATAGAAGGTGATGCTACGCTGTTGGCTGGCTCAATGGATGTCAGGGCTAACGAATTGGAAATATTGAGCTCTGGCTGGGTGCAGTCTAACGGGGGGCTTGTAGCTGACCTGTCGGCGGATCTAGCTATTGAAGAGGGCGCCACTCTATGGGCGGGTTCAATGGATATCACCGCAAACACAATATCGAACACTGGCTGGGTGGAGTCTAGCGGCAACTTTACCGCTGATTTGTCAACTGATCTAAATATTACCCAGAACTCCACGCTAATGGCTCACTCAATGAATATCACCGCAAATGCACTAAGCATTGAGAGCGGGGTTTCGCTGGAGACAAATGGAGATATGGTTTTCAACCTAAATTCTCTTTCTCTGTCAGGTGAAACTCTGTCAGGTGAAACTTCGAAAATACTTGGCGGGCTCGATGGTGGTGAGGCTTCAGTTGACATTACTCTCGCAAACGATTTAGAAAATTTTGGGGTTTTATTTTCTGGCGGTAATCTTAGTCTAGATACGCCTGAATTCACAAATACTGGAACGGGAGGTATCAGTGCGCTAAACAACCTTACATTAGAGGGGCAGACCATTCGTAATGAAGGCGGCTTTATCTATGCGGGGAATACGCTAAATATGGATATTTCTCTGGCGTTCATTAACGAGTCCGGTGGAGTGGTAAATGGGCATGATCTGATTTTTTCTTCGGAAACGTTTAGAAACACCAGCGACATCACCGCCACAGGCGATATCACTATTGATACCACCGTGTCTCTACATAATTTTAATGACAATATTCCATCGGTCGAATTGTCCGGTCCGACATTTAATGCGTATACCCCTGTTACTCACAACGATGGTGATAACAGGAACCCGGAACAAATAACGACACACCGGCAGGATGTAGTTACGACAGAAAGTTTAAGTGAAACTGCCGGATCTCGGCCGCAGATTATAGCGGGAGGGGATTTGGCTATTGATATTAATGCGGGCGTTCTTGAAAATTATGCTGGCATCATCTCCGCTAACGGAGACATGTCTATTACTGGCTCTGAAGGTAGTTCTGCCAGCAACACCCCTTTCATGCTTAACACGTATACATCAACCCAGGCTAAGGCATTATATGCGGTTCATTATCCTGTGGCCGCGAGTGACTACCATTGGTATACCGCTAGCACGAAAGAGCAGGCACAAACTACGTTAAGATTTTCAAGTGATAATGTTATTAATTGGGGGGCGGCAGGTGCTTGGACATATGTGGCTACGCAACAATGGGGGCCCCTACATGCAATGCCTGAAGCAACAACATCGAGCGTAGGGATTGGTTCGACAATTAAAGCTGGAGGTGCACTTACCTTTGGCGGCAGTCTCACTGTCATCAATGGAACCCCAGGCGTTGCAAATGCAGATCAAGCAGGTATTACAGTCACCGGACCGAATGAGGCCGGAGGTTCACCCCTAGGGTCACGAGATGGATCAACGATCAATACTGATGATAGACAAGTAGACGCTGCTGATACGGGTGTTAATGGATCTGACGCTATTTCAGGAACCATTAGCTTTGATGGAGTCAAAATTGATCTGCCTCAGAACCCCAGCGGTTACTTTGTTCCTAATCAAGATCCAAACTCCCATTATCTGATTGAAACCAATCCACTGTTTTCTGTGGATTCACCTTATGCGGGGTCTGATTTTTTTATAGAGCAGTATGGATATAACCCGGATGACATTACCCGGCGCCTTGGGGATGCAAATTATGAGGCCTACTTGATTCGCCAGCAATTGATCGCGCAAGCGGGCAACAATCTGTTAAACGGTTATGCGAATGAAGCTGATCAGATGTCGCGGATGATGGAGCAGGCGGTTACCGAAGGTGAAGAGGGCGGGTTTGTGTTTGGTGAGCCGTTAACGCCAGAGCAAATAGCCAGCCTGGATCAAGATATTGTATGGATGGTGGAGACCACCGTTTCAGGCCAAAGAGTATTAGCGCCTGTTGTGTACTTGTCGGCGGCAACACGTGATGCTGCGCTTCATGGCGCCGTGATTGCAGGAGATTCCGTAGAAATGGACGTAGAGTCTGTTGCTAACAACGGCGGTACGATTAGCGGTTCCCGATCTTTATCAATTCGATCGACCAATGATGTCGTTAATACCAGTGGCACCATAACGGGGGGTGATGTCTCTATTGAGTCTACCGAAGGCAGTATTATCAACAAGACCACGGTCAGTGGTTTTGGTGGTGATTCTCACTACGAAACAACGATTGGTCGCGAGGCGAGTATTACGGCAACGGGTGACCTTAGTTTAGATGCCGCTAAGGATATTACGGTGTTAGGGGCCGAAGTGATTGCGGGAGGCAATGGCTCACTGAGTGCCGGTGGTGATATCACCTTCGATACCATCGTTGATAGAGAAACGACATCCTCAACATCAACCAGTTCTGGTATTCTTAAAAGTGGCAGTGGTTCCTCAACCGTCACGACAGAAACTAATATTGGTTCGACCTTACAAACGGGTGGCAATTTATCGATTGATAGCGGTGGCGATACTACGATAGCCGGTAGTGAAGCGAATGTGGGTGGCGACCTTGATGTGGAAACCGGTGGTGATTTCGGTGTAGTTGCTCGCCAGGATAGCGTGACAACCCATTCTGAGACATCAACGACGGGTATCGGTGTTGGGGGGGGGATCTACGGAAAAGAAACCACCACGACAGATAGTTTTAGCGGTACCAATGTGGGTTCGACACTGACGGTAGGTGGCGATGCGGCAATTCATGCCGAAGATATGATTACGGTTCAGGGATCTGATGTCGCTATCGGTGGCAATGCCGATATTGAGGGTACTAATGGGATCAATATTCTGGACGGCCTCGATGAAGAACGATCGACCACAACGACCGAAACCACAACCTATCTAAATATTGGGAAAGAAGGTACTTCATCCTCCGATTCAGATTCCGATAGCGAATCGCAAAGTAGTGGTACGAATGCCAGTGCAAATGCCAGTGCAGAGGCAAATGCCACTGCTGAGGCGGATGCATCAGGCTCAGCAGATATAAAGCTTGTTGAAATCACGACTAGTACGACAGAGTCAGGCTCTAATACCAGCGTGGCTTCGACTTTTTCTGTTGGGGGTGGGTTGTCCGCCACGTCAGACGGAACAATGACCATTCAAGGTTCAGACGTGTCCGCGGGTGGGGATATCGATATCGATGTTGAAAATTTGGAGATGCTTACCGGGCGTAATGAAGAGTGGAGCACAACTGAAACAGTGTCTAATTCTGTCGGCATATATAATGACGGTGAAGCGAATGCCGAAGCAAATGCCAATGCTGATGCACAAGCCAGTCTGGCGGATACGGATGCCAGTGCAAGTGCGGATGCTTCTGCTGGTGCAGGTGGCGTTACGACTGTTGGTGTCAGAACAACAACAACAGAAACGACAGATTACTCGTTGACCAATAGCAGCTCAAGCTTGGTTTCTGGCGGTAATATGAATATTCAGGTCGAAGACACCGCAACATTTGTCGGGGCTGAAGTGGAGTCGGGCGGTGATATGCTGATAGAGGCTGAGAATATTAATAATTTGGCAGCGCAAGACATTGATACACATACAACCTCAACTACAACGCATACGGCAGGTCTTTATATTGCTGGAGAAGCAACGGCCGAAGCTAAAGCCAATGCCAACGCGGATGTGGGTGGGCTTGAGAGCGTAAGCAATACCCCAGCAGGAGCCAGTGCAAGTACCGAAGTGACGGCAGAAGTTAGTGCCGGTATTCGCCATAACTCTGAGCATGAGTCGAGTACATCAGGCAGCATTACTCAGCAGACAACAAGTTTTACTTCTGGAGGTGATTTTACTCGTAATGCCGAGGGCACTATAGTCGACCAAGGTACACAGATTGAAGCGGCTGGAAATATTGATCAGTCTGCCAACGAAATCAGAGAGATAGCCGCAAGTGATTCAACGTATTCTAGCTCAGAATCGTCTAGTCACGATACGCGAGTCGGTGTGGGCGCAAGTGGAAATGCAGAATCAGGCGCTGATGCTACTAGTGGTACTACTTCAGATTCGGGTGGTGGTATTGGCGCTCGTGGAAGCTATGAAGGTGATATTTCATCAGAAAGTAACAGCTCATCTACTGCAGTAACGACCAGCTATAAGTCAGGTGGCAATATCAATTCAAGTTCCGAAGAAACAACGTCTCTGATTGGTACTCAATTTGAGTCTGCCGGTGATGTCAACATTGACGCAGGTTCGCTTGAATATCAAGCTGCCCGAGATACCAATACCACAAGCTCTACCTCTCATGATATTGATGCTGAAGGACAAGTTGATGTTTACGGAGATACGGGGGGGAGTGCATCTGGTAGCTATGCCAATGAAGGTTCGGAAAGTCAATCGACTACAGCACAGGTAGGTGGTATTAACGCTGCAGGCGATGTCACAATTACAAGCAGGGGCGATGCTAACTTTGAAGGGACTAATATCACCGCAGGTGAAAATGCAGCCATTGACGCCGATGGTGATGTTAATTTCAGTGCGGCACGTGATACCGAGCAGACTCAGACAACAGGCATAGAAGCAAATGCTGAATTTAGTTCAAGTGATGGAGGAAGGTCAGCTACCGTTGGTGGAGGATATTCGGAATCAGAGTCGGCTAGCAGTACAGCACATGCAGGGGGTATTACTGCAGGTAATGAGATTAGTGTTACCGCAGGCAATGACGCCAATTTTGAAGGCACGAATTTCGATTCGGGTGGCGACACTGCTATCGCAGCAGCGGGCGATGTGAATTTGTCTGCGGCTCAGAATACTGAAACGTCTAGTGGCTTTAATGTTGAAGGCAGTGTGGGCGCAAGCAAGGAGGAGAGCGAAGGCACCACTACAAATACCACAACAGGCTCGCTTGGTGGTGGGGTGTCAGATACAAACTCGGTTCAGTCCGAGGCTGGTACGATGACTTCTGGCGGAGGTATTTCAATTTCTGCAGGTGGGGATGCCAATCTAGAGGGCACCCAGTTGAGCTCTGAAGGTTCTACAACGCTTAGCGCCGGTGGTGATGTTAACCTCATGGCAGCCG
>Ga0209495_1003119_pt1 | contig 10403 bp, 9 predicted proteins | sample EN1Hudsemesocosm_FD_184629 | JGI IMG/M metagenome (GOLD analysis project Ga0209495, IMG submission 184629) | Methane-oxidizing microbial communities from mesocosms in the Hudson Canyon - EN1E Hudson Canyon (SPAdes) (version 2) | ecosystem: Environmental > Aquatic > Marine > Cold seeps | place... | reverse complement strand
TGCTGCAATCATGCGTTGTCTGGAATCGACTGATAACCCAACACTCAAAGCTACTTTATCGGCAGAAAAAAAACCAATACCATAAAAATCATTCGCTAAACGATAAGGATCCTCTGTGACCATCGAAATGGCTGTATCACCATATTGTTTATAAATCCGCACTGCAAACAAAGTACTGATTCCATGGCCTTGGAGAAACATCATAACTTTTCGAATCGCTCGATGTTCAATCCAAGCATCTTCAATAGTTTTTAATTTCTTTTTAGCAATCCCCGGGACTTCAGTTAATCGTTTAATATCATCTTCGAAAATATTCAAAGTTTCATTTTGAAAATATTTAACAATCTTCTTTGCGGTTTTAGGTCCTACACCCTTGATCAACCCCGAGCCTAGATATTTTTCAATAGCTGCAGTTGTAGCAGGTTTTTTTTCAATAGCCTCCGTTGCTTTGAATTGGCGACCGTATTTATTATCTAGCACCCAAGCTCCACGAAATTCCATCGTTGCACCAGCGAACACTTTTGTCTGATGAACGGTAACGGTTTCTTGCTGATGAGGAGATTGAAAAGGCTGAACACGCAGCACAGACCATCCAGTAGAAGGATTATGGTATGTCACCCTGTTGACAATGCCAGTAAGAACTTCAGTAATTGTGTTCATAAAACTTCTTTTATTTTTTTATTCATCATAAATCTGTGAATATTGAAAAATAAATATTATGCAGCCTAATTGACATGATATTAAGCTTAGTCACTGAAAGGACCATTATTGTCCTTCAATAGTGAATTTAAAAATGTTTTTTGGCCAAACACTTTTCCACTTCTTAATGTTAAATCACCAGTTAAAAACAATGCTAGCTGAGTAATCAAGGTGTCAAGGCAATTAGGTGAGTTTCAACATACAAAATCTAATCACCACTCAGCTCATTCACCAAATATATTAATGGTTAAGCTTTTAATTTTACTGAACACAAATACTTGAATACATCTGTTTTATTGGGTTGACTACCCTTTTTACTAAAGCTTGATAAGGAATAGTGATTTTACAAAAAGAATTCATGGGAATCTCGGCACTGATCAGCTGCGAATGGTTACAGCAAAACTTTGATGCTGAGAATCAGGCTATTCTTATGGCCGTCAATAAAGTCATCTCACTGATCATTAAAGGATAGCCATTGGTCATATCATTGAGATGGCCTAATGCAACCACGCATAATTGACCCTTTTCCGGCTTTCTAGGATGGTCCTTCACGTATTTAAAACTATGTGGCTAGTCATCTGAACACATCATTAATTCAATTACCCCATGCGCATAATACGTAGCATGACGAACTAATAAATTAAATGCATTATACGCTAAAAATCAGACTCCCTTGCCTCGGTTACTTATTGAAAATATGAGTTGTAAATCGAATTTATGAATCAGTTTCTGGATATCATCCAGCGATAAAACTTTCAGGATTTTATGCCCTCTTTGTAAAAACTTGCATCACCTAATCGTAAGCATTTTCTGGTACAGCTAAATGATAACACCCTGATTTTCTCTAATCTAAACCAAGGCTTTCTTATCTGTCGTGATCCTTGCTTTAACGCATCATCGGAAACAAAATATCTTGAGCTAAGGCCACCTGTTTTCCCCAATTAATGGTATTGGTTTGGCGGCGCATATAACTTTTCCAGGCATCTGAACCGGCTTCACGGCCGCCGCCGGTATCCTTTTCCCCACCGAAGGCCGCACCAATTTCAGCGCCAGATGTACCCATATTAATATTGGCAATACCGCAATCACTGCCAACGGCTGATAAGTAGTGTTCAGCGTGACAAAGATTGTCGGTAAATAATGCAGAAGAAAGTCCTTGTGGCACATTGTTTTGTATGGCAATAGCCTGTTCGAGGGTTTTAAATTTCATGACATACAGAATCGGGGCGAAGGTTTCTTGCTGGACAATAGTCCAATTGTTTTCTGCACAAACCAACGTGGGTTCAACAAAACAACCCGTTGTATCCACAACATTTCCGCCATAAACAATCCTTCCTTGCTGTCGTTTGACTTCAACCATAACCTGCTGAAATTTCTCAACGGCCTGCGCATTAATCAAAGGTCCTACAACTGTCCTGCTGTCTAGCGGGGATCCTATGGTTATTTGTTGATAAGCATGGAGTAGATGATTGATCACGGTATCGTAAAGTTTTTCATGGACTAGCAATCTGCGCGTTGAAGTGCAACGTTGTCCTGCTGTGCCGACGGCGGCAAACACAATAGCAGGAATGGCAAGATTGATATCAGCAGATTCGTCAACAATGACCGCGTTATTACCGGATAATTCAAGTAAACATTTTGCTAAGCGGGAAGCTACTTTTATATTAATTGACCGACCTATGACACTGGAACCGGTAAAGGAAATCAGTGGGATCTGTCTGTCTTCAACGAATTGATTAAGCAATTTACGATCATCTGGAATGAATAGGGAAAAAACGCCCTGATAGTTCATCTCGGACATTATTTGATTGCAAATGTTTTGTATTGCAATAGCACAGAGCGGTGTTTTGGGTGATGGTTTCCAGATGACTGTATTGCCTGCAATGACGGCAATAAATGCATTCCAGGCCCACACTGCAACAGGAAAGTTGAATGCGGTAATGATACCAACGACACCCAGTGGTAACCATTGTTCATACAAGCGATGTTGTGGACGTTCTGAAGGCATGGTTTTGCCATAGAGCATACGTGACTGTCCGACGGCGAAATCGGCAATGTCAATCATTTCCTGTACTTCACCGTCAGCTTCGGACTTGATTTTTCCCGTTTCTAATGCCACTAAATCACCGAGCTGGTGTTTTTTTCGGCGTAATTCCTGGGCAATACGTCGTACCATTTCCCCCCTTTTGGGTGCCGGAATAGTACGCCATGTTGCAAATGTTTGGGTGGATTGGGCAATGATATGCTGATATTCTGGTTCAGTACTTGGTCGAATCATGGCCAGACATTTCAAGTCTGAAGGGTTGATGGATTCGATAACATCCAGACGGGTATCACCACACCAGCGTCCTCCTATACAACTGCTGTTGTTCATCTGTTGAATGCCCAGTGTTTCAAGTGCAGAATGTATAAGAACCTCGCTAACAGACTTGCCGGAGACTAAGGATAATTGCTCATTCGATTAATCAGGACAATGAAAGTTCAAGCCATTTATAAACTTTCCTTGTTAATACTGTCTAAATAAAGACTCAGGATTACTACGCGGAGCTTATCATGTTTCAACAGCATGAAGAATTTGCGGTGCAATTGGTCAACGATGTGTCGAGTCGATTTACGGGCCTACGAACAACTCCCGAAAAGCAGTGTCAAATCACCTTACCTTGTTCAACTCAGGAATCATCCAGCATAGAGCTAACACCCTTTGCCGTTGAAGCAAAAACTACAGATGATAAACAGTTGTTTAATACGGTGCATACTGTGGATGAATTGCTGACCGCATACACACAAGCCAGACAACTTAAACCTTTTGAAGAAGACCTGGCTCATGCTTGTGATTATGTCAGTGATTACGCGACAGAATTTCTGGCAACAATTTTTAACCATGCCCGCCAACAGATTAATGATGAGGATGCGCGCCGAATCGCTGAGTTTGTTTCAAGTCTGGATCTTTATACAGCGGTCAAATCTATTGAATCTTTACTGAACAGTCAAGCAGACTTAATCTTATTAAAAATTGCTGAAGTTCAGGGCTGGACTCTACACTTTGATCACCTTGCTATTCGTTGTGGCTGTGCTGAGAGAGAGGATGCAGAAAGAGTGGTAGAAAATTTGTGTGGGCACCATGGTTATCTGCCTTGTCAGATAAATAGCGAAAATTATTTTCAATTTGAAGACGGTTGGGATGCCTATGTCTTGTATAAAATGCTGGAAAATGGACAACAATTACGCTTGTTTATCGATCAGTCATCTGTTGCAAATAGTCCGCAAATCATTCAACACTGGAATTATGTCTACGGTTATACAGCGCATCATTTAGCCTTGCGTGCCACTCACATCACCCATGAACAAAGAAGGGAAGTTTCATTGCTTGATTTGATATCTGCTCTGGAACAAAACAACATCAGCGTGATGACGGCTACCGGACAGTTTACCTCAGGTTTATTAGAACAAGTTTTCACACGGCCGCAAAAAAATAGCAATATCCCTAGGCAGATTCGACAACATTTAAAAAATCACCATGCCTTCCTGGCAGCCAGTATTGAAAATGGAAAATTATTGGAATTAGTTTCACGTCGTGAAATGACTGAATTATTTAAGCCAGCGTATTTTGCACTGTATGACATTAAATATGACTCTGATAATCCATTGCATTCTGCACCGGTGTACCCATATTTTTTACCGGTGCAAGCAGCGCATGTGATACGCACCTCGGTGCAGGTGAGTTAAATGCGTCAGGCGCAAAAAAAGGTCATGGTTCTTGGCGCCGGAACCATTGGTGTGGTGGTCGCTTGTTTGCTATCGGAGCATGAGGATTATGAGATAATACTGGCAGACCATGATGATAAGGCGCTAGATGTCTGGAGCAAGGGGCAGGCAAATTTCCACACGGTTCATTTGAATGTAACCGACAGCAATGCCTTACGACTTTGTTTATCTGAGCATGCCCTGCATGGGGTGATTTCAGCACTGCCTTTTTACTGTAATTGTGCTGTCGCACGCATTGCTAATGAACTGCAAATCGCCTATTTCGACCTCTCAGAAGATGTTGCAATTGCGCAATATATTCATTCACTCAGTACTAAGCAACCGACTCCATTTGTGCCTCAATGTGGCTTGGCACCCGGTTTTATTAGCATCGTAGCCAATGATTTAATGGGCGAATTCGAGGTTCTTGAAACGGTAAAACTACGCGTGGGAGCATTACCGATTAATCCGAACAATGCCCTTAAATATTCTTTGACCTGGTCGACAGAAGGTTTAATTAACGAGTACTGTAATCCCTGTTATGGTCTCGAGGAGGGTCAGGTAGTTACCCTGCTACCATTCGAAGGATACGAAACCATTGAATTGGATGGTCTGTTATATGAGGCGTTCAATACCTCAGGAGGTCTAGGGACTTTGGCTGAAACTTATAAAGGCCGGGTCAAAACCATGAATTATAAGACTCTGCGTTATCCTGGCCATTGTGAAAAAATGCAGTTTATGATGAATGACCTTAAATTAAAGGAAGATCGCAGGATGCTTAAAAGGATTCTGGAAAATGCTATCCCGAAAACATTACGAGATGTGGTACTGATCTATGTCTCTGTTACGGGGAAGCAACAGGGTGAATTGTTTGAAAAGAACTATGCCAATAAAATTTATCCTCGAATAATAGTCAATAAATCTTGCTCCGCCATTCAGGTCACTACTGCAGCCAGCGTATGTGCTATTACCGATCTGGTTTTGCAACACAGTGCCAGATATCAAGGATTTATCCCTCAGGAGTGTTTTAACTTAAATGAGGTTTTGGAAAATCGTTTTGGCCAGTTTTTTGGTGTGCAGCATCGTCCACCGGGGCTACTGTAATTCTGGCCTAATAACACGAGGGAATGCACATTGGAATTAGAGTCAACGCGATCAAATCATTATCCGTACACTTCTCCTCATAACCCATACGGTTCATAAAATAATAACAAGCCTGCCCCTATTTATGCGAAAGCTTGTTTTGGGCATCCTAGCCCAAGCAGGCGTCATAAATCACGTGGCAATTAATGCCTACGACGGATACCAGAATGACCTACGCCTACCGGGAGCTACCAACCCTCACATTCGCTTTCCATGGCTGGCAGCGATTGTCCAAAATGTTTTGACGACATACAGACGTTTAATTGAGTGTCAATGGCTTCTGTCTTAACAGGAATTCCTAATCAGACACCAAACAATACCAGCAATAATAACCAAAACAATTAAACTGACCATTAAAGGATCCATGATTACCTCCTTTTATATTAATTAAAGATAGTAGAACATCCGGGATAAAAGCCATATACCTGATTAATTAGCGTTTGGACTTCATGAATAGCAATTAATTCCAATAGATAAAATGTTTTACACCTGCTGAATAGTTCATGATTAGAAGACTTGATATAGCGTCTTTTAAGTGAATTTTTTTTTGCTAATATCCACATCAATCACTCAATCAATGCTTTATTACGAAAATTGTTGCTTAAAAGATTAATACATGGTGCAAGTAACTATTATGATTATCATATAATCTCCACCACCAAAAACATTGCCAACAGCTTCACTTGTTTTCATATAAGTAATATCCGTTCCCACTTTGTATTGGCTACACGGGCGGAAAATATCGTTCAAGATGAGTTGTAATGTGGTCATAACCTCAAGCGCGCCACTATTTTTGCGAAAGCTTGTTTTGAGCATCCCAGCCCAAGCAAGCGGCAAAAATCACGTGACAATTAATGCCCACGGTGCCTTGATTCGTCCTGCACCCGTGTCACTGCGTCACATCATTGCAAGCTAGATGCAGACTCCGTAACACGACCTAAAATGACTTAACGGAATTTCGGATGCAATTCCATATCTCCTCTGGCGCTACACACGACGGGTATCCAAAATAACCTACGTCTACCGGGGACTACCAGTCCTCGAATTAGCTCTCCATAGCTGGCAGCGAAAGTCTGTGTTATTAAATCACCTGACGTCTTTTCAATCTTTGAAAAGTAATGGGCAAATAATGAATAAAAAATGAAACCAAAAGTGATCGAGAATATTAATTGTGTTCGGTACCGTACGGCTCAATAAGTTCTAGCTTTAACCATTCAGAACAAATAAAACCCGGTTGATAAGCAGTTATTGCTTCCCCTTATGCCAACTCTGGGTACTCAATGGGAACAAAAATATAAGGGGTTTTGTGACGGGTGTTTTGAAACAAAATAATTCCTTATTTATCAACAATGATACAGTGGGTTCAGGAATAATTAAAACACTGTTCGGTGAAAAAAATTATGAATAAATAATGAGGGTTATTTTAACTGTAAGTCACAAAGGCTCAGGGCAAAAACCCAAGAGTTTCAATATAAGCCAAAGGCTACTTTCAAAGAAATCTAACTTCATTTAACGAATCAAATGAATATCATAAGGAATCAATCTTCTTTATTATTTTTCCCACAATTTCATCTAAAACATCCCACCCATCAGGGGGAACACTCCACCATCGAAAATGAGATAGTCTCTGATAACAGCCCACTTCTAGTTCAGTATAGCCACCATCACATCCGATTATCGGGATAGGAAAAGCCGGTATCGACAAAAACACCAATCTGTTTGGCTTGGGTCCCATAAGTTCCTTCCCATTTCACTCTTAAGATTCTTTTAGCCATCATTCCTGTCTTTAGACAAAATGCATAACCAAATACACTCATATATAAATTTTTTTACAAAACAAACGCGATTTACGATTGCATTAAAAATTCTAAATCCACAACATCAAATATCAGCCTAAAAAACCTAGCCATAAACAACTGCTTCAATCATCTTTTAGGACCGGATTGGGCTCTTGTTCATCATACGGATAAAACGGGACGCCATCCTTTTAGCTGAGAATTCATTATATCCATCGCACGTATGGCTCAATTGCTGATTAACGTAAGTCGAGCCACCCCAACCATTAGCATCACAATTAACCACTTTATATGTAATTTTAATCATAATTATTCTCCAATGAGTTAGATGAAAAACGGTTCACGACAATTGAGTTAATCTAGCCCTCAAACTTTAACTAAAACAGTTCCACCTATTTCATTCAAACGTTTCTGCAAAAAACTGAGTGAAAGGAAATCGGGAACTCCAACTATCTGACTATCATCTGCTGGTGCAAGCCCATCATAGAAATTGATTTTACCCATGGCAATGTTACCATCAATTTCTGAGCCTAATTCTAATTCTTCAAGAAACCTAAAAGCTAGTCGACTGGCGTTCTCCCAATATTCAACCACTTTATAAACCTGCCTTTTACCTACCAATCCATCGGCTCGAGACACGAAGGTCAGACGCTTGAATTCTTACGTCAGGGGTGCAGTGATGGCGCCCACAAGCGATGCCGCTATTTGATGACGCTGTTGGCGAAGCGCTGCAATAAGGGGGTCGATGAGGCCTGCATTGAACTGTCGGGAATTCACGGCAAGTAAATCGACGATTGGCGCTGGGCGTGCAACAGCGGAATGCCCGAAGGCTGCCAGATGCTAATGATGAAACTCGCCGGCCAGTGCAATCAGGGCCGCGGCGAAAGCTGTTACGAACTCAGGTTATTCCTGACTCCGCTTGACGCAGGGCAAGCAAGGGCGTTGATGCAGAAAGCCTGTGACCTCGGCCTGACCGAAGCTTGTGAAAAACTCGGTGAAAGTGGTATATTCCAATTAAGTAGGTGATGCCTGAATACAATACACTTAAGGAACTTACCATGACCGATTCCACTGAAATTTCTTTCCGGGAAAGCGTTGATCTGATGTTCGATCGGGCGGCTTCCACTCTCGATCTGCCGCCGGGCCTGACCGACCAGATCAAGGCCTGCAACTCGGTCTATCAGGTACGTTTCCCGATCAAGTTTCGCGATTCGTACCGCATTTTCACCGGCTGGCGCGCCGTGCACAGCGAGCACCGTCTGCCCACCAAGGGCGGCATCCGCTACGCCAGCGTGGTCAATCAGGATGAAATGGAGGCCCTGGCCGCGCTCATGACCTACAAGTGCGCCATTGTCAACGTACCCTTCGGCGGCTCCAAGGGCGGGTTGCTGATCGAACGCAAAGAATACACCGAGGAACAACTCGAGCGCATCACCCGGCGCTTCGCCCAGGAACTAGCCAAGAAGGACTACATTAGTCCCAGCGAAAACGTGCCGTCCCCGGACATGGGCACGGGCCCACGCGAAATGGCCTGGATGGCCGACACTTACCGCACTCTCCACCCCCACGACCTCAACGCCATTGCCTGCGTCACCGGCAAGCCCGTCACTCAGGGCGGCATCCCCGGCCGCACCGAGGCCACCGGTCGGGGGGTGCAGTACGCCCTACAGGAATTTTTCCGCCATCCAGACGATGTTGCACGAGCCCACCTGGAAGGCGGTCTGGAGGGCAAGCGCGTCATCGTCCAGGGTCTGGGCAACGTGGGCTACCACGCCGCCAAGTTCCTTTCCGAAGAGGATGGGGTCAAGATCATCGGCATTATCGAACGCGAGGGCGCCCTGTTATCTGAACAGGGTCTCGATATCGAAGCCATGACTGCCCACCGCCGCATGCACGGCGATCTGCGGAAGTTTCCCGGAGTCGACTACGTTGAGGACGGCCGCTTAGTCTTGGAAGCCGAGTGCGACATCCTCATCCCGGCCGCGCTCGAAGGCCAGATCACCGCAGAAAATGCGCCGCGCATCCGTGCCCCCCTCATTGCCGAGGCGGCTAATGGCCCCGTTACCTTTGCCGCCGACGACTACTTGCAGAAGCAAGGCACCATCATCATTCCCGATGTTTATCTCAACGCTGGTGGAGTCACCGTCTCCTACTTTGAGTGGATCAAAAATATCTCCCACATACGCTTCGGCCGTCTGGACCGCCGTCTGGATGAGATGCGCGGAGTCAAGATCATCGAACTGATTGAGGCCATGGCGGACAAGCCCGTACCCGAAGATCTGCGGGTCTCGCTAAGCTATGGTGCAGATGAACTGGACCTGGTGCGCTCGGGGCTGGACGACACCATGCGCCAGGCCTACAACCAGATTCGCGGGATCTTCCTCGAACGCGATAACGTCCCCGACCTACGCACGGCAGCCTATGTATTGGCGATAGAAAAAATTGCCGCCTCCTATATTGAGATGGGTGTGTAAATCACTTAATACAACACTGAATTTGTCTTATATTAAGACTCTATTCAAAAACCTGCTCTGTGGCCCGAGAGCAAACGAAAGGACCGGATGAGATTTTCAATAGACTCTAAGGACAACCACTACTGAATCTCACCCCCCTTGTATCAGGATAGTTGTCGCCTCTAATTTTCAGTTAGAGGTAATTAAAAATGGGAACACGATTTACGCAATCATTTACAATACAAGCAGTTGAGAAGGTACTAGAACGAGCTAATTGAGCAGTTGGCTGATTGATAAGAGTACATATTTGCAAAGCTTCAGAACACCGGGGTTATGCTAGTCAACGCTCCTGAAAACATGCGGTGCTCACAGGCCTTGAAAGTAAGCGCGCGAAGACATTATAAAAGTGTTAGTCGATGATGACCTTATCCGTGCAGTTGAGGGCAATGTATCAAAAAAAGGTGTTGCAGAAGCGGTAACTTACTACCCTATCAAACTTGACAGTTAGTAGTTCCTTTAACCAATGAATGAGGTTAGCAGGTCCCTCACTTTTTCAGCCACGGAGATC